>Ga0075695_112_pt1 | contig 140268 bp, 146 predicted proteins | sample RifGroA2_FD_67696 | JGI IMG/M metagenome (GOLD analysis project Ga0075695, IMG submission 67696) | Microgenomates (Gottesmanbacteria) bacterium GW2011_GWA2_43_14 | reverse complement strand
GACAAATGGGCAGAGCACAAATAGAACTAAAAAACAGTTTATGAAAAGAGGACATTTCTAAATTGGAAATTAGCGGACATTTCTAAATTGGTTTAACAGTATGGCTTGGTTTCTGGTATATTTATAGTTTATGAACACACCTATAGCGATTTTGGCTTTGGGGTTTATCTTAGGCATAAAACACGCCTTTGACGCTGACCATATTGTTGCTGTCTCGACTATTGTCAGGCATAACCGCCAGCCCCTTCACGCTGCCCTGGTCGGTACTTTTTGGGGCATGGGACATACCACCACATTTCTTCTCATCGGTTTGCTGGTGTTGATTCTTAAAATAAACATTCCTCAATCAATCGGCCTGTTCCTGGAATTGCTTGTCGGCCTGATGCTGGTTTTTTTGGGTATCAGGACTTTTCTCAACCGGGACCAATCCCATCATAAGCATATCCACCGGCACGGACAATCAGAGCACCTGCACGCCCATGAACATTTTAAAAAGCACCAGCACCAGCACCGCAGATCTTTTTTTATCGGCACGGTTCACGGAACTGCAGGCAGCGGAGCGCTGATGATTTTAATGCTGTCGACGATCCGTTCGACGGTCGAGGGAATTTACTACATTCTGCTCTTCGGTTTGGGTTCAATCGGCGCGATGACCATCATGACCCTGCTTTTGGGTTTGCCGTTTTCCCTGTCAAAGGATAAATTCCCGCACATAAACAATATTATGAACCAGGCAACCGGAGCTGTTTCGGCGGTTTTCGGATTGATAATTATTTACGAAGTTACTTCGCTTTTTTTGACTTGACCTTTGGGGCGACAGAATGCTTTTCAACTTCTTTCTCATCTTCCAATTCTTCATCGGGAGTGATCAGGATGGCAAAGAGTATAAAACCGGCAAAAATCGGCATAATCAGGGTGAAGCGGGTAACTTCATCTTTTACCGTGACAAGTACTCCCAAAGCCAAAATAACAGCAACTGCCCCTGCCCAGACAATCGCCTTGTTGTTCTTATAGACCTCCCGTAATTTTTTATTCATATTACCTCTCTTTCATATGTTATCCTATTGTAACTTGGGCCTTTTTGTCAAGACAGGTATAATAAAAGGCCGTAACATATGAAAAAACAGGAGGCTGACTATAAGGAAAAAGCAGGATATGTAGCCATCATCGGCCGGCCCAACAGCGGTAAGAGCACGCTTCTTAACAATATCCTCGGCCAAAAAGTCTCCATCACGTCCCCTAAACCGCAAACTACCAGACTGCCCATATATGCCGTATACGAAGACGAACGAGGACAAATAATTTTTATCGACACCCCGGGTATTTTCGGCAAGGTCAGTGATCCGGTTTCCAAAAAAATAAATCCCAGAGCCGGACAGGTCCTCAAAGAAAATGTCGATCTGGTAATTTACCTGGTAGATCACACCAGGGACAGGGAACTTGAGGAAAATAAAATTATCGGTCTGTTAAGAAAAATCGACAAACCCAAACTCCTGGTTTTCAATAAATCAGACATCAGGGCTCCTTCGTTCTACCCGCATTATACCTTCCTAGAAGATGAGTTCAATGAAACTCTTAAAGTCTCTGCTTTGCATAAACATAACCTGAATCTGCTTATCCAGTCTATATTCGAAAGGCTTCCGGAAAATGATAAGATCATTGACACAAGCAAACCGCGGCCGACGCCGGCACTCAATCTCAACAGTAAAACCTTTATCGCCGAAATAATCCGGGAAAAAGCATTTCTCTTTTTAAGAAAAGAGATTCCCTATTCCTTAACTGCAGTGGTTGACGAAATTGCAGACCGGGCCAACCGGGTAATGTATATCAGGGCAAGAATCATCACCAACAGCGACCGCTACAAGAAAATGATCATCGGAGACAAAGGCTGGATGATCCGGGAAATTGGCATGGCCGCCAGGAAAGAACTGCAAACAGCAACCAACCAGAAGATATTTCTGGACCTGACTGTCGAGACCAATCCCCACTGGCATGAGGCCTTACTCTAAGAAAATTCGCGCCTGACGCAAAGCCCGGGCACGGTGACTTACCTGATTTTTTTCCCGGGCAGTTGCTTGGGCATTGGTTTTGCGGATATCAAAGTTATAAAAAATAGGGTCGTAACCGAAACCCCGTGAGCCTCTCGGCACATCCGCTATCGTGCCCAGACTTTCCCCTCTCCATGTTTTAACCGAATTATCCCGCGGATCAAACAAGGCAACTACAGCCACAAATTTGGCATTTCTCTTTTCGGTTGGCACTCCCTTTAATTCTTTCAGGACCTGATTTACCCTGTCATTGTCCGTACCCGGAACATAGCGGGCTGATTTGACTCCGGGGCGGCCTTCCAGATATTCGATTTCCAATCCGGAATCATCGGCCAGAGTAAGCAAACCCGATTTAAGCCCGGCAAACCGCGCTTTTTGGATAGCATTTTCTTCAAAAGTCGCTCCGGTTTCCGGAATATCATCAGTAATTCCGGCATCACCAAGATCGACAAGCTGATGGGGAATATTTTCGAGCAGATTTTGAATTTCTATTAACTTACCCTTGTTTTTTGTGGCAATCAGAAGTTTTGGCATCGGTAAACGGCTTCTTTTTTCCCCAGGATTTCCAGGGATTCATTTAGAGGCGGAGAGATTTTTTTACCGGAGACAGCCACGCGCAATACCATGAAAAACTCGCTGTTTTTCAACTGTTTATCCCGGGCCAGTTCCACCATTGCCTCTCCGATCTTGTCTGCCTGCCAACTGGCAAGGCCGTGAAGCTTTGCCGAAATATCGGCCAGCAACTGCCTGTACGATTTTAAATCAAGTTCATAATTCTGCGGCCTTTTAAAGAGAAACTCAGTTAAGGGCAAATAATCGGACAGTTTTTTAATTCTCTCCCGGATGAGGGGAACGGATTTTTCGACGATGTCTTCCGGCAGTTCGTTCTGATAAAAATCCATGATCCGGCTTTTGAGTTTTGAATTTTGACTTTTCCTGATATATTCCCCGTTCAGCCATTCAAGTTTTTTCAAGTCAAATGCGGGACCGACCGGCTTGAGATCTTCCAGTTTAAACTCTGTTATCATTTCTTCCAAAGTGAAAACATCCCTGCCGCCGGGGAATGACCAGCCCATCAATGCCAAATAATTGAGAATTGCTTCGGAAAAGTATCCTTCCTTCCGGTACCAGGACAGCCAGACAGGATTCTTTCTTTTTGAGAGCTTGCTGCGGTCAGGATTTCGGAGAACCGGTCCGTGGGCAAATTGCGGCAGTTCCCAACGGAAAGCCCTATAAAGCAGGATATGTTTGGGGGTGGATGAAATCCATTCCTCAGCCCTGATGACATGGCTAACCTTCATCAGATGATCGTCAACAACCACGGCGAGGTGGTAGGTAGGAAAACCGTCGGATTTCAGGAGCACCTGATCGTCGAGAAGCCGGTTTTCGAAAGATATTTCTCCTCTTATCAGATCATTAAAAGATGTCCTGCCTTTTTCCGGCACTTTCAACCTGACAACGTGTTTTTCCCCTTTTGCCCTTTGTTTGGCCTGATTTTTTTCAAGTTGGCGGCAGAATTTGTCGTAAACGGGAAGCTTGCCTTTTTTTACCTGAACCCTTCGCATTTCAGCCAGTCTCTCTTCCGTACAGAAACAATAATAAGCCTTATCCGTGTCAACCAACCGGTCAACATACTTCCTGTACAAAGGCAGTCTTTCCGACTGCCGGTAGGGAGAAAATGGCCCCTTTTTATCCGGGCCTTCATCATAATCAAGACCCAGCCACCGTAACGATGCCAATATTTTCTTTTCCGATCCTTTGACTAATCTGCTCCTGTCGGTATCTTCGATTCTGACTATAAATTTCCCCCCGTTTTTTCTGGCAAACACGAAATTAACCAAGGCAGTGTAAACATTGCCTATATGGAGGTCTTCACCTGTCGGGGACGGCGCTATTCGCGTACGTACAGTCATATTTGTCACTATTGATTTTATCACACTAAGAACCGATGACATGAAGGCTGAAGTCCGTTATACTGAAAATGATGCTGTCCAATTTGACCGAAATATCCCAGGGGGTAAGAAAAGCCGCTTTTATCGGCGCCATCATTTTGTTTGTATTCATGATTGTCAGGTTCGTGGTTGGCATCGGAATACAAATTTACAGATCCTCCAACCAAGCTCCTCCTGCTCCTCCGGATGTCCGTTTCGGAAAACTCCCCAGGCCACAGTTTTTGAAAAGTGCCAAAACTTCCGCGGGATTGGAATTCACTCTCGAAAATATTGAAGGCCAGCCGCCTGAGACAACTGCATCAGGCAAGGTCTATTATATGCCGAAAAAATATTCCACTTTTGAATCCGGGGAAATGACCGAAGATCTGGCCAGACGCCTCGAATTTACGCAGCCGCCGACAATTGATTCGGTTTATTACTATTTCGAAGATGCCAAAGATCCGTTCAGGACTCTTTTTGTCGACAGCATCCATCAGAACTTCCAGCTGCGCTATAACTATTTTGAAAATCCCCAGGTATTGAAAATGAAAAAAATAGAATCAACGGAAACCGCCATTACCAATGCCAAAGAATTTTTGATCTATAACAATCTGATTGACGACTCAGTGGTCGAAGGCAAAATCACCACTAACCTTTTAAGATTTGATGCTGTCAGCAAAGATTTGCAGACGGCCAGCAGTCTGTCGGCTGCCGATGCCGTCAGAATAAATTTTTTCCGTAGGGACCTGAACAGTCTCAAAGTCGTTCCCGATGAATTTGATTTAAGCTACAATTATGCCGTCTACTCTCCGACTCCGGGATTAAGTCTGCAAAACATCATCGAACTTTCCTATATTTTTTGGCCGATAGCCACGGAAGAATTCGGCTCATATCCGCTTATAACAGGCAGTGAAGCCTTCCAGGCCCTGACGGACGGAAGGGCAACAGTTATCGACCAGGGGAAAAACGGCAGTCAAATAATCATCAGGAATATATATCATGCCTTCTATGATTCTTCCCAGCCGCAACTTTATCTGCAGCCGATTTTTGTTTTTGAAGGGGATAATGATTTTGTCGCATATTACCCTGCTGTTATTGAGGACTGGCTGGAATAGGACTTTAAATTCCGGGTGTTATCTGAGCAAGAGACACCCAGTTGAAATTATTGAAGACCCAATCGATGAGCTGGACTGTTTCCCCGAATCTGTCCGCGCTTTTTAAGACGACGAAAAGGACGGAATGGCCGTTTTTTTTGACTTCCGAAATCAGGATTTCTCCGGCATTTTCAGTAAAACCGGTTTTTACTCCGGATAGGCCGGCAATCCTGCCGAGCAGAATATTGACGTTTTTCAAATCATGGAAATATAAATAGGAAACGTCGGAAACGGTGATGCCGCGGGTTGCCACTATCTTGGCGATAACTTTGTTATCCAGTGCATATCCTGCCAATTTGGCCAGATCTTCGGCCGTTGAATAATGGTTGGCATCGTCAAAGCCGACCGGGTTGGTAAAATGCGTATCGGTCAGATTCAATTCAACAGCTTTGCGGTTCATGGCATCAATAAACGCATCATAGCCTCCGGGATAATTTTCCGCCAAGGTATACGCGGCGTCATTGGCACTGTGAACCAATGTTCCGTAAAGCAAAGCCTCAACCGTCAATTCCTCCCCGGAAGTTAAGTTCATTATCCGGCCGCTGGTGATAACGGTTTTTACCGACAGAACATCATCCAGGGCGAATTTGTCCAAAATTACCAAAGCGGTCATTATTTTTGTGGTCGAAGCCGGAAATAATGTCTGTTTTTCATTCTTGGCATACATCACCACTCCTGATTCCAAATCTTTGACCAGGACTCCCTGGGCAGTCAGAGACAGATCAATGGCGTTTGGAACTTTAACCGGAACAGGCGGCGGCTCGGACAGCCTTTCAGGCACCAGGGGTTCCTCTTTTTGATAACTTTCCACAGTTACGGGAACTGCCTTAAAGTATTTATTGGGAGCCGGCATAAGGGAAAGAGTCAGCGTAAATAAACCGATTTGCAGGATCTTAATCAGTATTGCGGAAGAAAATTTAACGCGGGGGAGTTTTTTTTTAACCATGGGCTTTTTTCGATTTTTTTTTGCCTGCCCTAATCGCAATGCCCAATTCTGCCAGCTGTGCCTCGGTAACGGGGCTTGGTGCGTCCAATACTGAAGTCTGGCCGGAAGACAGCGTCGGAAAAGCCATCACTTCCCTTAAACTCGGCTCTCCCAAAACTGTCATCAGAAACCGGTCAATACCGGGGGCAATGCCGCCGTGAGGGGGAACACCGTATTTGAATGCCGTCAAAAGATGCTCAAACTGGGCTTTTTGCTCTTTGGTAAAACCGATCAGGTCAAAAACCTGTTCCTGGATCTGAGGTTCATGAATCCTGACGGATCCTCCGCCGACCTCATAACCGTTTAAAACAAGATCGTGCTGCTGGCCCCTGACTTTTAACGGATCCGTTTTTAGAAGTAAAATATCTTCCGGATGGGGCGCGGTAAACATATGGTGCGAGGGAGCAAATTTTGCCCGGCCCGACCCATAGAAAAAATCATCCTGGGACTGTTCCTTGAACAGGGGGAAATCAATAATCCAGGCAAATGCCAGTTCATTTTTATCCTTCCTGTCCCTCCTTAAATCAGGCTTGTCAGAACCGTATTTTTTCAAGACATCACGGTGTGCCAGCCTGGGCCAGGGTTTTTGGCTTATATGCTTTTCCGGAAAAAGCTTCCCTACCATCTCGGTAAACAATCCTTCGGTCAGATTTAATATGTCCTCCTGTTGCACAAAGGACATTTCGATATCCAACTGGGTGAATTCCCCATACGCCCGGTCGTGTCTCGGATCCTCATCGCGGAAACAGCGGGCAATCTGGAAATACTTCTCAAGTCCCGCTACCATCAAAAGCTGTTTGTACTGCTGGGGTGACTGCGGCAGGGCATAAAAATTACCGGGCTGCAAACGTGAAGGAACAATAAAATCGCGGGCGCCCTCCGGCGTGGTTTTCGTCAGGATCGGCGTTTCAACTTCAATAAAATCCCGTCCCGTCAGGTAGTTCCGGATATAAGTTGTTACACGACTCCGCAGCAAAAGATTATCCAGCATCCTCTGTCGCCTTAAATCCAAATAGCGGTATTTAATCCTGGTTTCCTCATTTATCCGGTAACCGTCGTCATCCAGAGGAAACGGCGGTTCCAATGATTTGGAATAAACCGTAAGTTCCCTTATTTCCATTTCCACTGTCCCGGTAATAATCTTCGGATTGACCATTTTCTCCGGCCTTTTTTTTATCAGACCGGTGACTTCTACCGCATATTCATTGCCTACCTTTTCAACGGCTTTTCCCGTCAGATCAACCGCCTGGATAAGTCCTGAACGGTCCCTTAAATCCAGAAAGGCAATTTTACCGTGTTTTCTGACGCTGTGGACCCAGCCTGATACCGTGACTGTACTGCCTATATGGTTTACCGTGTCTTTTATGATGGTTCTTTTCATTTTTATCCGGAGTTTATTTAATTATCTGGAATTGTAGGCTTTAATGGCTGCATTGAGAATCGCAATCGCCCTCACCAGTTTTTTCTGTTCTAAAACATAGGCAATCCTTATTTCAGACTTTCCCAGACCTTCGGTCTTATAAAAACCGGTAGCCGGAGCCACCATAAGCGTTTCACCCTTATCGCTGTAATCCTCGAGCAGAAACCGGGCAAAATCATCACTGTCGGTTATCGGCAGCCTGGGCATCAGATAAAAAGCCCCTTCCGGCCGGCGGAAAGTGACACCCTCAATTTCAGATAAAGCGGTAACCAGTGTATTGCGCCTGGCTTCATATGTTTTCCTGATGCCGTTAATATATTCCCTGTGGTTTTTAAGAATGGGTATCATGGCCAGCTGGTCAACGGTGGCAACGGACAGCCGGGCTTGGGCAAATTTTAAAATGGAAGCCATGACTGCAGCATTTTTTGAAGCCAGGCAGCCAACCCGGGCACCGCAGGCATTGAAGCGTTTGGAAACGCTGTCCGCCACAATCAGGTTGGGCAGAACTTCAGGAAAAGTGACAAAAGGCAGGGCTTTCCTGCCGTCAAAAACAATCTCCTGGTAAGTCTCGTCGGAAATGATAAAAAGGTTTCGTTCCAGGGCAATCTCTTTTATGAGCTTCACTTCCTCATCCCGGTAGAGTGTGCCTGTAGGATTATTGGGATTGCATACTAATATAGCCCGGGTTTTGGAGGTTATCGCACCCTCAATAGTTTTTTTATCAGGCAGATGATAGCCGTCTTCTACCTGTGTTGTCACAGGAACAATCCTGATTGCGCCCATGGCGGCAATAATGGCATAACTTGTGTAGAAGGGTTCAAACATGATTATTTCGTCACCGGGGTCGGTTACCGCGAAAAAAGCAAAAATCAGACCTTCGCTGCCCCCTGAGGTAATCAGCAGATCCTGAACCGAAAAAGGGAATTTCTTCTTCCGGTAAAATGTTTCCCAGGCCTCCAGTGCTTCTCTTATGCCGGCTGAAGGAGCATATTCCAGGGTTTTCTCGGGAAATTCCCTGATAGCTTTCATGACGGGAGCGGGTGTCGGCAAATCAGGCTGTCCGATATTGACGTGATAAACCTTTATGCCCCTTTTTTTGGCAGCGTCAGCCAAAGGCACCAGCTTCCTGATGGCAGAAGCGGGCGCTTCCAGAGCGCGGCGGGAAGGTGAAATTGTTTTCATAAATCAGGTTCGGGACAGGAATATTCCTCTTTAGTATAGCTCACCCCAGGCTTCTTCTCAATAATCCGCCCAAGGTAATAAGCTGGCTGATATTTTGGTTCCGGTAATATTTATCCAGGATCTTTTCCGTGATTAAAAGGTGCTTCCTGTGCTCCCCGGTTTCAGGACCCAATTCCAGCTCCATAATTTTCTCGATTTGCCTAATGTCCTCCTCAACCTCCTGCCAGTAATTCGACCGGCCTGCCAATATTTCCAAATTTTTTTTATTCAGATAAAAACCTGCCTGTTGCAAATCCTCTTTTAAAAACAGATAGTGGCGCCTGACTGAATTTAAAAGCCCCTTTTTTTTCGCTTCGGCAAGTCCCCTGCCCGTTCCGATCAGCTCAGGCGGCACTCCCAAAGAATATAAGGCTGCCGTGAATGTGATGGCGCGCGGCAGTTGCACTTTCCCCACCCCCCGGCTGTAGCCGAACAAACCGATATGCTGCATCCTTTCCCGTCTTTTGGAAACATGGCCGGAAACAGCATTGATAATTCCAGCTATATTTTCGACCGTAGTACGGTAATTTTTGATAAAACCCGGAATTACTTCTTCGACTTCCCTAACTTCAAAGGATGTAAGTTGGGCCGCCCGGTTTTCCGGCAATTCGGCATTAATTTTTTTTATGGCGGCTACGACTTCCTTTTTCGGATAGTCATAACGGAAAGCGCTTTGAATGGTCAGGGTGTCGACGCCGGCATATTCTTTGAGAGAATTACCGACATTTGCAGGCGAAAGTCCGCCCCGGAAAGGCAGGGAGCCTGTACCCAGCATCGGGTAAAGAGGCACGCCTTTTGCCTCTTCCAGCTTCCTGTATTTTGACAGGGCTACTTTCAAAGCCAGAATGGTAGGAACCAGGCCCGAATTTAAAGCCGGATCGCTGCGGGCACAGTAAGGCCTGATATAAGCCGGCTTCTTCTTGAATTTTTTAAGGTGTAGATCAATATATTTGGCCAATAGTTCATCGGAATACATGATGGTCGATACCTGTTCAAAAAGCGGAATGATCTCCATATGGGACAGTGATTCGTTCATCTTCAAGAGCCGGTGTTCAATCCCCACCAGAAGGCGGTAAGCTTCCTGAATGTCGATGATTTCCTCCGCAGTTTCGGTCAGCGGCAAAATAGCTTCAAAAATAGGCGGCCGGTCAAATCCCAAACTGCGGGAAAGCTGGCTGGAAGTGATGGCCACCATCAGAGCCCTGGCCAGCCGGAATTGCTTTTCCACACGCGGATTGGGAAAACGGAAGGTTAGGAATTTCTCCCGGCCTAAGGGATTTTTACGGAAATACGGATAATACTCATGCAAAAGCCTGTCGACAACAGCCTCATCAACAAATTTGCCTTCCCAATCCCAGTTGTACTCATCGATTGAGAGGTCGGAAAAACAAAGGTAGCTTTCCTTAAGTTCCGCGGAAGAAGATATAAAAGGGCGTGTGTGCCAATAGGGCTTGCCGGCATTGTCCGGATGCTGGGTAGCCATGGTTGTCGGTATTTTGCGCATGGTTCTAAAGATTAGCGCTTACCCTAACATCCTTTATTTTTAAAATCAAGTTATCTTTACCTTTCCAGCCGTCACGGTTTAAGGTATAAGCCACATCCAGCTTCACTCCCGGCGACAACTGGGTGGCCAAATCGCCGAAATTAAAAGCGATGGCCTCAAGATATGCCGCCCCGCCTTTTAATATAAACTTGAGGTGCTTCTGGTCCCTTCCCACCCGCGAATATCCTGCAAGGACTGTCCCGTATGAAGCATATACCGGCTGTGGATTCCCCATGCCGAACGGTGCCAGGTCTTCCTGAGCTTGAAGCAATTTGAGATTGGCAAGCGTAAGATCTAAAATCAAATCAACAGCCAAAGTCCCAACCAGCAATCCATCAGTCAAAGTCTTTTCGGTAAGACCCTGAAGAGTTTTCTTCAAAATTTCCAGTTTGTCTTTCCTGACGGTAAAGCCTGCAGCCATCGGATGACCGCCGACATCAACCAAAAGATCTGTAGCCTGCCTCAAAAGCCCGACAATATTGAAGCCGGCCACGCTTCTGGCCGAAGCCTTGCAGAATTCAGCTCCCACGGAAACCACGATTGCCGGCCGCTGGTACAGATCAACAAGTTTGCCGGCAATCAAACCGATGATTCCCTGGTTGTAATCGCTGGCTATAAAAATGAGTTTTCCCATTTTACCCTTTACCTCCTCAACCCGCAGTAATTCCCTTGCCCTGGCTGTGTTGTCGTCTGTCATCAGTTGGCGGTCGCGGTTGATCATGCTTATCTTTTCGGCCAATTCCACAGCCCGCTGCCTGTCCCTGGTGCAGATAAGCCGCAGGGAATCAAGCCCATGCAGGATCCGGCCGGTGCTATTTAACCTTGGCGCCAGCATATGGCTGACGCTGTAGACGTCAATTTTCGATTTATCCAGTCCCGCCGAAGCAATCAACGCTTCAAGTCCTACCCGTTTGGTATTTTGTAAACTCACAAGGCCGTACTTCACCAGCACCCTGTTCATTCCGGCCAGAGGAACAAGGTCGGCAATGGTGGCCAAGGCTGCCAGATCCAAAAAGGAGAGAAATTTTTTATCGGCCTCCTTTTGTCCGCGGAGTTTTTCATACAGATAGACGGCGAACAAAAGGGCTACGCCGCCGGCTGCCATTTTAGTTGAATGGACGACGGACACTGCCTTCGGCAGTTTTTCCGGAGCCAGATGATGGTCGATAACAACTACGTCAATACTTTTTTTTTTGGCATAAGATATCTGCTCCGCTGCCGTAATGCCGTGGTCAACCGTAATAATCAGCCGGGGATCGAACTTCTCTATGACGCGGTCAATACCGGTTTCGGACAGTCCGTAGCCTTCCGTAACCCTGTGCGGCACAAAAGGCATGATTTTACCTCCCAAGTCATTGATTGTTTCCCATATAATGGCGCCGGAGGTAATGCCGTCGACATCATAATCCGTGTAAACTACCATCTGCTCTTTGTTTTTTATGGCTTTCTTTACCCTTTCAGCCGCTTTGGACAACTCACTTTCGTCAATTCCCGCTTCCCGGAAGTTTATTTCCTTTAAATCCGGGTGCAGGAATTTAGCGATATTCTTTTTGCCGGTCAAGCCCCTGTTGGATAAAAGCTCCGAAATAATTTTTTCGTAAACATGATCGTCACTGACGTTAAAATGCTTATCTGAAGCCACAAGCCATTTCTTCATATAGGATATAATAACACTAAAATGAAAAATAAATTTAAATTGTCGAAGGAAGTTTCTGCGATAATTGTCAAAATGAAAAAAGCCGGCTTTGACTGCTATGCCGTCGGCGGCTGTGTCCGCGACCTGGTCATTGGACGCCCGACAAATGACTGGGATTTCACCACCAACGCCACACCGGACCAAATTCAGAAACTTTTTCCCGACAGTTTCTATGATAATAAATTCGGTACGGTCGGCATCCCCATGGACCGGGACAATCCCTATAAAAAAACGGTTTATGAAATTACCACTTACCGCAGTGAAAAGGGCTACAGCGATTTCCGCCACCCTGACGAAATAGTGTTCGGACAAAAATTGGAAGAGGATCTGCAAAGAAGGGATTTCACTGTCAATGCCATGGCTTACGACGGCAGCGAAATTACCGATCTTTTTGAAGGTCTTAAAGATCTGGAGAAAAAAATCATCCGCAGCGTGGGAAAAGCCCCGGAAAGATTTAACGAGGATGCCCTGAGGATGATGAGAGCTGTCCGCCTGGCTTCTGAATTGGGTTTTGTGATAGAGGAAAAAACCTTTCAAGCCATAACTGATAACGCCAAACTTATCAATAAAATATCGGCAGAAAGGGTAAGGGAAGAACTTTTAAAAATCCTTGCCTCTGCGTATCCCACCGAAGGCATCAGGCTTTTGCGAAACAGTCTGCTTCTGGCGGAAATACTGCCGGAGCTTGATAAGTGTTTCCAAGTGGAACAGAAAAGCCCCAAAAGACACCACACGCTCGATGTGGGCAACCACCTGTTGGAATCTCTGAAAAACACTCCTTCCAGGGACCCGGTTGTCCGCCTGGCGACGCTTCTGCATGATGTGGGCAAACCGCCGACTTTCCGCAAAACCGATGAAGGGGTCATCACCTTTTACAACCATGAGATTGTCGGTGCCTCAATCGTCAGAAACATTGCCGCCAGGCTTCACATGTCAAAAAAAGACTCCGAAAAACTTGTCCGACTGGTTCGTTTCCACCAGTTTACTGTTGATGAGAGGCAGACAGATTCGGCTCTCCGGCGCTTTATCAAAAACGTCGGCAAAGAGTATCTCGCCGATATGCTTCATTTAAGAACGGGCGACAGGCTGGGAGGCGGTGCCCGGGAAACTTCGTGGAGGCTCGAGCTTTTCAAAAAAAGGCTTCTTGAAGTACAAAAACAGCCGTTCTCCGTCACCGACCTGAAAGCCAACGGCCGCGATGTCATGGAAATTTATAATATCGGTTCCGGTCCTATGGTCGGCTCGGTCCTCAATATGCTTTTCAATGATGTTTCTGAAGGCAAACTGCCCAATACGCGCGAGATTCTGCTTAAAAGAATAAAAGATTTGAAAAAAGAAATAACCCTCAAAGAATAGGTGTAGCCTCATAACACCTGGAGGGTGTATGGCTAGTTCTTGCGTTTTTCCCAGGCAATGAGGATAGGGGCGGCCAGGATGGATGAATAGCTGCCTGAGGCAATACCGATCAGCAAGGCAAAGACAAACCAGCGGATTGATTCTCCGGAAAATAAAAGCAGGGCAAAAAGCGTGAACAGCACGGTCAATGAAGTCGAGAGAGACCTGGCCAAGGTTTGCACTATCGACTCATTGACGATGTAGGCAAAATCCTCCCCCGGCATTTTCCGTAAATTTTCCCTGATGCGGTCGTAGACCACAATCGAGTCATGTATGGAAAAACCCATGATCGTCAAAAGCGCGGTGATAAACAGACTGTCTACCTCAACATTGAAAAAGCGTCCCAGGAGGGAAAAAACCCCCACCACCAATACCACATCATGGATCAGGGTCAATACAGCACTGACGCCGAACTTCCAGGATGAATACGGTTTGGGAATAGCCCGGAATGACAGAGCGATATATATAATAATCGCGATGGTAGACACAACCACGGCATAAAAGGCATTGCGGGTAGTTTCGGCCCCAATTGTCGGTCCGACAGTTTCGAAACGGACTTCCTCGACGGGCGACAGCTCCTGGGAAATTTTATTTTGGAAATTCCTGTTCTGGTCTTTATCAAGAGGCTTTAAACGGAGAAGATAAGTGCCGTCCTGAGTCCTTGAAGCAGAAACGAGTTGGATCCCCTGGTCCTTGGCAATGGAAGCCAGACGGTTTGTATCAAGATTTTTATCTTCGTCAACTGCTTTAATCTCTAAAAGGCTGCCTCCGGTAAAATCTATGGAGGGTTTGATTCCCCAAACAAGAAGGGAAACAATACCCGGAAGTATGATTGCACCGGAAAAAGCGAAAAACCAGTTCTTATATTTGATGATATTCATTATCTTTCAGGATACATCAACCTTAATAACGTCCGGGTCACGGTGACGGCGGAAAACAGGGAGACAACAATGCCTATGGCCAAAGTCACGGCAAAACCCCTGACGATGCCTGTTCCGAACCAGTATAAAATAGCGCAGGTTATAAGCGAAGAGAGATTGGAGTCCCAAATCGAAGGAAAAGCCCGGTTGAAGCCTAAGTGTAAGGCGGTTGAAAAATCCTTGCCCCAACGAAGTTCCTCTTTCAACCTTTCAAATATCAGTATATTGGCGTCGACTGCCATGCCGATTGAGAGAATAAATCCGGCAATACCTGCCAAAGTCAAAGTAACCGGAACGAGCTTGAAGACTGACATGACTAAAAGAGCATAGACAATCAAAGCACAATCGGCAACCAATCCCAATAAACCGTAATTGACAATCATGAAAACGGCCACTGTGGAAAGTCCGATCGCGCCGGCAATCAGGCTTCTCTGGATGGTGTCCCGGCCTAATGTAGCTCCGATATGCCTTTGCTGGATGACATTCAAAGGTACGGGCAAAGCGCCGGCATTGAGCATGACCGACAGGTCGCGGGCTTCCTTGACCGAAAATGAGCCCTGGATAACGGCGTTGCCGCCGGTGATGGCCGTACTGACACGGGGGGCCGACAGCAACTGGTCATCAAGGAAAATGGCCACGGTTTTACCGGTACTCCGTTTGGTCAGCTCTTCAAATTCTTTTGCTCCCTCCGAGTCAAACTGCAGGCTGACCTGCGGGTTGCCGCTGTTCTGGTCAAAAACAACTTCGCTTTTTTTCAGATTTTTGCCGGTTATGCCTGATTCCGTCGGCCAGACCTCCAGAAGCGATGACGGGGTAGCGACCTTGGCCGCATCCGACGCCTCTTCCCGGAATGACAACTGGGCTGTGGTCCCGATCAGGTCAACCGCATCCTGTAAATTGGCCACTCCCGGGATTTCCACAATAATCCGGAAGGCATCGCCGACTTTTGACTCCTGGATCACCGGTTCCGTCAGCCCGTAGAGGTTGATTCTGGTCTCGACGATGTTTTTGGCACTGTCAAAAGCGCTTTTGCGGTCGGCTTCAGGTATTTTAGCCATATCCGCTTCCATCACCAGATGCGTCCCGCCGGAAAGGTCCAAACCCAGGCGGGTGGTAAATTTCCGCTGCAATTTGACCGGTCCGAGGTTGATATTAATTTCCGGGGACCCAACCGTTCTTTTGAGATTATTCAAAAACGGCAGGGAGATTTCCATTTTTTCCGGCAGCACAATCCAGATTGACAATACCGTCAAAACCGCAATAAGCCATAAAAGACGTCTATCTGATTTCACTCATTTACCTTCCGGCAATAAAAGCTGCAGATTGCCTTTAAATTTGATCCTGACTTCACCTTTGTGCCTGAAAACCGTAACATCGGCCGTATCTCCCTTTTTGATGCCCAGTGCCTGGATAAACTGGGACGGAATGATAACCGCCAGACTGTGCAAACCTGCTCTGATGACCTTATGTTTCATGAATGGTTGCGGGGCAGTCCTTACTTCACCAGTTCGTATTCATCTCCGATGATCATTATCCTTGAGCCTTTTAATACATCAATAATGAACGGGTCCCGCCTTTTCTTTCTGAATTCAAATTCATCCTCAGTCATCACCGTATAATTGATTTCGCCTTCGCGGCGGACTTCCTCCTTACGGACGATTTGGCCCAGTTCCGGCAGGACTACTTTGCCGACAATCAAAAGATCAACTTCATTGCCGCTTCTGGGAATATGGCGGGCAAAGCGGCCTGCTATCATGGCGTATTTGATTTTGCCTAGTTTTGCCTTGTTTTTCAATAGTTCCCCACCCAGTCCCATGGTTTTCTCGAGGAGTGCCATAAGGTCGTAATACAAAGCATAATCTTTCCGGAGCATATAGAAAAGACGGTTGGCGCGCCTTTCCTTGCTCATAATGCCCGCTTTTTCCAAATGGGCCAATTCCCTTCTGACGGCGTTGATTTCCTCTTCGGTGCGGCGGACTATTTCCCTGACATGATAAATATTTCCCGGGGACAAAAAGAAGAGTCGCAGAATTTTTACCCTGACCCGCGAGATTATTAGTTCTTTAAGCATGTTATTCCCCTTTCCGGTTTTTCTTTCGGGCAGAATAACTTTATTAATAGGTTACCTGTTGTTCGCTCGGTATGACTTCAATCCAAACCGGCCCCCTGGTAAAGGAAATTTCCTTACCGACGCTGTCAAAAAAGACAGTTCTGCCGATGCGGCTTTTTTTTGTCCAGGTGCCGTTAATAACCTTGCCATCCGAAAAAACCAGAGCTTTACCGGAACCGATCGTGTCATAAAGAATATGTGCGTGGTCATCAACCGGACCGGTTATTTCCGAAACCTGGACAACTACATTTTTAGCGGTAATCTGCTCTTTGGTTTCCAGATCGAGATGGACTTGCCCGCCGCTTGACCTCTTATAACTGTTGCTTGCCCGATCAAACGTCCAGCCGGCATCGTATTTGTCATAGCCTTTCGCGAAAACTATTTTGATTGAATTGGTTGTTCCCCGGTCAGCTTCCTTGGCATCGTCCTTGAACTGCCAGCTTTGAAAATTCTTATCCCAGGGAATATCCCTCTCGTCGACATTCGTCCAACCCCGTTTTTCGGCAATTTTATAGAGGTTTTCCGAGAAACAGACCATGGTATGTTCTGTGGCTACCGGATGGTCAAGCCTGTCGGGATTGCGGTAACAGTCAGGATAACCGATACTGAACTGGTCCAAATCCTTGATGCCGAAGCGGTCGATCTGGCAAAGAGCTTTGGCCCTGTCGTCAACCGTGTCGTCATTGCAGCGGCCGGCACCGCCGACATGGTTATACAAAGCGTCATATTCAGACACCCAATCGACGTAATATGTTCTGGCGCTTCTGACGGGTGCAAAAATAATGTTTTCCATAGGGGTATTGCAGTAATAAATGCCCATCATTCTGGTAATCCAACCCTCGGCAATGGCTTCATAGACAATATCGGCCCGGGACAATCCTGACTGCGGACGCGATTCGGCGCTGTTTTCTATCATGACAGCCAGAGGCCGCCTCCCGGCGTAAATATCGCTTTCCTGCTTGGTGTACATGACTCCGTTTAAAGGACATTCCTGGTCGCGGGGAACAGACGGATCGACCTTGAATTTGGGTTTTTGTCCGGGAGAAACGTTGATAAGGGGGAAAGTCACATCGGATGAGGGCGGCGACGTCAGGTTAAATGCGGCAAAAGAAATACCTGTTGACAGGAGGTAAAGTCCCAGTCCCATCATGATATTGACCATTTTTAATTTCATTGTCGAAGCTCCTTAATTAATGTTTAACATGTCCTTCATGGGCAATTTTTATGGCTTTAATTTCTTCGTTTGACAGTTCATGACTGAGCCCCTTGCCGTGAACAATGCTTTTGGCATACCAGCGGCTTTGACCCCTGTTGTGCAGTGAAGTCAAAACAATGCCGCTATCATCGGCATCGAGAAAAGCCATGACAAACGACTGGTCACCGCCGGTATCGGAAAAAGGGTTGAATCTCAATAGACTGACTTTTTGGACATGCTTCAAACTCAACTGGGCCTGCCGGGAAATTTCTTTGCGTATTTGGTCTATATTTTCCCTGTCAGTATCCAATTTTGAAACAATGGATCTCAAAATGTCAGCCAGATTTTCCCCACCGGGATTCTGAACCAGCTTACTCATCAGAATTTTATATCGGTTCAGATAATAAGTCAGGACAACCAAATAAACTATTATCCCCGTCAGTATAATGATCAATACCGACTCCATATTTTCAAGAATTCAAATGAGTAAACTATGTATTCGAGATTGTACTGACTTTACAACTTACTGTCAATATGCTACGCTCGAAACCAAAGCAAAACCCCGCCGACACTTCAATGCCAAAGAAAACCAAAAAGCAAAAACTCAGAGCTGAAAAACTCAGACAGACGCAATTCCAGATCTCAATGGCCGGACCTGTCAAGCCCCAAGTTGGGGAGGCGATCCCTTCCCCTGAAATCAGTTTACCCGTTAAGGCTGAATTAAAGGAAAAGACTGTTGGAACAGCCCAGACAATTAACACCGGGAGCGCCGACAGCCACGTAAAAAAAGACCTTCTTAAAATCTCTCTGTTCACGGTTTTTGCTTTGGTAATTCAAGTTGTGTTATATTACTTGCTACGAGGCTAAATAGGCTCAAATAAAGGAGGTGAAGTTTAATGGCAGAAATGTATTGCGTTAAATGCCGCGCCAAAAGAGATGATCCCAATGCCCAGAAAGTTACCATGAAGAACGGCAAGCCCGCTCTGAAAGGTAAGTGTCCGGTCTGCGGAACAGGCATGTATAAGATCGGCGGCTAAAAAAGGAATTTTCAAATGTTTTTCTCATAACCCCTTCATTGAAAAATTGAAGGGGTTTTGATTTGGAAAAAGGAAAATACGGTTGACAATTATGACATTTTATGGGCAAGATAAATACAGATATAAAAAGGGGGTGATCACATGCCGAAGGCGAGAAAAAAAATACATAAAGATTTAAAAATCGTTTTATCACCTTTAATGGTCATCTTTTTCCTGACTGTAGTCGTATTTATGGTCCTATGGGGAGTCCAGTATGGTTCGACTTCAACCAGAGGCAGGGCAGCCAAGCCTGGCTTAACAGGCAACAGCGCGCCCTCCGGCACCCACTATAATTTGAATATTATCGGTGTGCCTAAAAATAAAACTGCCAGTATGACAGGCTCAAGCGGACACAGGATATTCGTTCCTCTCGAAGGAAACTGCAAGATAAATTTAAGCATGGGAGAATTCCAGGTGCTTGACGGAAACTGTACCGATAACGGACAGTCTTCTTTTCAACTGCCCAATCCGGATCCGGAAAATGACGGTATTACCAAATATTCTGTCTATGCCAGAGCTTTGGGTAAACCGGGCGGTAAATCAACGATGACAACCTGCGCCACCGATCCTTTAACGGGTGAAGAATGGTGCTCGGTCTACACATCAGTCCAAGTGAGGACAAAAGGAAAGAGTGCCTTTACCAATGTCAGCAAGGAACTGCTTTATATCTATGTCGATCTTGACGGTGACGGTCAGACTGAGAGGTATAATCTGTTCAATGACGCGCTTCAGGATTATTTCTGGAGCTATGATAACCAGGGACTGAAGTTGCTTCAGCTCAGGTTTTACGAAGTGTCAACTGACGTGAATTAAACACCAATTATCTTTAAAAATAAAAAAGGACCTGTCCGGTCCTTTTTTATCGGACCGGAATTGACAGAAAATAGCGGAATGAGTAAAATAAAATCAAACATGACCGGAATTTCTCTCCTTAACCCTGATCTTAGCCTTCTTTTGAAGGTCTGAGCGGTTTGGGGAGAAAATCCTTTTTAATAAATTTTAAATCTCTCCAAACAGGAGAGGTTTTTTTATGCCGCAAAACGGCAGGAAAGGAGTTTTATGAATGTTAATAAAATGGCCGAAAAATACAATCTTGCCCAGGTAGATAAAAAGCTCGGAGACACTTACTGGTCTCCTGTCGATGTCGCCTATATCAATGACTGGGTCTTAAGGGCTGTCGCGGTCAAGGGAGAATTTCATTGGCATAAACACGATGATGACGAATTTTTCCTGATTTATAAAGGGAAAATTACCATTCAAACCGAAAACGGAAACGTGGAATTGTCGTCAGGTGAAGGATATGTCGTACCGAAGGGCGTCAAACACTGTCCGAAAGCTGAAAAAAGAGCAGTCGTTTTGCTTTTGGAACCTAAAAAAGTAAACACCAAAGGAGACTGAATCGGATGAGCAGACAAAAAATCCATATTTTCGATACGACTCTGCGCGACGGAGAACAGTCGCCCGGGGCGAAACTGGACACCAACCGGAAAATCCAACTGGCCCTGCAGCTGGAAAATCTGGGGGTGGACACAATCGAGGCCGGCTTCCCCGTCTCAAGCCCGGGTGATTTCCGCTCAGTCGACCAGATCTCAAGGGTGATCAAAAAAACGGTTGTCTGCGGACTGACCAGGGCTGTCAAAGAGGATATCGACGCGGCGGCTGAAGCTTTGCAGCATGCCAAACGTCCCAGAATCCATACCGGCATAGGAGCATCCGATGTCCATATCAAATATAAGTTCAAATCGACCAGGGAAAAAATCCTGATAAAGGGAGTCGAAGCCGTTAAGTACGCCAAAAAATTCGTGCACGACGTCGAGTTTTACGCCGAGGACGCAGGCCGGGCTGATTTGGAATTTCTGGCCAAACTGATTACCGCCGTAATACACGCCGGCGCGACCGTCGTCAACATCCCCGATACCACCGGCTACTGTTTCCCGGAAGAATTCGGCCGAAAAATCAAATACCTGAAAGAAAACGTACCGAATATCGGCAAGGCTGTCATCAGCGTCCACTGCCATGATGATCTGGGCTTGGCTACCGCCAATACTTTAGCAGGCATCGAAAACGGCGCCCGGCAGGCGGAAGTGACCGTCAACGGCATAGGCGAGCGGGCCGGCAACACTTCCCTGGAAGAAATCGTCATGGCTCTTTATACCAGGAAAAATTTTCAGAATTTTTCGACCAAAGTCAAAACCCGGCAAATAATAAATACTTCCCGGATGGTTTCCCACATCATGGGCATTCCCGTGGCGCCGAACAAAGCCATCGTCGGATCAAATGCTTTTGCCCATTCATCAGGCATCCACCAGGACGGCATTCTCAAACACAGGGAAAATTATGAGATCATTGATCCGAAAATTGTCGGCGCAGGCCTGTCGCAGATTATCCTGACCGCCAGAAGCGGCCGGGCAGCGGTCAGACATAAACTGGAAAAAATGAACATCAGGATTTCTCCGGAAGAACTTGATAAACTCTACGCAAAATTCTTGCAGCTTGCAGATGCCAAAAAAGAAATCTACGACGAAGACCTGCTGACTATTTTTGGCAGCAACGGGTCAAACGGGCAAACTAAAAAAATAAGGCTTTCTGATTTGAAAATTATTTCCGGCAGCCATATAAAACCGCGGGCAGACATTAAATTGCTGGTTGGCGGAAAAATAAAATCAGCCGAAGCTCTGGGGAACGGAGCAATAGATGCCATCTTCAATGCGATCGATAAAAGCCTGGGTAAAAAATATCCGTTGAAGGAATTTTTAATCCAGGCTGCCACCGGCGGTTCCGATGCCCAGGCGCGGGTAAACATCGCCCTGGAATCGAACAAGAATCTCTGTTGGGGCACGGCAGTCCACACCGATACCGTCATGGCTGCCTGCCTGGCTTATATCGATGCCATAAATCATCTTTCCGCAAAATAAACATGACGAAAAAAACTCTGGCTGAAAAAATCTGGGAAAAACATATTGTCCACCGGGAAAAAAACGGGCCTTCAATCCTTTACATCGACGGCCATATCCTGCATGAGGTGACCACCCCGCAGGCTTTTGCCAATCTTCGCCTAAAAGGCTTAAGAGTCCGCCGGACGGACAAAACCATCGCCACCTGCGACCATAACGTACCAACTGACAACCAGACCGTCATTGCCGATCCCCTGTCCAAACTTCAGGTAGAGACTTTAATTAAGAACTGCCGTGATTTCGGCATCAGGCTCTACGGGCTTGATTCCGCTTACCAGGGAATCGTCCATGTGATGGCGCCTGAGCTCGGTTTTGTCCAGCCGGGTCAAACTATCGTCTGCGGAGATTCCCATACCTCAACACACGGCGCATTCGGCGCCCTGGCTTTCGGCATCGGCACGACCGAGATAGAACAGGTACTGGCGACACAATGCATCTTGGCCAAACTCATGCAGTCGATGGAAATAGCCGTTGAAGGCGATATCGGCAAGGGAGTCACTGCCAAAGACATCATCCTGACAATCCTGGCCGGAATCGGAACGGGCGGAGGCGCGGGATTTTTTATCGAATATACCGGAAGTTTAATCAGAAATCTTACCATGGAGCAAAGAATGACAATCTGCAACATGTCGATAGAAGCAGGCTCCCGGGCGGGACTGATCGCACCTGACGAAATAACTTTCAGTTATCTGAAAGGCAAGAAATTTGTTCCCAATGGTCAAAAATTTGACGAGAAAGTCCGGCAATGGAAGAAATTGAAAACTGACAAGGGAGCGAAATTTGCCAAATCGCTAAAATTTGAAGCAAACAAAATCACCCCTCTGGTTACCTGGGGTACGGATCCGGCTTCCGCCATAAAAATTAACGGGGAAATACCCGATCCTAAAAACGAGAAATCGGAAAGCCGCAGGAAATCGATGGAAAAAGCGCTGAGCTATATGAACCTTAAGCCGTCGGGTAAATTGGAAGGCTTCCCCATCGATTATATATTCATCGGCAGCTGCACCAATGCCCGGATATCAGACCTGCGGGAGGCAGCCGCAATCATCAAAGGCAAAAAAGTCAGCCCGGAGGTGACGGCCCTGGTTGTTCCCGGTTCCCGTCAGGTAAAACTGGCAGCGGAAAGAGAAGGATTGGACCGGATTTTTACCGATGCCGGTTTCCAGTGGCGGTGGTCCGGCTGCTCCGCCTGCATAGCCATGAACAGCGACCGGATTCCTGCCGGCAAATATTGCGTTTCGACTTCCAACCGCAATTACGAAGGCAGGCAGGGGCCGGGGGCGAGGACTTTTCTGGCCAGTCCCCTGACAGCGGCTGTTTCGGCACTTGAAGGCAGGATTGCCGACCCCAGGAATTATTTATGAAATCTTTTTCCAAAATTATTTCAACGGCAATAGTTGTCGAGACCGAAAATATCGACACCGACCAGATCATTCCGGCTGTATTTTTGAAAACAACCGTAAGGACCGGCTTGGGCAAATATCTTTTCTATAACTGGCGGTATGAAACCGGCGGCAAATTTAAAAAGCATATTTTCAATGAGAAAAAAACAAAAGGAGCCAAAATTCTGGCGGCCGGCAAAAACTTCGGCAGCGGCTCCAGCCGCGAACATGCGGTCTGGGCTTTAACTGATTTCGGATTCAAAGTAATCATTTCCTCCACCTTCGGAGATATTTTTTACAATAATTCTCTTAAAAACGGGCTCTTATGCATCAAGTTAAATGACATGGAAATAAGCAGGTTCATGAAGATTGTAAAAACACGGCCTGACTGTCAAATTAACGTTGAATTAAAAAAACAGGAAGTGAAAATTCCTGAAATAAAAATAAAATTCAATTTTGAGATTGATGCTTTCCGCAAGTACTGCCTCCTGTCAGGCACGGATGAACTCGGATACATCTTGTCACATGAGGAGGAAATAAATACTTATGAAAAAAACCTATAAAATTGCCGTCTTGCCCGGTGACGGAGTCGGGCCGGAAGTTACTGCCCAGTCGGTCAAAGTACTGGAAACTGTTTCTGAAAAATACGGACATGATTTTGTTTTCAAAGAAGGATTAATCGGAGCAGCTGCCATCGTTAAAACCAAAAACCCGCTGCCTGAGGAAACTCTGGAACTTTGCCGGAGGTCCGATGCCGTATTGTTCGGCGCTGTCGGTGATCCGATGTTTGATAATAACCCCGGAGCCAAAATCCGGCCGGAACAGGGACTTTTGAAATTGAGAAAATCTTTAAATCTATTTGCAAACCTGCGTCCGGTGAAAGTCTACCCCGATCTTATGGATTTATCTCCTTTAAAAAACGACAGAATAAAACACGTTGATTTGCTGGTTGTCAGGGAGCTGACCGGAGGAATTTATTTCGGGGAGCCGAGGAAACGGAAAGACGGAGGCACAACGGCAATCGATACTTCTGTATATATGAAATCCGAAATCGAAAGGGCAGCCAAGATCGCTTTTGATCTCGCCATGAGGCGAAAGAAAAAAGTCACCTCTGTTGATAAAGCCAATGTTTTGGAAACGTCCAGGCTTTGGCGGAAAACGGTTGGCGAGGTTGCGGTTAAATATCCGGCCGTTGTCTTAACCCATCTGTTTGTCGATAACGCGGCCATGCAGATTATCAAAAGGCCGGCTGATTTTGACGTAATCCTGACGGAAAACATGTTCGGCGATATTCTGACAGACGAAGCCTCTGTCATAGCCGGCTCAATCGGCCTATTGCCTTCCGCTTCAATCGGAGATGAATATGCCCTTTACGAACCGATCCACGGTGCATTCAACAGGGCTGCCGGTAAAAACATTGCCAATCCGATAGGCGCTATCCTGTCTGATGCCATGATGCTGAAAATTTCATTTCATTTGCAAAAAGAAGCGTCGGCGATTGAAGGTGCCGTGGAAAAATTCATTTCAGACGGTTTCAGGACTATGGATATCGCTGATAAAAATACACATAGGTCCAAAATCTTAGGCACCGGAGAAACCGGCAACAAAATTTCGGTATATATTTTCAATTAATTCAATAGGTGTAGCCTTGTAACACCTCGAGGGTGTAGCCTTGAAACTAAACCTTAGTCAGCCAGGAGGTGTATTTCCGCTCGTTACCCCGGACGATTGAGAAAAAAAGTTTCTGCAGCCGGGCTGATATCTCGCCTATTTTTCCGTTTCCGATTATCCGTCCGTCTATTTCGGCAATCCAGGCCAGCTGGGCGCCTGTCCCCGACAGAAAAGCCTCATCGGCAATGTAACACTCGGTCCGGTCAATCATCCTTTCCTGAGTGGGAATGCCCAGATCCTGCGCCAGCTGAAGGATGGTCCTGCGGGTTATGCCTTCCAAAACATCGGCATTACGGGGAGAGGTGATCAGAACGCCGTCCCTGACGATAAAGAAATTGGCCGCGGACCCTTCGGCTATATGACCGTCCGATGTCAGCAACAGGGCATCGTCAAATCCCATCCGGGCGGCATCGCCTTTGGCCAGGGCAGAATTGATATAGCCTCCGGTTATTTTAGCCCTGGACGGTATCATATTGTCGTTGATCCGCATCCAGCTTGAGACGGCAATCTTTAAACCTTTGTGGATGGGCAGATATTCTCCTAAAGGAATCATATATATGGCAAAGTCGAAAGTTAAAAGCGACAAATCAGGAGAGAGTTCGTAATTTGAAGCATAAGCCAATGGCCTGATGTAAAAATCAGTTTTGGAATTGTTCCTGGCGGCCAGCTCCAGTGTCAGCCCGACTAATTTTTCCCGGTTGTAGGGAATTTTCGCATTCAGAATTTTTAAGCTGCTTAAAAAACGCTGATAATGATCGGACAAACGGAAGAGATGAAAAGTTTTTTTATTGTTTGCCTGGTAGCCGCGGATGCCGCCGAAGACTCCCGTACCGTACTGCAGGGCATTGGTCATGATGGAAACCTTTGCCAATTCCGCCGGAATTATTTTTCCCCGGAAAAAAGCGAATGGCAAAAAAATCTCATTCATTCGATTCTGCCCGGGCACTTTTCAACACTTGCCGCAGCAGCCTGAACCTTCATTATCATCACGATGAAAACTTTTATAAGCGATGCATTCTATCTCTATCAGGGCATCCTTCGGCAGTTTGACAACCTGGACTGTAGCCCTGGCCGGATAAGGCTCCCTGAAAAATTTGCCGTAAATTCCGTTCATCACCGGAAAATCAGCCATATTCGCCAGATAGACGGTTACCTTTAGGACATTTTCCTGTCCCGTACCGGCTGCTTTCAGGACCTCATCCAGATTTTTCAACGTCTGGTGCGTCTGGACATTGATGCCTCCTTTTACCATCTCATCAGTTTTCGGATCTATGCCGATCTGGCCCGAAACAAACACCAGGTCTCCGATTTTAACTGCCTGTGAATAAGGCCCGACTGCTTTGGGACTTTTCTCTGCCACTACTGCTTTTTTCATTTTTTATCCTTTCCGTTTTTGGATCTTTGATAAACAAGTTCATTATACCCCTTTTCATAGGCTTCGATAGAGGCGACGATAATATCCGGAGAGGTCCCCTTTTCCACTACCTGGGTGCCGTGTTCATCCTGAAGGACCATCGTTGCTTCAACCGTAGCGTCGGAACCGGTGGTCGGAATCTCGACGGCAAAATCGGTCAGCCTGAATTTGACCGCATCATTTTTGCGGATGGCTGCTGTGATGGCGCGGATGGCGGCATCGACAGGACCTACCCCGTCACTGGTTTCCGTATACTTACGGCCTTTAATATCAACCGTGACTGTTGCCATGGGCTTCTTTTTCTTGAAAGTTTCGATATGGAAATCAACTACTTCCAAAGTCTTTTGCCTGCGTTCATCGGCAATAACCGTTTCGATAATCGACTGCAAATCCGCTTTGACGATCTTTTTGCCCTTGATGTTTATGAATTTGGCAATGACGTTGCGGATGATTTTGACTGTTTCATCATCCAGGCTCAGGCTGAATTCCTTTTTGATTATCTCCTTCACCTGCCGTAAAGCCGGGACTTTGGCAAATATCAGCTTTTCTTTTTCTCCGACACTGCCTGCCCTCAAGCTTAAAAAATCGCTGTCCATGACCCTTTCCACTTCGGACAAAACAGGTTCGATCAATGGCGGCTCGGCAATGACTTTCAGCGTGGTCGCGGGATCCTTGAGACCGGCTCCGGTTGCCACAGCCACCACGGTATCGCTTTCCTTTATCAGGCCTTTTTTTATAAGTTTTTTCAGGGCAGCTATCACGGTTGCCGAGGACGGCTCGACATACAGAGCTTCCAGTTTGGCCAGTTCCTGCTGGGCTTTTAAAGTCTCGTCATCCGAAACTGCTATTGCCTGGCCCTTTGACTCTTTGAGTGCGGCAAAGACTTTCGGCGCGTCTATCGGATTGCCGACGGCGATGGCGGAACAGACAGTCTGGGGCTTTCCGACAGGCACGAGTTTGGACCTTTTCTCAAATGCAGTAACAATCGGGGCAGATCCTTCCGCCTGGACTGCCACCATATGGGGCAATTTGGGGATCAGTCCCAAACGGTAATACTCCTTGAATCCTTTCCAAATGTACGAAAGATTGGTGCCCATACCGGCCGGAACCAAAACCCAATCAGGCGGCGAAAACCACAACTGCTCACAGACTTCGTATGACAGCGATTTCTGGCCCTCTCCCCGGAAGGCATAATCGCCCGCCAGATAATAGCGGTAATGGGCGGCTACCTTCATCGTCAAGTCATAAGCATCCGAATAGGTGCCCCTGACCTGGATGACATGTGAACCGTAAGAAATGGCCTGGGCCAGTTTTCCCCTGGGCGTATTTTCCGGGACAAAGACAAAACAGGTCAATCCGGCCTGGGCGCTGTAAGCTGCCACGGATGCCGCCATGTTGCCTGTTGAAGCGACACAGACTTTAGCAAAGCCGAGCTCTTTGGCTTTGTTGATCTCGACAAATGAACCCCGGTCCTTGAAGGCGCCGGTCGGATTCAAGCCCTCGTTTTTGATGTAAAGTTTCGGCAGTGATAATCGTTTGCCGAGGTTTTCCGCTTTATGAAGCTGGGTGGCTCCCTCATCCAAACTCACCAGTGCTTTTCTTTCTTTTAGGGGAAAGAAGTCCAGATACTTGATCACCTTCGGCGGAGCGTTGCGCAGAAGATAGGTATTCAAACCGGCCAGCTGGTCGTAATCGTAAACAATGTCCAAAGGCCCGCCGCAGCTGCAGACGGTCGTGTTTACCTTTTCATCCCAGACTTTGGAGCAGATAAAACAGCTGATATGGTAAAAACCGTTGGTGCTCATTTTTTGCCTTTGACCAATATTATTTTTTCCGGCCTTAAGCTCCTGACCTTGGCGCCTACCCGCCACATCTCGCTGTTTTTAATCAAGTCCAGCTCCCGGCGCAGATTCTTTTTATAATCGGGACTGGAATTGGATTTAAGGACCCTTTTCGTTTCTTCGCCTTTTTTGACCGAAGTATATAACTGCCTGAAAACAGGCTCGACGGCTTGGCGGAATTTGCCTTTCCAGTCCAAAGCGCCTCTTTGGGCGGTTGTCGAGCAGTTGGCAAACATCCAATCCATGCCGTTTTCGCCGATCAGGGGGATCAAAGACTGGGTGGCTTCCTCGACTGTTTCATTGAAGGCTTCGCTCGGCGTATGGCCACGCCTGCGAAGCTCATTGTACTGGGCTTCCATAATGCCGGCGATGGCTCCCATCAGAACCCCCCGTTCGCCGGTCAAATCGGAGTATACTTCCTTTTCAATAGTCGTTTCGAACAAAAAGCCTGATCCTATCCCCATCCCTATTGCTTTAACCCGGTCGCCTGCTTTGCCCGAGGCATCCTGAAAAACGGCATAACTGGAATTGATGCCGGAGCCGGAGAGGAAATTCCTTCTGACACTGCGGCCGGCGCCTTTGGGAGCCACCAATAGAACGTCGATATTTTTCGGGGGCACGACGGCGGTTTGTTTGCGGTAGGTAACGGCAAAGCCGTGGGAAAAATAAAGAGCTTTGCCTTCCGTCAGATATTTTTTGACAGCCGGCCATAAAGTTACCTGTCCGGCATCGGACAACAGATAGGCTACAACGGTCCCTTTTTTACAGGCCTCTTCAATGGAAAAAAGGTCTTTGCCCGGCTTCCAGCCGTCCTTGAGAGCCTTGTTCCATGAAGGTGACGGTTTTCTCTGGCCGACGATGACTTTAAATCCGTTGTCCCTGAGATTCAGCGCCTGGGCCGGCCCCTGGACGCCGTAACCGATGACGGCAATTGTCTCATTTTTAAGGACTTTTCTGGCGCGGCTTAAGGGAAACTCCTCCCTGGTAACCACTGTTTCCTGCGTGTCTCCGAATTTCATTTTTGACATAAGTAGTGCTCCTTTCTAAATTTATTTAAACAAGGCCGTTCTTCCTGTGCGGACAAATTCTAAAACGGCAAAATCCTTCATGTTTTCGTAAAAGGCGTCAATCTTGTTTTCATCCCCGGTGACTTCGATAGTCACGGTATTTTTGGCCATGTTGATAGCCCGGCCGCGGAAATGCTCGATAACCCTCAAAATATCGCCTTTTTCGCGGGAATTTTTAACGGCCACTTTCATCAAAGCCAATTCCCTGTAAACGAGCATATCCGTTGCTACGGTTTCTGCCTTGATCACATTGACCAGTTTGGTGATCTGCTTCACCATATTGGCAATCTGGTTTTCGTTGCCGGCAACGGTTATGGTAAACCTGGTAATTCCCGGAGTTTCCGAATGTCCCACAGTTGCCGATTCGATATTGAACTGCTTGCGCCTGAAAAGCCAGAGGATGCGGAAAAAGACGCCTGTTTTGTTTTCCGCCCATATAATGATATTGGATAATTGCCTGGTCATTTTTTACTCAACTCCTCCAAACTTACGACCATTTCGCCGATGCCCGCCCCGGCCGGGATCATGGGAAAAACATTTTCCTCGGCCTCGACCGTGAACTCGATTAAAAAGGGACCTTGGGATTTTCTGGCAATATTTATCGCTTCTTTGGTCTCCTTAAGATTTTCAGCCTTGAGAGAGCTGATGCCGAATCCTTCACAAAGCTTTTGAAAATTTGGGTTTTTAAGCTTCACTTCCGAATAATTGCCCTTATAAAACAATTCCTGCCACTGCCGGACCATCCCCAGATAATTATTGTTCAAAAGGGCAATTTTTACCTCCGTTTTTTCCTGGACGATGGTGGCCAGTTCCTGCAAAGTCATCTGGATGCCGCCATCTCCGATAACAATCCACACTTCCCTCCCGGGATCGCCCAGTTTGGCCCCCATGCCGGCCGGCAGGGCAAAACCCATGGTGCCAAGTCCGCCTGAGGTGAAATGGGTATTGTATTTCCGGTATTGGTAATAACGGGCGGCATACATTTGGTTCTGACCCACATCCGCCACAATGGTCGCCTGAAAACCTGTCTGCCTGGCAATTTCATCTATCACCTGGGCGGATTTGAGTTTCGGGCTTAACAATTCCCTGGTAAAAACTTTTTTTTGTTCTTCACTTTTCCAGGCTTCAAATTTTTTCAGCCAGCCGGGATTTTTGCGGGATTTCAATTTAGGCAAAAGCTGACCCAAAACCGCTTTGGCATCCCCGACAACCCCTAAATGCGGCATGACGTTTTTGCCGATTTCCGACGGATCGATGTCGATATGGATGATCTTGGCCTGGGGCGCGTAGGCCGATACTTTACTGGTCACCCTGTCATGAAAGCGCATGCCGACAGCCAGAAGGACATCCGTCTCCAAAGGCGCCCGGTTGGCAGCCACATTGCCGTGCATGCCCGGCATGCCCATAAAAAGCCTGTGGTCGTGGGGGATGGCCGACAGCCCCAATTGCGTCAGGGTGACGGGGATATCCTGTTTTTCGGCCACGCTTAAAAGTGTTTTCCCATCTCCGGACAGCAAAATTCCGTGGCCGGCCACAATCAGCGGCCGCAAAGCTTCATTTAAAAGCGAGGATATCTGTCCGATTTCTTCTTCTGTCGCTTCAAGCTTCAACCTCTTTTTGAGCCTGTCCCGGTTTTCTTTGTAACGGAATTCGGCATAATCGACCTGGGCATCTTTGGTGATATCGATAAGGACGGGTCCGGGACGGCCGGCAACAGCCAGATAAAATGCCTCGGCAAAAACATCGGCAATATCATCGGCCCTGGTTACCAGATAATTGTGTTTGGTGACAGGCAAAGTCATGCCCAATATATCCGCTTCCTGAAAGGCATCCGAACCCAACAGAGGCGAAGGCACCTGTCCTGTGATACAAACCATGGGGATGGAATCGAGCATGGCATCGGCCAATCCGGTAATCAGGTTGGTGGCACCGGGACCTGAAGTGGCAAAACAAACACCCGGCCGGCCGGTCGCCCAGGCATAGCCTTCGGCTGCATGGGCTGCTCCCTGTTCATGACGGACCAATATATGCCTCAACTCGGGATATTTATACAAAGCGTCATAAATCGGGATATTGGCCCCTCCCGGATAGCCGAAGATAACAGTTACCCCTGCCCTGAGCAGGCATTCGCAGATAATTTCCGCCCCCTGGACCTTTTGTCCCTGTTTTAATCTTGTTTTCATATTTTTAATAAATCCCGGATGTGTCTAGCTATATCACACCCGGTGTGATATGGACTAGCTGGTGACGGCTCCCTCCGAGGCGCTGCCGACTAATCTGGCATACTTGGCCAACACGCCCCGCGGGTATTTTGCTTTCGGCTTTTTCCAGGCAGCCTTCCTTTTTTTAATTTCGCTTTGCGCCACCTCCAGATCAACTGTCCGGCTGTCAGCGTCAATATTTATGATGTCCCCGTCCCTGACCAAGGCAATCAATCCTCCGTCTACGGCTTCAGGCGAAATATGCCCGACCATGATACCGTGTGTGCCTCCGGAAAAACGGCCGTCGGTAAGAAGGGCCACCTCTCTGCCTAGTCCCGCCCCCATTAAAGCGGATGAAGGAGAGAGCATTTCGCGCATGCCCGGACCGCCTTTGGGTCCTTCGTAGCGGATGATAAGACACTCGCCTTTTTTTATTTTACCTGCCAAAATCGCCTCCAGGGCTGATTCTTCCTGATCAAAAACACGCGCCGGGCCGCGGTGCCGGGTTATCCCCGATCCCGCCAGCTTGATAACAGCGCCTTCGGGGGCAAGACTGCCGTAAAGAATGCGGATATGGCAGTTTTTGGCTGCCAGGGGTTTTTCCAGGCTATAAACCACATCCTGGCCGGCAGGACGCTTGCCCGTTTCCTTTAAATTTTCGGCCACAGTTTTGCCTGTGACCGTCAGACAGCTGCCGTTGAGAAGGCCTTTCTCAAAAAGCATTTTCATGACCATGGGCACGCCGCCGATTTTATGCAGATCTTCCATGACATATTTGCCGAACGGTTTGAAATTGCCGATCAGGGGCACTTTTTCAGCTAATTTGGAAAAATCAGAAAGGTCCAGTTTGACGCCGGCCTCACGGGCAATGGCCAGCAAATGCAAAACAGCATTGGTCGAGCCGCCGATGGCCAGAACAAAAGTGACGGCGTTTTCAAAAGCTTTCCCGGTCAAAATATCCCTGGCCCGGATGCCTTTTTCCAGAAGCAGGAACAAAGCCTCCGCGCTTTTGCGGCAATCGGCCAGCTTGTCCCGGGAAAGTCTGTTTTGGCTATCAACGGCCAGGTTTGAAGAGGAATAAGGCAGGCTGATGCCCAAAACCTCGAGGGCGGAAGCCATGGTATTGGCGGTATACATCCCTCCGCAGGCCCCGTTTCCCGGACAGGAGGCGCATTCTACATCATGGAAATCCTTATCGGTCATTTTTCCGGCGCTTTTGGATCCGATGGCTTCGAAAATGGAGACCACGGTCAGGTCTTTGCCGTTGAGCCGTCCCGGCAATATGCTGCCTCCGTAAAGAACCAGGCCGATTGAATTGTTGCGGGCCAGTCCCATGGCGGCGGCCGGTATGGTTTTGTCGCAGCCGCAAAGGGCGATTAAGCCGTCGGCTTGGTAGGATTCGTGCATTGATTCGATGCAGTCGGCAATCAGGTCGCGGGAAACCAGGGAATACTTCATGCCTTCCATACCCATCGATTCGCCGTCGGTAATAACGGGAGTTCCGAACAAAAAAGGTTTGCCGCCCTGTTTTTCGATTTCCAAGCTTACGGTTTCACCCAAAGTGAGAAGATGGGCATTGCAGGGAGTGGCGTTGGTAAAAGGACAGGCGACCGTGACAATCGGTTTCAGAAAATCCTCATCCCGGAAATTGACCGCGCGAAGCATAGCCCTGGCGGCCGCCCTTTTGACCCAGTCGCTGCCACCGGCTGTTCCCGTCAGAAGCCCGCTTCTCCATTTAAGGCTTTTTTTCTTCATAAAAACCAAAAAACCTCTCTGTTTTGAGAGGCTTTTTTTAAATTAAAAATTTTTTGCTTTTCAGGCCTCCCGCATTTTGCCCTGTCCAATGACAAGGACAATAATTGAGAGGATATTAATTTCGTTACCGTGACGCGCCGTCATAATTATTTATATATAACAGATGACTACCGTTTTTTCAAGCTTTTTTCCGTCCCCGGGCAGTTGCCGAAGCCGCCGGCTGCTTTTTCCTGAAGGCCAGAAAAGCCGCGCCCAATCCCATAAAAGTGACAACCAAAGTCGCTAGCATCCTGACAGGCAGAAGTATCAGTATCCAGTAAATGATAAGCCCTGCCGTCAAGGAGAGGATTTCCCTTTCCTCATCACCGAACCTCTGCATCAGCCAGGAGCCGGCGAAATAGATGACCGGGATGCGGAAAATATACGAGGCAAACCCGTAGAGAAAAGCCAACAGCAATGCCAGGGGTATGCCGAGAATGGTCACGGCCAGAACGATGAAAACGAAGATAAAAATAAATAAAGTCGCTATTCCCCATAAAAAGGACTTCATCGGCTGTTCCCGCAGGACGCCGACCGTTTTTCGCGTGAATTTGGGGAAGAGCCACAAAAAGACAAGTCCCAAAATAAAGGTAAAGATGAAGCTGCCGACAGACATGGCCCCGCCGACACGTCCGACGGCATCCCTGACTCTGCCCCGGGCCGGCATATCAGTCCGGTTGAAATACACCTGTCCGGCAACCCGGGACTCGTCAAGTGACGACCGGTTGTCACTCCAATAGGTTAAGTTTCCGTCTATCTGGGCATTGGGGGTAAGCCTCATGACACCAATGGCGGCTTCCACATCACCGCCGACTCTGTTGGCTACCGTCAGATTGCCGCCGGCAACTTTGAGGTATTTTCCGACAGGTGAGGTCAGATTCAGATTGCCGAAAGCAGCTGCCAGGCCGCCGGTGATTTCTCCTTCACCGGTGATATCCACATTCCCGGCAGCCAGAGAAACATTGCGTCCGACATTGCCGTTTATGGTCACGTTGCCGCCGACCAGTCTCAGATTCTGGCCGATATCGCCTGTGATGTTTATCTGCCCGGCCGCAACCAGAAGATCGCCTGTTATAGTTCCTCCGACATAAACCTGCCCTCCTGCCGCGTAGACATCGCCGTTGACCGTGCCTTCGATATCGACCCGTTCGGCGGCGGCAAAGACATCGTGATCGATTACCTCATCGCTTTCGATGCGGAAAACTTTCATTTCGTTATTATTCTGACTGCCGTCAGATTGGGCGAATACTGCTTTCAGGGGAAGAAGAAGCAACAGGAAAAAAAGGAGGAAGTATTTTTTCATGGATTTTATTCTAAATGAACGCCTTCCGGCAGTCAAATCAGATTAACTAAATGAAATCCGCCACAGGGTTCACCCGAAATTTTATCGTGCTCGGATCCCTTCCCTTCGGGCGGGGTCCGCCTGCGCGCGAAAAATTTGGGTTCACCCTGTACCTCATTTATTTCAAATAAACAAATCAACCGGCCGGAACTTGTCGACATCGAAAAGCCCTTTGTCGGTGATTTTCAGACTGGGTATAACCGGCAGAGCCATGAATGACAAAGTCATAAAAGGGGAAGTCAGCCTGCTTCCCAATTTTTTGGCTAAACGGTCCAGCTCCTCATATTTCCGGGCAACCTCATAACCATCCCGCCCGGACATCAGTCCCCCAATCGGCAGCTCCAAAAGCGTTACCTTATTTTTATAGACAACCGACAGGCCGCCTTTTATCCCAAGGATGCTGTTTATGGAAAGCAGCAAATCTTCATCATTTGCTCCGACAGCCACCACATTATGGGAATCATGGGCGACGGAGGATGCGATGGCGCCTTTTTTCAAACCGAAGTTTTTGATAAAACCAACGGATGGAAGCGCTTTTTTGTACCTGTTAACAACCGCGATCTTCAGGATATCCCTGAGGGGATCGGCCGCCACAAAACCGTTTAAGCCTGCCGCCGGTTTAACGGTAAGTTTGCCGGTAACCAGCTGTTTATCCAGGGCTGCCATCACCCGCATCTTGCCGGTCTTTTGGCGGACCGCCAGATCCTTAAGGGTTATTTGTAGTGCGGCAAATTTATTGACCAAGGCCGCTTTTTTGGCAGGAATCAAAGATTTTCCCTTTGCGGCAACCTGTTGTCCGTCTATTACCGTTGCCAAAATATTCAAATCATCTAAATTTGCGGTGATGATAAAATCTGCCGGATCATTTTTTTGCAGGAGCCCGACAGCCAGCTTGTAGTGTTTAACCGGATTAAGGGAAGCTGCCCGCAAAACCTTGAATACGTTTATGCCTTTTTTCAGCGCCCTTTCAACCAGCAGATTGATATGCCCGCGGGCGAGATCATCGGGATGCTTGTCGTCGCTGCCGAACATACAGCTGTCCGGATAGAGGTCCAAAAGCGGAATCAGGGCTTCAAAATTTTTGGCAGCCGAGCCTTCCCTGATGATCAGCTTCATCCCCAGCTTTATTTTTTCCAGGCCTTCCTTGTATTCAAAAGACTCATGGTCAGTCGAGATGCCGGCAGAGGCATACTTTTTCAAAAGCCCTCCCCTTAAACCAGGCGCATGCCCGTCAACCGGCTTACCTTTGTCCAGGGAACTTTTTATCTTGGCCATGAAATCCTTATCCCGAGCTATGACTCCCGGATAATTCATGACTTCGCTTAAATATTTTATCTCCGCCCGCTTCATCAGCCTGTCGACATCTCCCGGAATAATTTCGCTGCCTGAAGTTTCAAAGCTGGTGGCAGGGACACAGGATGGAGCGCCGAAATAAAATTTAAAGGGGACCCGTTTGCCTTCCCTGATCATATATTCAACGCCGGCAACCCCCAGCACATTGCCGATTTCATGGGGGTCGGAAACAGTGGCCACCGTGCCGTGGGCAACAGCCAGCCTGGCGAATTCTGCCGGGGGCAGCATCGAACTTTCGATGTGGATATGGGCATCGACAAAACCGGGCAGGATAAACTCCCTATATTTCCGCTTTCCGGGAATGATGTCTTTGATGCGGCCGCCGGAAATAACCAGGGTGCCCGGATAAATCCGGAAACCTATAAGGTCGACAATATTGCCTGAGATTTTTTCCATTAAAAAAACTCACCGGCAGTAATTATCTTTATTTCTTCGGGGAATTTGACCGTATCTATACTCTCCGCAGTTATAATATTCAGATTCCGGCAATTTAAGACTGCTCCGGTTTTGATAAGTGATTTTACTTCCCGTTGCCGTGTTTCCTCATCCGACAAATCAAAACAAACCTGGTATAAGGCTATGCATTTGCCGTCTTTGAGTACTGCAAAATCAACTTCATTGCCTTTATCATCTTTAAAGTAATACATCGTTTCCATTTCCCGCGACAACTTCTGAAATACCGTATTTTCAAAAAGCCTACCCATGTTCTTTGAAAATTTGGTTGAAAGTGCCGTCATGAATCCGGTATCTATAAAATAGACTTTTCTGGGATACTGCAATTGGTTTATAACTGCCGGGGTGTGAATATATAGCTCGTTCATAAAATAGGAACTCTCTATATAAGAAATATAATTATCTACGGTAGATTTCCCTACAGGTATACCCATACTTTTCAGAGAGTTATGAAGTTTGGAAATAGTAATATAGCTAGAATTAAGCAGCAGTTTCAATAGCGTTTTTAAAGCGGTGTCGTTCTCTATTTTGTATCTCTCTGATATATCTTTTTGCACTACCGTCTGAAAATAGGATTGGAGCAGCTCCTGTTTTTTTTCAAATGATGTCAGAACTACAGCCGGCAGTGCTCCAAAGGTCAGATATTCATCAAAAAGAAAACGGAAACGGGCTGTTTCCTCTTTTACAAAAGCCATTTTCTCAGGATCAAGATATAATTTTTTAAAACGTAAAAATTCATGAAAGGTAAGCGGGGAAACCTTAACTTCCCAAGCCCTGCCCCTAAGCTCAGTGGGCAGCTCGGAACTGCTCATTTTTGACGAGGATCCGGTTATAAAAAGCTGAATGTCTTCGGTATCAAGTATCCGTCGTATCCATTTTGACCAGTTGGGAACAAGTTGTAATTCATCCAAAAACAGATATTTAGGTTTCCTGCCATAGACTGCCTGAGTTTCCGGAATAAGGTCTGTCAGAATTCCTGTAGATGGTGCAATTATCCGTTCATCTTCAAAATTCAGGTAAACAACATCCTCACGAGGCTGTGTTTCCAACAGTTTCTCTATCGCCCCATACAGCAGGTAGGTTTTGCCTACCCGTCTGAATCCCGTTATTACTGTAGCGTTTTCAGTTTTCTGTTCAGGTAAAATGTCTATACGGGTATCCCGTGCCAATACTTTGGGTAATTTCCTATCCTTCCACTCATATAACAATGTTCTTAATATTGTATTCATAGGACAACATTACCATATTATTGTCCTATTGACAAGACAATAACTTCTTTCAGTTTTCTTTTTGAAAATCAATTCTATACTTATTGCTTAAATTTAAGATACCACTCAATGAACTTTGCCATCCCCTTCTCAAGTGTCCATTTCGGGCGGTAACCCAAAAGCTTTTTGGCCTTGGAAATGTCAGCCAGGGTGGAAAAAACGTCAGCCGGATTCAACGGCCTTTCGGCAACTGCGGCCTTTTTGCCGGTGATTTTCTCGATTGTTTCAATCAATCCGTTGACGGAAACAGCCCGCCCGCTGCCCAGATTGATGATCTCAAAATCAGGAACGGCCTTAAGGACCGACATCACACCGTCGACAATATCGTCAATATAGGTAAAATCCCGCAGACATTCCCCTTTGCCGAACCGGACAAGCTTTTTATTCCCCAGGACAGCTTTGGTGAAAAGACCGGCGGCCATATCCGTTCGTCCCCGGGGGCCGTAAACCGTAAAAAATCTCAGGACCGCCATTTTTAGTCCGCTCCTTTTGTGGTAAATACGGCACAAATCCTCACCTGCCCTTTTACTGACCGCGTACGGACTCAGAAGCCTGCCTGAAGGCATATCTTCACGGAAAGGAGTCTTTACGTCGCCGTAAACGGACGAGGAAGAGGCAAAGATGATATTTCTGACTTTATACTTTTCGGCCAGCTCCAGCAGATTTACGGTGCCGATGATGTTGGTTTCCATAAAAACGACCGGTTCGGCAATGCTCTGCCTGACGCCACCCCTGGCTGCCAGATGGACTATGGAGCGGAAACTTTCCTTTTTAAAAAGTTTTTCCAACCCGGCCTTGTCCCTGATGTCGATTTGTGCGTTCGGCTTTCCCTGCCTGCCCCGGTTTTCGGCTATATCCAATCCGATTGCGGAAAAACCGTCCTTTGACAGCCTGTCAATAAGATGGGAACCTATAAATCCGGCAGATCCTGTGACGAGAATTTTCATTCTTCTTCGATCGTTTCGGCAGGGGCAGTTGATGTTTCTTCATTTTCCAGCCCGGCTGACCCGGTGGCAACCGTGGGGGAAGGCTCCGGTTCGGGGTAGACAGGCTCTACCCCGAACATCAGATTGCGGTAAAGTATAAGGCTGTCATCCTCGAATTGTTTATACAACTCAGGATCATCATCCAAGAATTTATACTTTAGCCAGTCGGAGTCCTTCGACAGCATGATGTACTTTATATCTATGATCGCTAAATCCCGGCTCCAATCTACCGGATATTCAACCTCCTGCCCGAAAAGGTTGACTTTCTTTTCCTGAATAGAGAAAAGCCCCTCCATATGAAGCGCTTCCGGCCTTTGGTCATGACTGTATAAAGGCCTGGTTTCATAGTTTCGAGAAGCCAAAACAGGTTTATTAAAAAATTCAGGCACGGGATTAGCGATAACCAAATTATGATTGAAATTAAACCTCAAATACTGGTGCCATGGTAAAAATAACATCCGGAAGTTATCATTGTCCGCATTAATAATGGCGCTGACACGGTACCAGCTTTCGGGATAAAAAACAGGCTTTAACTGTCCCCAAAATCCTGCAAAGATAAGTGGTGTATAAACAAAAGGAATCAAGAAAAATCCGCCGATAACAAGCAATTTGGCTGCCAATGGCTTTACTAATGATTTAAACCATTTCAGCCCGTACGCTCCGAAATAAGCGTAAGAGAACATCATCAGCATGACCAGCTTTTGCGGCTCTCTCAATCCATAGAGGATGGGAATCCTATCATACAGAGCAAAGACTGTCGGAGCGAACTGTTTTAAGGCGATGCCTCCGGCAAAATCCAAAGCCAGTATAAAAACCACCAGCAAACTGATATTCAAAACCAGGTTTTCCCAATTTTCTTTTTTAGTCAGGAGGTAAACTAACCCCATGATTGAAAGAGCAATGATCGGCAATGACAGTAAAGGCCAAAAGGGGATTATCTGCTTTTGTGAAATAAAATAATCATATACTTCTTCCCAAAAACCAAAACCGGATAGAAGATTGAATATCAGCCCGAACTGCGGATCAGCGACTGTCTGGAAAGCATAGAGGTCCTGCCGGGAAAAAGAGCTTAGGGAATCACTGATTGTAGATTTACCGGCTAATGTAGGCAATAACCAGTTAAGATTGAAAATAAAGATGACAAAGAGGAACAGGCTCAAATAATAATACAGTTTTGATTTTATGTTCCGGGAGTTGACAATAAGAAAGAAGATCGCATAGATGACAAAAAAAACGGCGAAAATGACTGTAAAATGAAGAAAAAGATTGAATATAAGAGTGGCCAGCAAGGCTAATTTTAAAGTCGAAGTAAGAGCCGGCCGGCGGAAAAGATCAACAACGGATTTAACCAGCCAGGGAAACAAAGCGTAACCGAGGAGGAAATACCAGTGACCGGCCATGACCCTTTCATATACAAACGGATTCAGGGTATAAATTGTTCCGGCAAAAAGATTAACGAGAATATTCCCTGTTCCTACAAAAGTAGCCATGCTTACACCTGAAAGGAAAAAAACCAGAAATAAAACTATCTTCGGAAACCAGTAAGAAGGCAGAAACAGGACAAATAATTTGTTTAAGAGGGCAACCGGAAAACTGACCTGCCAGGGGGATGGCCAGCCCGGATCAGGCACCTGGACCATATCCAAAGTCAGGATGTAGCCCGGCTTTAAAAGAGGCAGAGTAATAACCAGGGATAGCAGGCCAAAAAAAACAAAAGCGGACAGATTCCTTTTAATCATCAAAATATAACAGATATTGTAGTTAAAAACATCTTCCGGGACAACAGGATCATTGAGAGGATTTTCCGGCAATTATTTCCAAGTCGTAGACAGCTCCGCCGGTTGCTTCTATAACATCCAACTGTTTAAGCTCAAGAATTGCCTTTAAATACTCTATTAGCAAGTCTTCTTTTTCCTTTATGGAAAGCCTCCAAGTCTGGTAAGCTTCCGGAGTATTCCCTGTATCGACATTATTAAAGCCGGCTGTCTTCAATTTGGCACCGGTTGAGGCTGCCAATCCGGCGATATCGGTACCGTTGAGAACGGAAACCTTGAGATTAAAACTGTCGCTGGCTATTCTGTCCTTTAATTCTACTTGAGTTAAAGTAGGCGTCGGAGACATATCCGCCGGAGACGGAGTGACAGTAGGTAATTGTTTTGACGTCTTATTGAATAGTTTAAGGTTTAAATTTAATTTTTTTCCGTTCGATAAATATTTCTGGCCGTAAAAGATGCCCGCCAAAATTAATATCAGGATAAATACTAAAGCTGTGTACAGCTTTAATTTTTTAATATGGACCGAATGCATTTTTTTCCTATAGTCGAGAAGAGTATATCCCAGACTGTTTTCCCCGTCATCCTCAATTGGCTCATCCTCACTGGTGGGACTTCTAAACATATCAATGATTTCCTGAAAGGTACCGATAACAAGAAAATAATAGGTAAATATTGCCGATTCTTCAGCTACTTTTTCTCTCTTAGCGATCAGAAGAAACGGGCAAAGAATAAGAAAAAATAAAGCCACTATAAAAGCGTACCTGCCTTCAGATTTTTTAAATAAATACAGAAATGCAATGTAACCGAATATGGCACCAAAATTTGGTCCGGTTAGGGGATAAACCAAAAAAGTGAAAAACAGGATAGCCCCGAGCTTAACCAAATTATTCCTATCCACCGGGAACTTATCCAAAACGGGCAGATTTATCTGCCAGCGGCTTTTCTGCCCTTCAAGAAAATATAGCAAAAGTCCTGAAGCAAAAAGAAGATAGGAGGAAACGGAAAAATCGGTTACCAGTTTGATCTTCAGTGACAGGAAGATAGTCACCAAATAGAAAGCAAAAACAATTAAAGCCGAGAGAAAGAGCCAAACAGACTGAAACCGAAAAAGCAAGGCAGAGGCGATAACGGAAGCTGTTATCGCCAAATCCAATGCGCCGGTCAGATAGACTACAAACAGAAAAACAATGCTGGTAAAAAGGATGTTTACAGGCCGTATATCTCTCACTATTTTATTTTACACGAAAGGGATTTTATTGAGAGAAGTCAAACATGTCAAAAAGAGTGGCTCCCAAATCAAGAACTGCTATTCCCAGGCCGCCCTCTTTATATTCCGAGTCATTTACCTGGGCCAGCTCGGAATAGGATTTATCATCCATTGACAAGGAATATTTAAAATTCGAGCCTTTTGCTTCTACTGACAGCCACAAAGGAACATCTTTTTCAACTATAAAATTATTAATGACACCGTATCACCGCGCACAAACAAGCCACTCCTGGCATTGGATTTCATTGGCATCAACTTGGCTTTAAATTTAAAGTTGGAAATGCCGCTGAGTTTTTTCAGCAAGGCTACGGAGCCGCCGTAATTACGTCCTTCAAGATAATATTGACCTCCCACTTTTGCCAAATTAAGCTGTACCGGACTTTTTACCAACCAGGAATCCAAATATTCTTCATTGATGAAGGTTTCCATCGAATCCACATTTATTTCACTGGAAGAATTTGCCCTTGAAGCTAATTCGAAGCCTACCCTTTCGATGTTAGACCAACTCAGTTCACCAGTTATAGCGCCGGGGGAAGCCGCTGCCGGCTCCTTGGAGAGTCCCCTCGTTGAGAATTTCTCTTTGGGAATGACCAGAAAATTCCATCCTTTAACAATACTGCGGATGGAATAATAATATGACGAGTTTTTGTCCTTATCGGAAAAATAAACCTTGACTGATTCAATATCGGCCGGATCTGTCTGGACATTCAGAGCCATTTTGAAAACATCATGTTTATCTAGATTCAAGGACTTTTCCGTGTAAGCATCAACCTGCTCGTTATCTTTGGAAGATAAAAGAAGTGAGTATTCGCCTTTCCAAAAGATTACATCATCATATTCGTGGCTACCCCGCCATTCTTCTTTGCGCTCAAAGTCAGAAATCTCCAAAACAGTTTCCGGATCAATATTGGCATAATCTAGCTTGAAGCTTTTTTCAGAAAATTTGAGGCCGACAGTATTAATAATATCAGTAGAACTGCCCTTTCTGATCAGCGAGTCTTTTTTGGTTATTAACAAATATCCTCCCAGTACAACCGTCACCAGAATGATCAAGGCTGATATGACAACATTTCTGTTTGAGCTCATAAAATTTCCATTAGAGGGTATTATACTACTCTTGGCTTGGGGATCAATCCTTTTAATATGATACTGTTCGTCTAAAGACTGTTTACCTGAACTTTGCATATCACACTCTATATCTTACCATCTTTTTATATATAAAGTCATAAATTAAATATATCAAACATAATAGCAATGTCATTCCGGAAATTCCTAATCCCAAATAAAATAGCCTTTGCGGCCAAAATTCAATAACCATTTCTAAGTCGTAACTTCCGTCATCATTTATTTTACAGAATCCATTATTTTTACAAATTTTTTCAGGATCAATAATCCAAGAATTAGCATATCCATTAACCATTAAGTGAGTATCATCAGGAACTTGAAGTATGCTTTTATTAAAACCAGTTATTTTGCTGATCCAGGAATCATCACTCTTTCCGGCAAACCAAGTTTCATAATACGAACCGTTAGGCAAATTATCATTCTGAATCGTATCCTGAAAATTCTTCGATACAAAATCAATTTTATATTTTTCAATGTAATCCAATTTCTCTATTCCATTTTCATATTTCAAATGAATAATCGATTGTTCCTCGCCATTTCCTAAGATTGTTACCAAACCTTTATCTACAAATTCCTTTAATTCTTCAATATTTACCTGATCTTCTTCATTTCCATCTAGTATTTTATATTTTGTAATTAGGGAGTTGAGATCCGATTTGGAATTATGATTTGATGACCAAATATTATTGAGTTTTACAAAATAAGTCTTCCACCCATCATGAAAACTTTCATTAAGTAAAAAGGGGAATTTACCGGTAGCACCATGGATAATAACTCTATACTTTACAGGATTAATTTTCTTAAATTCAGTTACAGGAAGACGACTCAGCTGAATTTTTGCTCCATCTGTTGAAATACTACTTATTCCTAATTGGTTTAATTGATTCTTAAAATGAGTAAAAGAATTTTGGCTTTCAAAAAATACTGCAGAGCGAGCAGTAAACTCTGGTTGAGAAATGATAAATGTAAGTTTTTTTACAGAGTCTTGAGAATAAATTATATGTTGAGGTGTGTAAACATGGGGGACAAAATTTTCAGCAGAAACATCATATAAATCTAGTTCTCCGATACTAGTTTTTTTTGTGTTCATTCCATCTAAATATTTTTTGTCATGAGAAGGATCTGGAGAATGATACAGTTGCCAGCAAATATCGTTTCGTAATATGTTTTTTTTTATATTGAATAGACTATTTATGGATGATAAATTTGACACATAATTTATTTCATTTACAGATTCGCTATTTATATTTTGATAAAAATTTTTTATAAAGGGGATTAAAGGATTCATAAGAATATATCCTTTATTAGTAAATAGAAATATTGGATCAATTCCAGCATAACCCCATTTAAAATTTTCTACACCAGAACTGATTGGACTGTTATTAATCGGTAATCCTAATAATCGACCAACTTTTTTATCCTTTTCTAATTGTTCTCCAAAATAATAAAGATAATTCGGGTAATGATTCAGACTATTAATAGTACATTCTGGATGATTTATGGACGTGAAAATCTGCTTTGACCAAAACGGGAAATTGTATAGAAGCACGAAGAATAGAATAACAATAAAAAAAATTGTAGTAATATTCTTATTTCGCTTTTTAACATGAAAATCAAGCATGTTTGATATGATTTTCAAGGAAATAGCTAAAAGGCCTACTAGTGAAAAAATGAAAAAAAATGCCCCTTTTTCATACGGTTTTCTATAGAGTAGAAAAAGAGGAAAATTTTTAAATAACCAGAGTTTCAAATTTGGAATTAGAAAATTTACTCCTCCAATAATAAAGATTGAGAGTAGAGATATTGAAATAAAATAGAACCACCATAATCTTTCTTTACCTTTTAAATGAGTCCAAGGTGAAAATAACCATCCGAAAAATGTTATTAAAAACAATGAAATTCCTACGAAGATAAAAATCGGAGAAGAATATATTTGATAATATGAAAGATACGGGATCCCTCTCCATGTAGCGTCCATTCCAGGTATACCCAATAACCTGAATGTATTAACTAAATTATTCCCACTAACATTATTTATTGCTTCAAGACTAGTTTCATCTTGAACTACGTCTATAATTCTATTGATCGCACCTAAATTTAACACCAAAGACATAATCCAAAATGTATTTATGAGAAAAAAAAGAGTGATTACAATTAAAAATTTTAGAAGAATAGTTTTATTAAAGTTATGAAACAAAAACAGTAAAAGACTGAAATAGAAAATTAGGAAAATTGACCAAGTTATATACGCAGGTTGAGTACTCGCAGGACTTGATAATAAATATGAAAATCCGATTAAGTATAGATATTTGTTTTTAAAAAAATGTCTTCCTTTAATATATTTTGTAAAGAAATAGATTATTAAAGGAGCGAATACATAAGCATATAAACTCATATTATATCCTCTAAGTTTGACTATCGCTACATATGGATTAAACATATACAAAATTGCACATATCATACAAATAATTTTCTTGTGGATTGACTCTATTAATACTTCATGAAGCAAATGGTACATAGCAAAAGAACCAATAATAAAAAGTGCCGAAATGAAAATGGATTGTATTACAGTAATTGGAATTCCGATTTTAAAAAGCGCAAAAATTGGGAAATAGTGAATGAGATTTACATAATCAATGTAGGATGCATTCCCTAAAAATGCGAAATCTTTCCAAGCAAACAATCTAAAATATAACCACAGTTCAGGTATTGGAGGAAATACAAAATCACCTAATGAAAGAAGGCCATTTTTTTGATAAATAACAAACCAAAAAGATAGAAGAGTCAAAAAGAGAAAAGGATAATACTTCTTAAAAACTGACATTTATTTTCTTAGTACAACTTCCCAAAAAGTAGATAATGAGTCAAGAATTACTGGGGACCGAGTTGTATAGTATCCAAAACCAAATAGGCGGAGTCCAAATCCAACAGAAGAAATTACTGCTTCCTTGTCAGAAAAATTTGACTTTTCAATTAATTTTTCTAGATCTGACTTGACATATTCCCTAATATGTTCCCAAAAAGGAAACTTTCTTTCTCCAATAAAAAATTCAATAATAGTTCTTGCTAATCTTTTCCTATTTGGAGTATTAAATATCAAGTATCCTCCCTCTTTAAGCACTTTATAACTCTCATTCAAACACTTAATATCGTCTTTAACATGCTCTATTACATGGGAAGCAATAATAATGTCTATTGAATTTGGGGTAATTACTTCTCCTAAATTTTGCCAATCTCCCTTAATAATTTTAATTTTATATCTTGAAAATTTATTGTCTGCAGGAATTCGATTTTTATACTTTTCCACCCCTATCAATTTTTTACAACGTTTTGCTATATCAATTGTCCTTGAAACTGTAGAGCTACCAATTTCTATAACTAGATTCTCTTTTGTAACAACATTGGAATAGGTATTTAGTAGATGATTCCAGTCTAACCACGAATTATTTGTCATTATTTCTTATATCTTAAAATAATGCTCTTGGAAAAAAGACGCTTCGGGGTATACTGTAATACACTTTCAAATGCATCAAGTATGTTATTTATAATTGGATTGTTTAATTTTGAATATAAAGCAGGTGGCATTTTATGAAGAAATACTTCGTGCGTAATTTTCATATTTCTTACCATAAAGTATTTTTTAACTGATATAGAATTAAAATTTATCATTTTTTTTTCCCAAAAGTGATGAAATTGTTTTCTTTTTATGAAAAAAGATAGTAGTGGATTCACTATAGATTCCCAACTAAGATTACTGGTGATTTCCAACACCATTTCTCCACCAGGCTTAAGAACTCTTATTAACTCGTCTATCCCTTTCCATGGATCCTTATAATACTTTATTACTCTAAAACAGAGTACCTTATCAAATGTATTATTTCCAAAAGGAAGCGCATGTCCGTCTCCTATCACACAAGTATACCTATCTTTATCTTCTCTGGAAAGGAAAATACGCTTCAGTATTTTTCCTTCTCTCAATATCTTTCTGTCCGGATCTACACCTACCACTCTTGCCGATGAAGACTTCACTATCGCTCGGGCAAAACGACCGCTACCTGTGCCTACCTCTAGTATCACACTCTTTTCTTTCGGATTCAGTAAACGTAAAACTAAATTAATTTCTTTATGGGATATGTGATGTCCCCCGATACTATCAAACATTCTTCTCTCATAAAAGTCTTCTTTTATATAGGTATAATAATCAGCAATTTTCTTATACTCATTCTTTGAGTATAAATTACGAATCGTTCGATTTGCAGCATCACCTATTTTTTTCCTTACATTTTGATTCTTAAGTAAAAACAAAATTTTTTTTTCAATGTTACTTATTTTGGAAATGTTCATTACAAAACCATTCTTGTTATTGTTAATGAATTCTTTATTTCCACCCATAGTGGATGTAATCACACATTTCGACAAAGCCATAGCTTCTAAAAGACTAATCGGAGGTCTCATTCCCATGTATCTAAATGGCAATATGATGAGTTTTGTATTCGACAATATCTCTTCTAGGTTTTTTTTGTATGGATAATACCAAATAGTCGTATTTTTAAGATTTTTTATCTTTTCCAATTCAATATGGCAATTTTTTGCCTGCCATCTAAGGAGTACTTTAAACTTTACTTTGGGCATTTTTTTTGCTAGTTTACAAACTATGTCAAAACCTCTTTCTTTGCTACTATCCCCGAAAAATAACACATCATTGTCTTCAGTTGAATTTAATTTGTTCTGCACTAGAAATTTATCTTTAATTCCGGTATACCTAACAAAAATTTTTTCTGGTAATGCTCCTTTTTCAACAAATTTTTTCTTTATGAAATTCGATGAAACAAATGTTCCATCCCCATGGTTTATGCAATATGCGATTAAATAAATAAAGTGAGATTTTAAATGTTCCGGAGTTTCAAAAATAGAGAAGACAATAGGATAACCAAGAAATAGTTTATTTATTACCCACATAAATGGAACAATTAATAATCCCCTGACGTGAAGGATATTTGGATGCAATTTTCTAAGATAACTAACAATTTTAAGGGTGTTTCTTAGATAAGTATTTAATGTATTTGGGCCTTTTAGCAATAAATTGTTTTTTCCCTTTAAATCAAAGTTATCTGATTCTGAAAGGTAATTTGAGATGAGGTAAATATCATTATTATACTTTTTTATATTTTCTATTAATCGAAGCGCTACTCCTGATTGTCCAATAATATTTGCCTGATAAATGCCAGAAAATACATAACAGATTTTCATATATGGGTAATTATATTTAAAATAGTCAGAGAAGATTTTCCACTTCCAAACGGATTTTCCCAATGCTTCTTTTTATTTAACATAAATTCAGTCGATTGAAGAATTTTTTGGGGATTCACTCCTGCCAGAATATTACTACCAACTTCTATGGTTTCCGGTCTTTCGGTATTATCCCGTAATGTCACACAAGGAACTTGAAGTACGCATGTTTCCTCTTGAACTCCTCCTGAATCCGTTAACACAAGCCTTGAGCTAGCTTCTAGATTAAGAAAATCAAGATACCCAACCGAATTGATTATCTTTACTCCATCAGGAATAATTATTTTGAACTGTTTAATCATCTTTGAAGATCTAGGGTGAATCGGGTAGATTATCGGTAAATTATATTTACGATAAATTTTACCTATTCCGCTCATAATTTGGTTTAACCGATTTCTAATATCAACATTTTCCTGTCTGTGAACAGTCAATAATAAATAATTGTTTTTCTTTAATTTTATTTTTTTTAATATTTGTGATTTTTCTTCAGCAATTTTCAAATTTTGGAATACGGCATCAACAATTGTATTTCCAGTTAAAAATATCCTTTCCTGGCTAATGCCTTCTCTTAACAGAATTTCTTTAGTTTGGGTAGTTGGTGTAAATAAATAATCAGATAAGTGGTCAGTTAATATTCTATTAATTTCTTCCGGCATTTCCCGAAAATATGACCTAAGTCCGGCCTCTACGTGTCCGACTTTAATCCGAAGCTTAGCAGCTGATAATGCTCCGGCTAATACTGTATTTGTGTCACCTTCGACTAATATGATATTTGGATTTTCCTTCTTTAGTATTTTCTCAATACCAATAAGCATTTTACCAGTCTCTTCCGCATGGGTTCCTGATCCAATCTGTAAATTATATTGCGGATGGGGAAGGCAGAGTTCTTTGAAAAATATTGAATCTAGATTTGTTGAATAATGCTGGTTCGTGTGTAAAATAAAAAAATCGAGTTTTCTGTGTTGACATTCTTTGATAATAGGGCTCATTTTGATTATCTCCGGCCGTGTTCCCAAAATTATTGCTATTTTCATAAGCTTTGGATAATTTTAACTTCCCTTTCAGCAATCTTCTTCCAATCAAACTGCTGAATATATTTATAACCTATGTCTGCTTGGCTTATTCGTAGTTTTTCATTGCCCAGATAGCGAATAATAGTACGTGCAAATTCCCCTTTATTTCCTACTTTTATTGGGAAGAAATTATTTTTCCAGACGTCAATTAGCTCGTGGAGTCCGTAAGCTAGCACTGGTATTTTACATGCCATTGCTTCACCAATTACGATTGCCCAGTTTTCTTCATAACTTGGAAGAATAAAAAGCTTCGAAGATAAAAGAATCTGAATTTTCTTTTTAAAATCAATGATCGGGCCAAAAAAAGATATATTATTATATAACTTTTCTTTTCTTATTTCATTTATTAGTAACGAATTATCAATGCTACCGCCGATTATAGCCAACTTAACATTTGGAATTTTCTTAAGTACTAATTTCCATATATCAATTAAATCAAATACTCCTTTTACAGCCTGGATTCTTTTTATGAAGACAGCGTCGAATTCTTTTCTAGACTTTTTTTTACTTATTTGTGTAATTAAACCAAAATCGACACCGCATTCCACAGCTATAACTTTATTTTTACTAAAACCAATTTTCAGCAATTGATTTCTAGTGGAGTTTGATACAGCCAGAGATTTATCGGCAAGATATTTAATCAGCAGTATGCTTATCATTTCTGCTAACATAAAAATCAAGGAGTTATACCAATTTGATTTTTTTCTTTGCCAGAATTTATAAGGAGGAAGCCAATGAACAATTGCTGTCCAAATATTACTGTTGTTTAACTTTAATTTAACGGCAGGAATTACATCATATAATTGTTCATTTGCGGTATAAATATTTCCTTTAAAATCCTTCAGACTTTCAGGCAAAGTAAATAATACCTTTAAGGTGAATTTAATAAACCAGAATCTAGTATTATTGTATTGAATATTAAAATTATGGTTTATGACATTATTAAGATTAAAGTGTTCACAGAAAATATTATTGTTTTTATTTGCCAGAAAATGAACTTCCCAATTATTTTTAATAAATGCCTTTATAATTTCAGCAAGTCTAACCTCTCCTCCGCTAATACCTTGATTTATGGTAGAACCGTCTAATGCTGAAGCTATAAACAATATTTTTCGCTTATTCATTAATTTAATTTATAGAAAATTATTTTGAAGATTCAATAAGTAAACTACCAAACTTATGAATATCCAAATATTTTATATTAGGTACTTTTCCGATTCCAGGCTTGCATCTTATTATTTTTCTGAAACCGAGAGTAATTAAAATATTTTTTAGAGATTCATAGTCATACATCCATAAGTGTCCCCTGATAAATAATCGTTGAATTTTTTGAATTAAATTTGATTTATCCCAGGATTCATATCCATTAAAATTATTCACAAACTCATCGGCTAAATATTTGGAAATCGTATTTTTTCTTTCACTATCAGATAATAATTTATTATAGAAAACCTTGTCATTTTTTAAGTATTTTTCTGCCAAAATAGCTAAATCAGGTACAACAATTCTTATAATTCCATTTGGTTTTAATATTCTTTTACAGTCTTTTAATAATTCTATTGCCTGAAAACGATAAAGGTGTTCCAAAAAATGGGATGAATATATGAAATCTACGGTTGAATCAGAAAAAGGAAGCTTTTTACGGCAATCGTGCAGTACGGGATTACTCGGCCATGGTTTATTATATCCACGCGGCAATAACTTTAAATTGACTAATAATCGGATTAGCAAAGGAAGTTTGCTTAATAGTGGCAGAATTCCCCAGTCCAAATTTATCCAATCTGATCTGCCTATAGGACCTGAACCAATATTTATTTTTAATAATTTTTGCGATTTCATTTCGTCTTAAGATTTTTAAGTATTGTACAGATTTTTTCGATATCAACCACTTTTAACTCACCATAAAATGGCATTGAAAGTACTTCTTCCACAGCCTTTGTAGCTTCCGGTAGATTCTTACTCCCTGATGATTTGTGATTTTTATAATAAGGAAAATTACTACAGAGCGGATAAAAATATTTTCGAGTAAATATGTTATATTCTTTTAGCTTGCTATATATAAAGTTTCTGGATCTGCCAAATTTTTTTTGATCAATTCTAATTACTAAATATTGATAACTGTTTTTAATATTAGATTCTTCTCCCAAAATGGAAATCCCCTCTGTATTAATTAAACAGTTTCTGTAGGTTGCACATAACAACTTTCTTTTCATGCGCTCCTTATTCTTAATTTTTAATACTAATAAGCCTAAGGCTGCCTGTATTTCATTCATTTTTCCATTGATCCCGATCTCTACCACTTCTTCCTCATTTTTTATACCAAAATTTTTTAAGAGATCAACTTTCTTTTTCAGTTCATGCTTTTTACCCGTTAAAGCCGCTCCTTCGGCGGTATGAAAAAGCTTGGTCGGGTGAAAACTAAACATTGTGAGATCACCAAAATTACCTATTCCAATACCGTTTAATTCAACTTCAAAAGCATGTGCAGCATCATAAATTACTTTAAGGTTGTAACGGGAAGCAATTTTTTGGATTTTATAAATGTTACACGGATTACCGAAAACATGCACTGCAAGGATTGCTGTAGTTTTCTTGTTAATTTGTTTTTCAATTTTATTAGCATCAATTGTCAGGGAAACAGGATCTATATCGCAAAACACAGGTTGAATATTATTCCAAGAAAGTACGTGTGGAGTTGCGGGGAACGTAAAGGGAGTTGTGATTACTTCTCCGGAAAGATTGAGTGCTCTTACGGCCGTAAGCAGCGCAATGGTTCCGTTATTGAATAAAGAAACGCAAGGGACCTTTAATACTTTCTGGATTTCTCGTTCAAACAATCTATGCTGATAACCGTTGTTAGATAACCATTTTGTGATCCATATTTGTTTGAGCTTATCCTGCATTGCCTGTAGATTAGGCAAGATGGGACGAGTAATGTAAATCGGTTTTTTGAATGGCTTTAGATCCATAAAATTTATTTTCTCTGGAAAGAAAGTAAATATCTCTTTTCCAGATTCAGAAGCTTTTTACTCCGTTTTTTAATAATTTTTGCAGGGATACCTGCATAAATATTAAAACTTTTACAGTTGGATTTTATCAGAGAGAGTGCACCTACCGCGACACCATCCTCTATTATTACATTTGGTAATATGATACTGCCCGATCCAATAATTACATGTTTACCGATATCGACTTTACCATGCGTTACTTTCTTATATTTCTCATTGATTGTTGGATTTGTCATTGTTTCTCCCGAATAATCATCATTGCTTGAGTATACAGATACCCGTGATGATATATTAGTAAAATCGCCGATCCGAATTTTACTTTGGCCAATTAAAGATGAATAAACTGCTATATGTACATTTCTACCAATATCTATACCTTCGCGACCTGCTGAAAGAACACAATAATCATCAATTCTAGAATTATCACCGATGGATATATTTGTTGGATTATGAAACGATGTTTTATCAGAAATATATAAATTTTTACCCAGTTTTTTAAATTTTAGCTTCAATAAATCTTTTACAGACAATTGAGACATAATGATTTTTGCTTAAATAATTTTATAATTTCTGAATTACATAAATTAACGGATTTTAAAAATTTAGTTTTACCATTAGCGGGATAAGATGTAATTTATCAAATAATTTAGCATACCTAATGAATACTGATGGATGTATTTTATTGTTAAAGATTTCTCTCAAGAAAAACTTTGAGCCTAAGTTTGTTACGTTAATTGAATTAGTTAATTTCATTTCTTTTAACACAGATTCAACTTTTTCAGGTGTAATAAAATTTAATCCATCAATAAATAAAGTATTTTTCTTTTTTATACCTAAAATGAATTTTGAAAGATTTCTTGAAAATAATGGTAACCAACACGCATAATAATATTCGAATCCAACTCGATAATTACTGGTTGTAAAAATGAATTTTCCTTCGGGTTTAAGAACTCTAATTGATTTTTTGATGTAAGCTTCAATCTCACTTACATGCACTAATACAAAATACGATAAAATTATATCGTATGAGTTCTTTTTTGCTATAACAGATCCATTATTCGAATAAATGAATGATCCTTTTTTAAATTTAGAAATTTTTTCTCTGAGTTTTAATACTTGATAAATGTCCTGATTTATTTCATTACCATCAACTTTATAGCCCTTTTTCCATAATAATATAACTAAATTCCCAAAATCACAGCCGAAATCCAGTATCGTATTTTCCTTTTTAAGTTTAATAAATTTTGAAAACCATAAGAATTGGTTTTTGTCTTTCGCGCCACGAAAATTTAACTGTTCATTTACAAATGTCTTAAAATCTATATTGTCATTTACAACACCGTAATAATTCTTATAGAAATATTTCTCTGTATCTCTATTTATTATTTGAATTATTTTTTTCATTATCAGTGTCTATCTCGATTAATAAATTTAAAATTTATTAGACTCAATTGTTTTATAAATATCACCAATCCAATTAAGTGCACTTGATGAATAATTTTCAAGTGCATGTTTCCTACAATCATCTTTTGAAAAAGGAATTTTATTATTTCTTTTTTTATAAATAATTAATTTTTCAAGATAACGGGCAAATTCTTTTGGTTGTGGATGAATAAGTTTACCAACCCGTGAAGGAACTAAATTCTTATTAATTTTGTATGAAATTCCAAAATAATTCCCAACATTGGGAGCAAGAATTGGTAAACCACACATTAGAGCTTCCCGCCCAACAAATGATAATAGTTTTTCATCTACTGCTGCACACAAAAGTATGTCGGCAGTATTATAATAATATACTAAATCCTCATATCTAACATTACTCATATACTTAACCCTTTTATCTTTTTTTGCTATTTTCTCCACCATATACTGTAAAGGTCCCTCTCCAATAAATATAAATATTATATTCCGGTCGTGTATTAATGAAGTAATTTTTACTGCTAAATCAACATTCTTACTTTCTACCATTCGTCCTACAAACAAAGCTATAAATTTATTTTGTGTTAACCCAAGCTTTTTTCTTACCTTAATTTTGGACATTGGCCTAAAAAGCGATTCGTCAACTGGAGGACTAATAATTCCGATTTTTTGAGCATTCAGGCCAATTTTTATTAATTCTTCTTTTCCTTTTGGATTATTAGCCCTAATATAATTACTCCAACCAAGTATCCTTTTCACAAATAAAGCAAGTATAGGACGCTGAGGTAGTCTATAAACCGTACATAAATCTGTTATATTGGCAATTTTTAAAATTCTAGAAACGATTCCTCCTGCAAAAGCAGCGGATAATCCAAAGGCATGAATGATACGCGGACGAGATTTATTGAACATCAAGTAAAACAAGGTTGTTAATGTCAATGCCGGAACCAGGTAAAAAAACTGGATAATAGGATATTTCTCAAAAACATTAAACAATCCATATCCAAGCCAGGGAATTCTGATAATAGTAAGATATTTATTGGATATTTCCCTTATCGGAGTTGACTTAACCGTAAATAATGGATTAAACGTAATCACCTCAGTATAAATTCTTTTTTTCACTAAATAATCGCAAAATCTCAGAAGCATAGTTTCTACCCCGCCGACATCGGGAAAAAAAGTCGGAGTTATTAAAAGAACTTTCATAGAATTATTTCTTCACAACATTTAACAAATAATTCAATCCGATAAGAAGTCTTAAAAAATACATTCCAATCGTAAGATGCGGTTGTGAAATTAATTTTTTCCATTTTTTGTTTTCAAGGAATACTTCAATATACCTATAATTAAAACCAAACTGTTTTTGCAAAACCTTATTCTGGACCAAATTATTTTTTTTCTCCCATTTTTTTTTATAAATGTTTATTCCTTTTAAATATTTTGTTTTCTTAAAAATATACTGCCAAAAATGAAGGCTTTCCTCGTGATGGGTAATAAAATCATTTAAAATTCCAAATTTACAGTTCAGTAGGTTTAACTGAATATCCAAATCCCAATCTGCCGGCCCTCCGGACAAAGAAACATCATATTTGTCATTAGTATCCCAAAATTTTTTCTTTTTAATAATCCTGGTAGCGTCAATTACCGTCCCATTATAAAAGCTTCTTTCGAATGTTCTTATCTTGCTGATAACTGAATTATTTCCATGTATTTTTTCTGGTATATACCAGGCATCAATTTGATTATTTGACTTTTTTACTTTTATTAAAAAATTTTTAAGCAAATTCTTTGACAGCTCCATGTCATGATCCAAGAAAAATAGATATTCCCCTTTTGCCTTTCTTGCCCCTAAATTTCTCTGGAGACATACTTGCGGTGGTTTTCCGTCAACAAAAAGTACTTTACTATTAAACTTTTTAGCTATCCGTATTGTGTAATCAGTACTTTTATTATCAACTATGATAATTTCCATTCTATTCCGCTGATAATCCTGATATTTAATACTCTGTAAAGTCAATGGGAGTACTTTTTCTGAATTATATGTCGGTATAATTATGGAAATGAATGGATTGATATGATTTATAAACATAGTAATACATCAGTTATTGTTTTCACCATGGTAGCAGAAACAACTAACGTATTCTAATTAATTGAGGCTAGGAGTTAAAGTGGGATGTGACTTTTTCAATAATTGGGATTTTGCAAAGTCTTTCAGGTGACCCCAAATGTATTTGCCTCCGCGGAAAATATAATAATTAACGTCATCCATAGACCTGATGGATGAAAGCTTTCTTAAAATGTAACGCGGTGTCAAAAATGAAGTGTAAATTTTCTGGGTAAGTTCCATGATTTCTGCATCCGGAATAGGAGATTTCATGATCGGCTCTCTCATGTCGTATCTGTTCCAATCCCTAGTCTTTAGCCATTTATTTTTTTCGCACTCCCTGAAAAGCGCCGTACCGGGGTACGGAATGACAATTGTCGCCTGCAGGGTATTTATCCAGCCTTTATTAAATAATTCCTTTGTTCTGGCTACCGTTGTTTCCGCTTCTTCTTTTGATTCCCAGGGGTAGCCGACCATACAGGTCACATGTGGCTCTAATCTTGCTTTGCTGGCCATTTTTGCACCCGTCACCATATCAGCCGGTATAGTGCCTTTGTTAAGACGGTCAAGAGTGTTTTGAGAAGCTGATTCAAGACCATAGAGAATAAAGCGGAAGCCGGCTTTACCCATCAAATCATAGGTACTCTGATCTTTAATACCATTAGCTCTCATATTGCAGCCGATTTTAATTTTTTTGTGGTAACCCTTATCAATCATACCCTCACAAAATTCCTTCAACCAGGGACCAATAGGAAAAGTGCCGGTATCATCAAATATCTCTCTAATACCAAGCTTCAAACAATTTTTTACCTCTTTTAACAACATTTTCGGAGTACCAACCCTCCAGGTGGGAAATGTGGAAGTCCAGGAGCAAAAAGTGCAGCCGTGACCGCCTTCACTTGATGGTCGTCGCCACCAGCAGTCCCGGCCGATCATGGTATAGGTCCCCGGTGTATATTTAAAATTGCCATTTGCATAGGCATAAAGCCACCACCGTGTTAGTTCCCTGTCAATCAGCGGCAGATTCTTCAGTGTGTGATCGAGCTTGAAATGTCCGCTGTCTAAAATTTTCCCTTTTTTATCCCGGTAATATACACCCGGTTCCAAATATTTAACTTTTTTACTTAGAAAATTAACCAGATTTAATAAAGCAAAATCGAAATCTCCTCCCGTTAGGACAAAATCAACTTTTGAATTCTCCATCGATTCCAGAGGCATGGCCGTGACATGATCCCCCATAAGCACTATTTTTAACTTGGGGAAAAATTTTTTAAGATCATCGATGATTTTCCAGAATGGCTTGATAGTCGGTGTTTTACTTTCGATTGCCAGAATATCAGCCTGGCTTCTTTCCAACTCCTCGAGATATTTTGACAACTGCCATCTTTCGGCAATAGCATCCAGCCAAGCTACTTTGTATCCTGCCTCTTTTAACATTGTAGCGGCGTAGGCAGGAACGACCGGATAAATATAGGTAGGATTATTGAAATACTGGAACTGGCGGTTTTGGGAAAGCAGTGGAACTCCTTTACTGGTATCAATTGAAGGATACGATATGGCTATTTTCATTGTTTAAGATTTTTTTTCAGAAATCCTAATGGAAAAAGAATACCATAGAATATATGGGTCAAGAAAATACCTGTACCCGTTAAAACTCCTGTTAAAATATTGCGTGATTTTACCATAACATAGACCATATTAATGGTCAAGACAGATAGATAGGCACCTATACTTATCAGGTACAATGGCGAAAGGGATTTAAAGAATAATGATAGAAAAAACCCAACAATCAAAAACAACACAAAAAGCGTAGGAATAAGGTATCCGAACCTTAATGAGGTTTGAGGAAAAACCCTGGCAAAATATCCACGGTGGATGGCGAAACGGGAAACCTGTTTCAAATGAGGCAAAAAAAGGGGTTTCCGGTGGTGATAAACCAATACTTTTGGCTGATAAATTATTTTCTTCTTTAAGTTATAAACTAAATCCAGACATAATTTTGTATCTTCTCCCGGCCAATAATGAGTATTAAAACCTCCTACTTTATCAAAATCGACCTTTCTGACAATAAAATTCATCGAAGGATAATCATCAACCGACCTTTCTTTTTGAGGAATAAAACGATATGTACCCGCTCCACCTGAACCAAACCAGAGTGAATTAACCCAACCTCCTGCCTGTCTAAAGATATCATCTTCACGAGGAGTCACCCCGGGCCCACATACCGCTGCCACATTCTTATTTTTTAATGTACTAAGAGAATTTTTCAGCCAATCCCGATGAGGATATGCATCATCGTCAATAAAAGCCAGAATTTCTCCTCTTGCCTTTTTTGCACCGAGATCTCTTTTTTCTGCAGGACCAATAGAACCTGTAGCTAAAGATATAACATTTTTATAAATAATTTTTTCCTTTTTATCAGGCAATAGGATAATTTCGAAATTCTGGTAGCTTTGTTTCTTGAGGTGATTGAGACATTGCTGTACGTAAGGATTTATACTTTTAAAGGGGATAATTACAGAAAATTTGAAGCGCTCTAAAGTCATTTAGTGATAGATTTCCGATCGTAATATTTTAGTATGTACAATCGGTAAAAAATAGCCATAGTATCAATCCAAATTCCATATATTGCTCGCATATTTGAAGCACGGGTCATTGAATAGAAATTATATTTTAGCTTGATGGGAGCTTCGAAGATTCGTTTATAACCCAGATGGCGGGCAACTACCAACATTTCCAGATCGAAAGCATACTGTTTAACCAGAAGTTTGGGCAGGACTTTTTTTAGGACTTTTCTTTTGAAGATTTTCAAGCCCGCCTGGGTGTCACGCACATTTAGCCGGAACAACGCCCAGATAATATACTGGTAACCTCTGCTTAAAATTCTTCTAGTCAGAGGATAGTTGACATAAGAGACCGGATGCCTCTTGGACCCGACAATTATGTCAGCATTGTACCATTCCATGTGCTCCAGAAGCATGGAGATACCGTTGGGGTCTATCTCCCTGCCGGCGTCCATGAATGCCACATAGTCCCCTGTCGCCTTCTCCATGCCGATCCTGACGGCGTGGCCTTTGCCCTGGTTTTTCATGTAAACGGTGGCTTTGACAGTCGGTGAAAGAATTTTTTTCAGTTGCCTGTAGGTGCCGTCCCCGTAACCGTCAACAACGGCGATAATTTCGAACGGATAGCGGATTTTTTTCAGCGTCGACTCGATATTCCTGATATCCGTAACGATTGTCCTGGCCTGGCGGTATGCCGGAATAATGACCGATAGTTTATGTTTATTGTTGTCATTCATTGAAAAAGGGGGCCGGCAGGTACCTGGCAAAGAGTATTTTAAGATTTTTCGCTTCACTACGCCAGATCATAATCAAAGCTGACAACAAATACAGCAGGCTGACGGAAATATTGACCATGATGACGGTCCGGATATTGCCGTGGAACAGGAATATCAATACAGCCTGGGTGATCGGAAACAAAGCCAGAATATAGATATACCTATGAAATGAGGCCGAGAGCAGAAAATAAGTCAGGATATCGTTCAAAGTAAAAACAGCCATAAAGAAGGCAGCATAAACCATATAGGGAATGATCGTGGCATATCTGCCTCCGAAAAGAATGCCGACCACAAAATCCGGGAAAATGGAAAAGAGCATAATGACTAAAAGCGAAATCAGGGCTGATCCGAAAAGACAGCCCAGAAGAGGCAGAAGATACGGCAGGCCGCTGCTTTTCCTGTTTGAGATAACCGGAAACATGACGGTAATAAGAGGCCCGGTGGCATAGAGAATGGTCTTTGAGATTGTGGTGAGGGCAACGTATTCACCGGCGCGGGCGGGGCTGAAAAAATGCCTGACCAGTAAAATATCGATATTCAGAAACGAAACCAAGATCAGCATGGTCAAAACAACCGGCACGATATCCTTCAAACGGCTGAATTGAAATTGTTTGACACTAGTTGCAGGAACAAGTTTCTTCAATTCCCAGGATGACATAAGCAGGCGGGCAAAAGCGCTTATCGAAACTCCCAGAAGCGCCCCGTACAAGCCGAAACCTGAAAAAACCAGGAAAACGGACAGCAGCAGCTTGAGGATGACTTCCACCGCGCCGTTTAGAGCCGAATATGAAAAGGCCAGCATGCCTGTAAGGACTGCTCCGTTTATGGCCGAAAGGCCGCCCAAAAGAATGTTGAAGCCGATAATGATCAATGGTACTGATGAGGAAAGCTTCAGAAAGCCCGCCAGAAAGAGGCTATTTACCGCAATCAGGGCAAAAAGCAGAAGCGAGACGGCCACAATCCTGGGGAAAATAAAAGAGCGCAGGTAACGGATTTTCGGATAATCCTTTTTACCGTAAAGGGCGGAAACGATTTTGATGATATAAATGTTGAAGACGGATAAAGGTATGCCGACCATCATCGACAGAGAAAACAGAGCGCCCATCTCACCGTAGACTTCCTTGGGTAAAAGCCTGGCCATCAGGAGATTGAAGAGGAAGTTGCCGAAATTGACGAAATTGGACGCCAAAAAAACCAGGAAACTGCCCCTGATAAGTTTATGTGACGTGATCTTCCTGATAATGCCCATAAAATAGAATAGCCTATATTATAATCATCAGGCTAAAAAAAAAGCTACTCCCGATTCCCATCGGGGTAGCGTTTTTTTTATAACTCTACTGTTTTTATCTGAAAAAGATTCTCAAAAGCCTCTGCCAGAAACTTAACGGCTTGGGTGTCGGTGTCGGAACAAAGGGATTCGGATTGGCCGGCGGTTGATATTCTTCGACCGGCGGCACTTCCTCAGTCAATCCCTGGACTTCTGGCGCCACAGTCGCTTCCGGTTCCTCTTCAACAACTGTCGGTTCAGGCTCGAAGGTGTTGCTGACCGAGGTTAAAGCCGTGCCTACGCCTCCGCCTAATCCGACCGGTGTGCCTGCCCATTCATTTGACAAATCACTGGCGGCACAGCCATTCCTGGCCTGGACGGCGAAATAATACCGCCTGGCGGTGAGCTGTCCGACGGTGAAATTGTCAATGTCTCCGATATTGATGGCTGAAAAGATATAGTTACTCGGTGACAGGCCGTAATAGACATTGTAACTATTCGCCCCCGGCACTTTGTGCCAGAAAAGCCTGACTTCGCCGGCTTTGCCTCTCGGCAATAAAGGATGGTTCGGCTGCATCAAAATCGGTGCTTTGTCGGGTTTGGTGTCTGAACATGAAGGAGGGCCTCCTCCTGAATTGTCCACATCCGGGCTCCAGCCGTAGGGCTCAGCCCTGACTGTAGCTACCAGAAAAAGAAGGGAAAAAATAACAGGAGTAGCCAAAACTCCGGAAAGGAAGGTAAATTTTTTCATAATATTAATTTTGCGCCTGCCTGCACCTATATTCCATACTAAAATACTTCAAATAGCTTTGTCAAGTATTTTAGGAAAACTTTTTCGGAAGCTTATTTAATAGAGGCTGGAAATGCCGGCTATATCGCCCTGATTGAGGTCCCGTTTGATTATCTCACCTTCCGCCGAATAGCCGTACATTGTTTCCTGGTCGCAGGAAAGACTGTAAAGATCACCCATACCGGCGCTGTGACCTAATTCATGGGTGGTGATATTCTGCAAATCCATTTTGGAACTATCGCTAAGAGCATCCCCGAACTGCCAAGATGAACCGGTATTTAAAAGCATATCCCATTCCACCAGTTCCCGCTTGCCGGGAGGTCCTGAAAAGTATCCCCAGACTGAGGTGACGGCAATTACGCCCGCATCGGGATAATTACCGAACGCCAGCACATTCTGTCCGTCAAAATCATCACTATAGATAGCTGAGGCATCCGCTCTGCCCTGGCCGAAAATATTTTGGCTTCCGTATTTTTCCCATTCGCTTTCCCCTTTGGTTACGGCATCCAAAACAGCTGTTTCATCAAGTCCGGATCCCGAAAAATTGACCAAATAATCTTCCTCTGTCCTCCATTTGGCCCCTGAACCCAGATAGCTAAAACAAGAATTTTGTTTTTTGGAGTTTCCGGGGGAAGATGGTTTGGCAAGAGCCTTGCGGTAATGAATGAACTTAATCCTGGTCAATGGTCCGCGGTCCGCCAACCCTTTCGGCAAATCCGGCTGGGCCAATACCGACACCGGAAAAACCGCCAGAACGGCAGTCAGGAGAAAAACAAAACGCCAAAAAGTGTTTCTCATATAGATTGGGCTGTATAATAATACATTTCTTCCTGAAATGCAAATTAGAGCTTTGTAAAGCTCAAATTTCACATATCGGCCTTACTTTCCACTGCTTCCCCTGTTACCCGGAGGCGTGGCGAAATTCCACTGGGCAAAATCAAGTGCCCGAGAATTTTCGATGGCATTTTGCGGAATCAGGGCCGGCATGTGAATCCGGCTGTTAAGGTTATCCGCCGGCAAACGGTCGTTGGGTGGATGTGCGGTCGCTCCGGTAGCCCCAGTCGGTCCCGTAAAACCTGAAGGACCAACCGGTCCTGAATACCGCGAAATCCTGTCGAACCTGTTTTGGAAACCGGGCGGCAAAGTATATAAATTGCCGGCACCGGTTGCGCCTGTCGGGCCTGACTGGCCGGATGATGAAGGATTGAACGATTGGGCAATATCCCTGATCTGCTGGCCTCTGACCACAAATTGCGACTGGTCGATCGGAGGCAGTGTCTGCGGCGTGCCGCCTTGACCCGGAACGAATGTAGCTATAAGAGCCATGAGTGATGCTACTAAATCGTGCATATATTTTTCACCTCCTTTCGGGAATAAAAAAAGCTGCCTTTTTGGGGGCAGCCGGAAAATATATCCCTATTATACACACTTGGAGCAATCTGGCAATATTTTCCGTCCACCTGGGAGGACTATTCACCGTCCGAGGTGTTTGAGGGGATTGGAATAAAAAAAAGCCTGCGGAAGTAATAAGCCGGATTCTGTATTTCGATGACAATTTGTCTCGGTTTCTCCCGATTCTCACCGGGATGACGATTCTGTCGTCTCAACCGCTCCGACTTTACGTCGGAATGCTCTCAATCCTCGGGCTCCGGGAAAGCGTCCGTCTTTATCAGCCCATTCGGAGATTGCTGCAGGTGGGATTGCCCCGTTTCACCCTTTTTCCATATCCTTACGGCTTTAGGAAAAAGATCGTCTCTGTGGCTCTCTCAGTCCGACGTACGTCGGACATCGTCCCTTAATCTTTCGATTTTAGGCACCCGCTAGATACTATAATTGTACCTAGGCACGCGTTACCGCGAGTCCCCCGCTTTCTGCAGTCCGGACTTTCCTGTCCGATGCCCCGGTTAAACCGGGAATCGGACTAGTCATCTTAGCTTCCGCAGGCATGACGGATTATAACAAAAATGACATGACACGTCCAACCGGATGGTATGATTGTCCTGATCGATTCGGGGCATTAATCACAGACTCATGAATTCCGTAAATTCTTTCGGAGACACTATTTTTGTATATCCATACTCTTTCAAAACCAACAGGTCTTTATCCCCTGTCACAATATAATCCGCGTGAGCCTCGTAAGCACAAGCCAAAAATTTATCGTCCTTTTCGTCGCGTCCTCCTGATTTTGATAGTTTCCTGCCTGAAGTTACCTCGCTTCTGCCAATTAATTCTTCCATGAATTTTTTCCTTTCCGCTTTATTCATTTTGGTTATCTTCACAATTCTTTCACGGTTTATCACTTCCGCTATCTCTTCAAGAATTTCAGGAGAGTTTACGAGGATAAATTTTTGATTACGGACGGCTATAAGGATTTTTGCGGAAGCGGAATTTTTGATACCGAAAAGTCCGCTGATTAAGACATTTGTATCTAAAATTACTCGTATAATACCGGCCATAAAATGTTTTTCAGTCTTTTATGGCTTTTTTTGACCTAATGGCCTTTATTTCTCTGTTAATGATTTTTTCCAACCTCAATTGATCCTTTACAGACATTGCGGATCTGATTTTATCGGTAAACTTAAAAAATTTATTCCAATCGCTTTTTGAATCAAACCGTTTTCTCGGATCCCTCAAATTTTCATATTCCCTCTCGCTAATGACCACAACTCCTGACCTGCTGTGTTTTTTAACCAGGTAAGTCTGATCACCGTACATAACTCTTGCAACAATCTCTGACAAATTTTTTCTGAACTCGTCCATTGATACTTGCGACTTCATATAAATACATTTAACTATAAAATATTAATAAAGTCAAGTTTATATAATTTATTAATATTTTGTATATTAAAAAAAGCGGACGTAAAAGACGGAGTTATTTCGGTGAAATGGCGGTTTTAAATATTAAAGCCACTATCAAAAAACCGATCCCGATGCCCAGCCATGGCAAATACGGGAAACGCTCTATTATCCTGTTTTCGGTTGAATCGCAATGATCACCGGCTCCGTCGCGGTCGCTATCCTGCTGCAAACGGTTCGGCTTGTCAGGACAATTGTCCTTGCCGTTTAAGACTCCGTCAAGGTCAAAATCTTCGCAGGCATCCCCGCGTGAATTCCGGTTGACATCAGCCTGGTCTGGATTATGGATGTCGCGGCAATTGTCCCTTTTGTCAGCTATCCCGTCCCGGTCGGAATCGGCTTCTTTAAAGAAGGGGTTTAATACCTTGGGAGGCGCGGCGATTTCCACGGTTTCGGCCCCTGCCCGCAAGTCGGCTGATTCAGGCAGCCTGATATATGGGACGACTTCGGCAGAACTGTAAACATGGTAATTCAATCCGGGGCCGGCCAGGAACAAAAGATATTTTTGGGCGGTTCTGCCGGCCGTATCATTAAAGCCTATTTCGCTGATTCTCAAAGGCTGGCGGTAATAAAAAATTACCCTGAAGGAGGAAGCATTTGAAGCCGGAAAACTGACCGCGCTGTTTGAAAGCGCTTTGCGGTTGATCAGTATCCTTTCCAAATTTCCCCCTAGCTCAACAACTGAAACCGCATCCGGCAGCTGGACGTTGTCCGCCAGGCTGAATTTCAGCTGATATGTACTGATTGGCCTTGAATAGGAAAAAGTAAGCACCGCGGTGTTTTCGCCACCCGCATCAACCAGGGCATATTCCGCAAAAGTATTATTATTGCCGTCGTTCAAAAACGGATCATCAGCATTTCCGCTCTCAACCGTAAACGGTACTTTTGTCAGTTCGGAGGTGACATTATAGGGCTGGAAAGTATTGCTTTCCGTTTCCAGAACGGCAAAACTGCCTGAACTGCCGTCTAACGGAAACTTTACCACCGAGGGAACGCTTAATTGCAGATCCGCAATTACCTGATAAAGGCGAAAACTGCTGATTATTTCCGCAACCGGCAACTCTGCCGGAGTCGCATAATAAGTCAGCGCCGAAACCCGGGCGGAAGCGGACAAATTCAAAAATAACAAGCAGACTGAAAATAGGATGATTTTCAATTTCATTTTTGGGTAACCTTCGATTTCCTCAAAATTACGGACCCGGTAAACATCAAACCCGTCAAAAAGAAGGTAACAATCCGGTAGCTTATTTCCATGGACCAGACCTCGACAATCAAAAGCCTGGCAACGACAAAGATAAGTACCGACATGCCGAAACGGTAAAATATTTTTCTTTGTTCCAATTCCCCCTTAACATAAAAATACAGTCCGGCCAGGGAGTAAATCAACAGGCTGATCATCCTGGCTACATAATCAGGCGTAAAAAACACCCGGTTTATTTTCCAGATTAAAAATAAGGCATAATAGGCTCCGGCAATGGTTACGAGGATAGCCGCCCGGTGCAGGGAATGATCCTTCTGTCTGAATTTTCCGAGAAAATAAAAGCCGGAAGTCAGGTATGCCAGAGTAACCCCCGACAGGGCATAAAAATCATTCTGAAGAAGCCCCAGGTTCCACTTGCCGGAAAAAAGGGAAGGCACCGAAAAAAGGGAAGGCAGAATGAAAAGTGCTAACAGGTAGCCGGCGATTTCCTGATTCAGCAAAGCCAGAGCAGCTATAGGCAGGAGAGCCGCCTCGACCGACAGGGCAATGACCAGAACCGGTCCCTGAAACTCAAAGACCGCCGCCAAAGTCAGCAGAAATACGGAAATAAAGGTATAGAGGAAAAGAGCGTTTTTGACCTTGGTGCGGAGAAAAACCAGGTAGGTGGCCCCGAGATAAAAAGCAGCCGCCAAAAGCGTAACCGCGCTTTTATATTCCGGCAGGACAATGCCGTTGATCCAGCCGACGGTAAACAGGCCGTGGGCTGCCGCTGCCAACAAATCCGGAACCTCCACCTTGCGCGAAACCACGGACAAAAGGATGGTAAAAAAATACAGGCTAGAGAAGGTGACCGCAAAAAATTTCAGGTAGAAAAACTCCTGCGGCAGTAGGATCGAACCGGGGAAAATCCTGCCCGGGAAAAAATAGGAAAAACTGTAGAATGAAATAGTAACCATCGACAGAAAAATCAGGATTTTCCAGCGGGAATAACCGGCCAGCCAGATCACCCCGGCGGTTACAGCCAAAAGGTAACCATAAAGCCCCAGGATGCCTTCGCCCGCCCTGCCTATAAGAAGCGGAGCCAGTCCTCCGATTGCCAGGCTGAAGATGGCCAGCGACCTGACTTTATACTTTAAACTGACCGCGGCGGTCATCATCATGGTCAGAGAGGTAAATAATAAGGCGATTGGGGCAGGAAACATGCTGTAAACATGCTGGGCCGCATAAACGGTTATCATGATTACCGCAGCTCCCAGTCCGGTCATGGTTATTCCCTGGGAAGAAACAGTTTTTAACCGTTTTTCGCCTAAATAAAGGATGGCTGAGCCTGAGAGAAAGCCGAAAGTAATCCTGCCCAACGGTCCCACCCAGTTATTTAAAAAGGCATAAGTGACCAGCCAGATAAATCCGAGGAGAATAAGGAGTGCGCCTGTTTTTAAAGGCCATTCGTGGGCAAACCAGCTGAAAATATTAGCCGTACTCTCTTTTTTCCCGAAAACCGGTTCCGCCTCCCCTGTCTTTTGATTTACAACCTCACCTTTGATCTCACCGTCAAATTTTTCCTTGAGATAGCTTTCCAACCGGTTTACCCTCAAAATAGCATAAATCGATAAACCGAATGAAATAAGAGCCAAAATTTCCATTGTCCAAAATTAAGTATAGAGAAGCTTACACGCCGCGGATTCCTGCCAGTTTGACCCCGATCAGAATGGCGACGATTGTGACAAGTGGCGGCAAACCGACTACTCTGCGCATGACCTGCGGCACAATCAGCTGGTTTTCCAACTGCTGGATGATAATGTACATAATAATCGTAAACATAGGATGCAGGGAGGAAACGGCAAAGGAAACGATGATGGCCGGGATGGAAGCCAAAACGGGACCGATGTTGGGCACGATTTCCAGAAGGGCGGCCAGAATCGCCAAAGGCAAAGCATACGGAATGCCCAGAATCGCCAAACCGATATAAGTCAGGATACCGACGACAAAAAGCAGGGTCACCTGTCCCCTGACCCAGGCCCCTAAGCGTTCCTCGACCTTCCTGATGACGCCGCTGACATTGCTGCCTGTTGTATCCCCCAGTAAAAAAGTCAGGTAAGAATTGAGGTTTTTCCGTTCCAGAAGAAGATAAAAGGTAATAACGATAATGGTAAAGAAAGCTACCAGATTGTTGAAAATACCCAAGCTAAGTTTGACCAGGTTTTGGCCGATAGGAGCAATCTGCTGTGTCACCACACCCGGATCGATGGTCAAAAACGGCAAAACAGTCCTGAGGTACCCGGGTAGCCTTTCTATCAGCCCGATAGTCTGGGTAACCAAAGGAGGAATGATCGTACTGCCCACAAAAACCAGGACCAATATCAGAAAGACATAAATTACCAGTATGGCTAAAATCCGCGGAAATCTTTTTCCTTCCAGATAATCTACCGTCGGCTTGAAAGCGGACATCAGGATAAAGGAAATAAACAGCCAGAAAATAATCTCCGACACCTGGACCAGAAACCACAAAGACAGCAGAAAAACCGTGGTAAAAATGATAGTCCTGTGGGAAATTTCGACTTTCTTAGGCACGTCTTTTAGTATACCATTCCCCAATCTCAACTTCTAACTGCTTTCTGTTTATTTTCGAGGCGTCAACCTCCATTACTTTTCCTGGGGCTGAAAACTGCCGGGCCATTTTATCGAACCAGACTGTTTGTCTTTGGGCATAGTCTTTTTCCGCCTTTTGCCAGTTGTTAAGAGCCTGATCCAGCAGTTCCGGCTTTTTTCCTCCGGTGAAGTATGCCGCCAGCTGTCTGTAAGGGGAAGCGGAAAAGGAAGGCAAATTAAAATCGTAACCGTCTTTTATTAAATTATCCGTTTCTGCCACCACACCGGCGGATATTCTCTCCGCCACCCTTTTTTTGATCCTGTCGTCCAACCAGGTTTTCGGGCCTTTCAAATAAACCATCAGGAAATCGAATACAGGCAGTATAGTCTTTTCCGCCGGCCTTTTGCCGGCAACTTCGATGGCCCTCACCAGCCTGCGGGGATTTTGCCTGTCCGACACGTTCATTTTTTGCCATTTGACAAAATCGCGGGCGCGCAAAATTTCCCCCAGTTCATTGCTGTTTTTACCGCTAAGTTGCTGCCTCAGATCCGCATCAGGCAGTATCTCCATATCGGGCATATCGGTTAAAAGAGATTTGATATACAAACCGGTACCGCCGACAACCAAAGGCAGTTTCCCCCGCCTGCTGATATCGGCGATAACAGCAAGAGCCAGGCGGCGGTAAAGGCTGAGGTGGAAATTAAAATCCGGCTTGACGATATCCACCAGCCAGAGGGGAATTCCGTCTATCAGATAATATCCGATTTTAATATCCTGATGATTTAAAATCCCGGATTGTGAATCCTGTATCACCCCGGGGGTGATACGGAAATTGGAATTTTTGGGGATATCCTTGCCGGTGCCGATATCCATCCCCCGGTAAACCTGGCGGCTGTCGGCAGAGACGATTTCCCCGCCGAACTTCCGGGCAAGCTCAAGGCCCAGGCCGGTTTTGCCGGTTGCGGTAGGGCCGCAGATGATGATTAACGGTTGGCTTTTGATGGAATCTTTTTTCTTTTTAAACTTTCAACATACGGCTTGTTGATCATCTTTTCCAGAACCTGCCAGCGTTTCTTTTTAAGCGGGTGGGGCACGTCATCTTTGAAGGCTTTGTGCGCGGCTGTACCCGGGCGGTCCGAATACATGGCAATATAGGCTTTGTAAAATTTGGCTTTTTTGGCCAGGTCAAGCGTCTCCTCAAACTCTTTGTCCGTTTCCCCGCAGAAGCCGACGATGATATCCGTCGAGAATTCCACTCCTTTTATTTTTTCTCTCATCGTCCGGAGCAATTTCAGAAATTCGCTCCTTTTGTACCAGCGGTTCATCCTCTTAAGGACCGTATCGCTGCCGGACTGGACTGCCAGGTGCAGTTTCCGGGTGATTTTGGGATTTTTGGCAATTGTTCCGATCAGTTCCGGGGAAAAATCCCAGGGGTTTGATGACATGAAATCGATATTTTCAATCCCCTCAATGGCGCAGATATCCTCCAAAAGATAGGGAAAAAGGGTGGGAATACGCAAACGGCCAAGATGCGTCACCAAAACCGGTTTCACTTTGCGGCCGTCAGGTAAAACGTAGCCGGCGGGCATTTTGCCGGACTTGTTCCCGAAATACTTCCGTCCGATATCCCGCATGACCTGGACGTTGTCTGCCCCGACTATCAGATCCGCGCCGTAGGAATTGACGTTCATCCCAAGCAAAGTGATTTTGCGAAAGCCACCAGCGGCCAGCTTGCGGCATTCGGCCAAAATATCGGCGTAAGGCCTGGAAATCTCGCGGCCGCGGGTGAAGGGAACCACGCAAAAAGTGCAGAAATTGTTGCAGCCGTTGGAGACCGGCACCCAGGCGTTGACGGTATCCGAACGGAGAGGCGGATGGTCGAAGCCGACTTCCTCGATCGGCAAAAATTCATCGACATAGGGCATCCTTTTCCTGATCAGTTTCATGAAAACGCCGCTCTTGTCCCTGGCGGCCATACCGACCATACAGCCGGTAACCACAATCTTGCCGGGTTTGCCCATTTTCAGCTTATTTTTGACCAGATTGTTGACGGTGCCGTAGACGCGGTTTTCCGCCATTTCCCTGATCATGCAGGTATTGATGACTACCGTGTCCGCCTGATACATGCCTTTGGCTTTGCCGAAGCCGCGGTTCCGGAAGTAGGAGGCGATCCGTTCGGAATCGGATTCATTCTGCTGGCAGCCGAAGGTTTTTATGAAGTAGGTCTGAATCATTTCTGCATATTTTATCAGATATTTTAGAATTCGCTATCTTGACATAAGTATATACTTTGTATATACTTTAGCTATATGAATTCAACAGCAATTTATATCAAAACAGAACCTGAAGTAAAAGAAAAAGCTCAAAAAGTAGCTAAAGAGCTGGGTTTTAGTTTAAGTTCTTTAATGAATGCCTGGTTGAAACAGCTCGTCAGAACTAAAACAATTAACTTTACTCTCATTGATGAAGACCCCAACCAGTATCTTCTTCGTGCCATGAAAAAAGCGGAGAAAAACCGGAAATCCGGAAAAGCATCTCCTGTTTTCCACACACCTGAAGATGCAATCGACTGGTTGGAAAAACAAGGGGTATGAAAATTCAGTTTGGCCCTGAATTTATAAAAACCCTTAAAAAAACAAACGTACGCATACGCAAAAAATTTAAAGAACGCATTGTACTCTTTGTCAAAAATCCCTACCATCCCCTGTTAAATAATCACCCGCTTAAAAGTGAATACTACGGTTTTCGCAGCATCAATATCACAGCAGACTGGAGAGCTATCTATAAGGAAATTACCGAAGATTATGAAGAATCGGTTGCCTTTTTTGTCGCAATAGGGACACACGTCCAGCTCTATAGGAAAAAACTTTTGTAAGCGACTTTTAATCGGCTTCGAGTTCTTCTATTTCTTTTTTGAGGTCGTCAACATGGGTATACAGCATGATCAGCTCCTGGTGCTTGATGGGCGAGGCGACGCTTTCTGAGACAATGCCGCGGTAGGTCGACATCTGGTTTAGAAGCTTGCCTTCGTAAAAAGACAATTTTATCTCCAGGTCCTTGAGGCGTTTTTCCTTATCGAACAGTTTTCTTTTTCTCATTTCCGGTTTCCTTGCGCGTACATAAATCCAGAAGTTTGGCGGCAATCTCCTCTTTCGGCGCTTTTTCTAATTTTACCACCGCTCTTCTTTTTGTCACCAGCCAAATTTCATTGTCACGGGCTTCAAATCCGATATCGGCTCTTTTGATGTCGTTTACGCAAATAAAATCAGCCCCGCTTCTGACAAACATCTTATCCGCAATTTGTGCAATTTCAGTCTCTTTCAACCCAAAAACCGCCTTGAAACCGATCAATTTGATTTCCGGATTCAGTTTTTTGACCGTATCGATCAGTTTATCCGTGTGACGGAATCTGAGTTCGAAATCCCGGCTGCTTTCGATTTTCCCCTTAAAACTTTTTTCCGGCATAAAATCGGAAACAGCGGCCGAGTGGAAAATTATATCATAGACGGGCGTATATGTTTCAAGCAGTTTTTTCAGGTCGGACGATGTGGTAAAGGTTTTTTCGGGAACAAACGGATCGGAAACGGATTTCTCACTTCTTAAGAGAAGCACTTCCGCTCCCCGGAGCTTGGCCTCTCCGGCTATGGCCAGACCCATTCTGCCGCTGGCTTTGTTGGTCAGAATGCGCACGCTGTCAATATACTCAGCAGTCCCGCCGGCTGTCACCAGAATTTTACTGCCGGTAAGACGGCGTCCTCTTTTTATTATGTTTCCGATCTTTCCGGCAATTTCTTCCGTATCTTTGAGCCTGCCCACCCCGGTATAGCCGCAGGCCAGGCTACCCGAATCCGGAGGGATGACGATAAAACCCCGCTTTTTGAGGCTTTCCAGATTTTTTTGAACAACGGGATTTCCCCACATATGGACATTCATCGACGGACAGATGGCAACAGGACAGGTCACCGCCAAAGCGAGTGTTGTCAAAAAATTATCGGCGATGCCGGCAGCCAATTTGGCGATGGTATTGGCGGTGGTCGGGGCAATCAGCAAAAGATCCGCCCGGTCAGCCAGCCTGATATGGTCGACTTCTTTCCTTTCAACCGTATCCCTCCAGCTGAAATCCTTCCCGACAAGCTTGTGGAAAACAGGCTTGCCTGTCTCTTTTTCAAACATTTCGGCGCCGAACATAGCGACGGCCGTATCCGTCATCACCACTTCGACTAAGAAACCTTGTGTCTTTAAAAGCCTGATGAGACTGACGACCTTGTAAGCGGCGATGCCGGAAGTGATACCGATAACAATTGTGTTTTTTTTCATCGTGTTTTACCTGCAACACCTCCCTGATTTTTAAATCAGCTGGAGGCTGACGTATATTTTTTCAAAGAATAATTCCAAAAGGCAATGCTTATAAAGAGGAGGCTTAAACTGAAAACAAAGGTAAAAATGATAAGCGGCATTTTCAGACTGCCTAAAAGGGCTTTGACCGGAAAAGCCATCATAATGCCGACCGGGATGACAAACGTAATCAGGGAACGCAGCGGCTCGCTGTAGACGTCAATCGGGATTTTGCCCATACCGACTATGTCCCGGTAAATAAGGATGGCATGATCAATCTCCGTCGTCATAACAGCCAGTGCCAAAACGATAACATGGAATGAAGTGGCCAGAATCATGCTGTTTATAAGAAGAGCAATATAAATTGCCACAGAAGCAAAATTGATGCCCGGAATTTTCGTCAAGACATAAACAATCATTAGAATGAAGGGGCCGAGCGTGATCAGGTCAAGGATGTCGGTCCAGCCGAAAAGCGAGCGGAATAGCGGATTGACCGGTTTGACCAGGAGCATATCGAAATTGCCGGTGACGATATATTGGCGGAAACGGTAGACTTCCCTAAACAGCATCTGGGTCGCCGAATCGATGAGGCTGAAAGTAAAATAAAACAAAATAACCTGATTCAGGTCATATCCTGCCAGAGCCTCTGTTTTGCTGAACAGCAAAAGCAGAAAGCCGAAGAAAAAAATGAAACGCAGGATTTTCCCCGACAGGAAAAGAAGCGCCCCGAGACGGGAAACAAAAAACATTTGGATCGACTGGCTGGTCATCAGCCACCAGACTTTAAAGTATTTTTTCATTGTCCTTCTGACGTGTAATATTTTAAGCCGTTTTGCCAGACCCTGCGCATGACGAAAAACAGAATAAACAGCCAGACTATGGTAACGCCGAACCCTACAACCAAAGCCTGTGAATCCAATCCTCCCAGATAAATCCTCAAAGGGAAAAAAACCAGATAAGTAAACGGCAGGACTCTGAGTATGCTGTAAACAGCGGGAGGCACGATATCCAGGGGAAAATACGTGCCTGCCAAAAAGGCAATCAGGATAAAAAAGATAAACCTGGGCGCCCAGACTTCCCGGGACCAGAAACCGATGAAAGACAAAAGCATGCTGATTTCGAAATATAAAAGGGATGACAGGAAAAGCGCGGCCGCAAATAGCAGCCAGTTGAGCGGATCAGTCTGCCAGAAAAAGGCTGGCCGGAAAAGGAGAATAATCAGGGGCACCTCAACCAGGGAAAAGGCAATATTGATCATCTTGTCGGACAGATCCCGGGCGATGTTGAAACGGAAATAGCTGATCGGACGGATGAGAAAATTGGAAAGCGTCCCTCTGTTAATTTCCTCCGCTACCCGGAATGTCTGGGTGGACAGGACAACGGCGCTGATGAATGAAAGCAGGATAATGTAAGTCATCATCTGGCTTTCACTGTAATTGAAAATTACTTCCTTGCCGGAAAAAATAGTCTGCCACAAAAAGAATGTGATCAAAACCGAAACAACCACCCTGACCCGCCATAAGACAAAATTGAGCCTGTAAGTCAGGTATTCGGACATGGAATTTTTGGTGACAAACCAGTATTTTTTCATGATTACCTCATATATCTGCCTCTCCCATCTCTCAACCCGGATGTGTCTAGCTATATCACACCTGGTGTGATACGGGATGGGATTGGAAGATAATGGAAATGACGTCTTCCAGTTCCGGTTCCTCGATCTCAAAATCGCGGATGCGGTAATTTTTTAAGAGATCCACCGCAACCGCCTTGGCCCGGTTCCTTGAAACCGTAAAACTAACTGATTTACCGTTGACTGACTTGAGTTTGCCCAGTTTCCTGAAATCCTCGCTCTTGACCTCTTTTTCAAAATGGGCGGTGATGACTTTGTGGTCGGCATATTTTTTTATCAAATCGGTCAGGTTGCCGTCATAGAGAAGTCTGCCCCGGTCGATGATGATGACCCGTTTGGCCAGCTCTTTGACATCGGCCATATAATGGCTGGTCAGAATAATGGTCGCCTTGTGGTTGCGGTTGTAACCGGCAATAAAATCCCTCATTTTTTTCTGCATGACGATATCCAATCCTATGGTCGGCTCGTCCAAAAAGAGGACTTTGGGATGGTGAATGAGGGCGGCAATCAGTTCCATTTTCATTCTTTGGCCCAAAGAGAGCTGCCTGACCGGCACCTTTGCCATATCACCGACTTCCAGAAGCTGAGACAGTTCCTCCAGATTCTCCCTGAACTGCCTTTCGGTGAGATCGTAAATTTCCTTGTTCAGACGCAGGGATTCCATGGCCGGCAAATCCCACCAGAGCTGGTTTTTCTGCCCCATGACCAGGCTGATCTGTTTTAAATAATTATTATTTCTTTTGAATGGCTTGAATCCCAGAACTTCAACTACACCTGCCGACGGATATAAAAGGCCGGAGAGGCATTTGAGCGTGGTTGTTTTTCCGGCACCGTTGGGCCCGATAAAACCGACCAGCTCACCTTCACCGATTGAGAAAGAAATATCATCGACCGCTTTGACTGTATGCTGCGGCCTGGAAACCAATGATTTGAAAGCCGATAAAAGCCCCTCACGCCTTTTGAAAATACGGTAATATTTTTTCAAATGGGAGACATAAATGGTCTTCATTGAGGTAATAGTATAGCACTAGAGGGTTCGGAAATAGTCTTCCGGGGAAAATATATAGAAGAACCCTCCTCATATACTGAGAGTTCTTCTATATAAAAATTCTTGGTGACCAGTTTTATCTGATCGACTTTTTAAGCGCTTTTCCGGCAGTAAAACCAGGAGTTTTTCTGGCTGGAATATTAATGGGTGCTCCTGTCTGCGGATTTCTACCTTTTCTGGCGGCTCTGGAGCGGACCATAAAAGTACCGAACCCTGTCACAACAACTTTGTCACCTTTCTTGAGAGTATCGGTGACGGCACTGAAGACGGAATTGACGGCATCTTTGGCGGCTTTAGCAGTCAGATTGGCTTTCTTGGCAACGAACTCAACCAAATCAGCTTTTGTCATTTAGCAATATTCACCTCCTTTTTTTCCACGACCGGCAAAGTCGCAGGGGCAGGCGAATAATTTTTCAGATTGCTGTGAAAATCCAAAATCAAATGTAGAATTTTTTTATGTTGTTGTCAAGCCCCAATTTGGAACACGGAGATGATTTATCGCGTCAGAAAGCTCTAATGTACTGTTTCCACAACCCGCAATTCCCTGATGGCAGTGATCTTTATCTGTCCGGGAAAAGTCGGAAACTTTTTCTCGATTTCATCCCTGATTTTCCTGGTTACCACCGTCATGGCGGCATCATCCAGTTTGCCCGGGTCAACGATAACCCGAAGTTCGCGGCCCGCCTGAAGGGCATAGGCTTTCTCGATGCCGGGAAAAGAAGTGGCCACTTCCTCCAAGGTCGAGAGCCTTTTGACATATTCATCAATATTCTCGTAACGGGCTCCCGGACGCGATCCGGAGATGGCATCAGCCACGTAAACGATGACCGCCTCCAAAGACGGGAAAGGAATATCCTCGTGGTGTGACGCCACGCAGTCAATGACCGCCTGGGGCATGCCGTTTTTCTTCAAAAGCTCGACTCCCAGCTGGACATGGCTGCCTTCCTTGTCGGTTATCACCTTACCGATATCATGCAAAAGACATCCCAGCCTGACTATATTGACATCAGCCCCGAGCTCGTGGGCCAGGGCAATGCCGATTTTCGTCTCTTCCAAGGTATGGGCAATCATGTTCTGACCGTAGGAAAACCGGAATTTGAACCGTCCCAAAAGGGCAATTTTGTCACTCGGCAGATTGTAAACACCTACCGCGTGGCATAATTTCTCCCCTTCTTTAAACATCACCCGCTCAACTTCCTGCTTCGTCTGCCTGACCAGCTCCTCTATCCTGACCGGCTGGATGCGGCCGTCGCGGAGCAATTTCTCCAAAGTGACCCTGGCGATCTCCCGGCGCACCGAATCAAAGGAAGACAGTCTGATGACCCCTTCCTCATCCAGATCTACATCAACACCGGTGGCCATCTCGAAAGCCCGGATATTGCGGCCTTCCTTGCCGATAATCCTGCCTTTGAAATCCTCGTCTGTAATCTTCAGTGCCGAAACAGTATATTCCGGTACGTAATCAGTTGCTCCGTGACGCATGGCATCGATCAGAATCTCCCTGACTTTGGTATCGGCTTCCTGTTTGGCCTCTGATTCGGCTTCCCTGATCCTCTTGGCCATTTCTTCCTTTAATTTATCTTCGACAGCCGTCAGTATCAGCTTCTTGGCTTCTTCGCGGGTCATGTGTGCCACGCTTTCCAGTTTAGTGATCAGGTCCGTTCTCAACTTATCGGCTTCGGCTACACTGCCGGCAATTGATGCCTCTTTCCTATTTAATTCCCTCTCTCCGGCTTCCATCTGGCTTATTTTTTTATCGACTGCATCTTCCTTTCCTAAAACCCGCTGCTCAATTGACAGGATTTCCTGGCGCAGCTTGCCGGCTTTATCCTCGGCTTCCCTTTTGATGCGGAAAGCCTCATCTCTGGCTTCGATAATGATGGCTTTGGCTTCCTGGTTGACCTGGGATAAATCAAGCTTGGCAACAGGAGCTGCCTTGGGCGTTACCTGGACTGGAATTGCTTCCTTTTCCGTATCCAGCTGTTTTTCAATTTTTTCCAACCTGGACAGAATGGTCTTTAGAACTGACAACATAAATTTCCTCCTTTTAAGGACATCTAATATTAATGCTATTTAGGGGATTTTAAGATCTGAAGAATTCCGCGGAAAATAATCCGCAATCTGCGGTTAAATATATGTTAACGGCTGAATTTGGATGGAATGACATATATAACCTTTTTAAAATCCCAAAATCCCTAAAATGTTGTCCTATTTTATCCTCTTTGGCTCAATGAGTCAATCACTTTTCTTACAACATCATAGGAAAAACCTCTGTTTTGCAGATAACGGCCTAGTTTTTGTTCAGACTGGCGGTCTAAAGCTAATTTTGAGAATTTTTTACCGGCCAGCTGAAGCGCTTTTTCGTATTCGTCCTCAGTTCCCAGGGCTGACAAAACCTCGGCAATCACCTCGCGGTCAATTCCCTTGGACTGCAGCTCTTTTTTGATGAAAGTTTTGCCTTTGATGTTGGCTCTTCCTCTTTGTTCGGCCCACCAGCGGGCAAATTCCAGATCATTGAGGAAATTGAGCCGCGTAAGCTCTGCGATCAGTTTTTCGAGAAATCCGGCGGGGTATTTCTTTCTGGCAAGATATGAGGATAGTTTATTCTCCATCTCCCGGACTGACCGGGGCCGCAAAGAGAGCAATTTCAATGCGTAATTCTTGACTTTACCGAAGTCTTCGTCCTCCATGGTCTTATTTGGTTTCTTCTTTGCCGACTATCTTTTCTTTTTGCTGACCGCTTTTATGCGCTTTCCAGATACCGTCCATTATTTCTTTGGCTACTTTCGGGTTTTCGGACAGATATATCCTGACAGCTTCCCGTCCCTGCCCGAGTACTTTGTCCTGGTATTTTATGAAAACGCCTGACTTGGTCAGAATGCCGAATTCCAGTCCGATATCTATAATCGCTCCTTCTTTGGAGATGCCATTTTCCAGAATATCAAATTCTGCAATGCGGAAAGGCGCGGCTACTTTATTTTTAACAATTCTGACCCGGTGACGGGAGCCGATTACTTTATCCTGGGCTTTGAGGGTCTCAATTTTCCTTGTATCCATTCTCATGGTGGCATAAAACTTAAGGGCCAAGCCTCCGGGAGTTGTTTCCGGATTGCCGAACATTATGCCGATTTTTTGCCTCAGCTGGTTGGTAAAAATGGTCACAGTCTTGGATTTGGAAATAGCCCCTGTCAGTTTGCGTAAAGCCTGTGACATAAGCCGGGCCTGGACACCGACCATGGAATCGCCCATCTCGCCCTCGATTTCAGCTCTCGGCACAAGGGCTGCCACCGAATCTATGACAACCAGATCGATTCCGCCGGACCTGATCAAAGTTTCGGCGATTTCCAGGGCTTGCTCGCCTGTGTCCGGCTGGGAAACCAGAAGGTCATCGAGTTTGACACCCAATTTCTCCGCCCAAATAGGATCCAAAGCATGCTCGGCGTCAATAAAAGCTGCCACTCCTCCCATTTTTTGTGTCTCTGCGATAATTGAAAGGGTAACGGTAGTTTTGCCTGATGCCTCCGGGCCGAAAATCTCAATAATGCGGCCGCGGGGCACGCCGCCGACTCCCAAAGCGATATCCAAAGCCAGTGAACCCGTGGGGATGACTTCCATGGCGAATTTATCGGCCGACTGGTCGCCCAAACGCATAATGGAGCCGCGTCCGTACTGCTTTTCGATCTGATCCATAGCCACCCGGATAGCCTGAAGTTTCTGGTTGACGCTCATTGAGAGTCTCCTTCCGTTAAAAAGTTTATAGGGGGCAGAAAATCAAAACCATTCTGGCATAACGTATGGTAAAATACAAGGGATTAATCGGAACGGGGCGTAGCTCAGTTTCAGCCAAAGGCTGATCGGCCTTTGGCCGAGGTAGAGCAAATATTAAAAAATGCCTTACCTTTACTTTATGAAAAGTAAAAAGAATGGAAAGGTATATGTCGGATCAACAACAAAAATTCCGAAAATTCGAGTCAATGAACATAATAACGGGTCAAATCAATGGTCACGATATAACGGCCCTTTCTTATTAAAATATTTCGAAAAATACCAATGCGAAAAGGATGCAAAGTTACGAGAAAAATTTTATAAAACAGGTTTTGGAAAACAAATAAAAGAATTAATTTTGAAGTTAATAGAGAGTAAAAATATCGGGGCGTAGCTCAGTTGGTAGAGCACACGGCTGGGGGTCGTGTGGTCGCACGTTCAAATCGTGTCGCCCCGACACAGAAAAGCGTTAAATAAGATCCGTCTGAGATTGACAAAATGTACAATATGTACTAATATTAACCAATGATCATAAACGTTTCTATCAGCCAGTTCCGCCAGCAAATCGCAGACTATATCGCCAAAGCCAGAGACGGCCATACGATAATATTGCGGGACGAAAAAAAAGACGAAAAAATTGCCCAGCTTGTCGGCAAGAAAAAATTCAACCCCGACACTTTTACAAAAGCACTGAAAATTGCAAGCGGTGTCCTGACAGCAGCTAACCATCCCGAATGGCGGACTAAAAAAGACGTTTCCGCATGGGTTGAAAAGGAAAGAAAAGCCTCAGACAGAAATTACTAACCATGTATTTAATTGATACGGATGTCCTGATCTGGGTCTTAAGGGGGAATAAAAAATTTACGGATTTACTGCTTCAGCTGAAAAATAAAGACTCACTTTCCATCTCAACTGTTACCATTGCCGAAATATACAAAAATATATACCCTTCCGAACTGCTCAAAACAGAAAATGTTTTAAATGAATTTCAGGCTTGGGATATAACATCTCCGGTTGCCAAACAGGCAGGACTGTATTTCCAACAATTCAATAAGAAATTTAAAAATCTCAACTTGCTGGACTGTCTGATCGCGGGAACCGCAAACGTCAATAATCTGATCTTAGTTTCCCTTAATCTGAAACATTACCCCATGAAAGACATTGATACTTATAATCCAACCGCTTAAATTTTTTCCCCAAGACCAAGATGTTGTCAAACGTATTTTCCATAGCATATACTGGAAAAAGTGAAGAAAATTTCTTATTTACTGATATTTTTGACCTTTGCCGAACTGGCCGCTTTATGGTTTATCATTAAACCGCTTGAACCAATCCAGCCTGCAGCTGCCATCGGCTGCCTGCCACATGAAAATGAAAACCAAATCTCCGACCAGTTTGATCCAGCGGCAACTTCCGGTGAATATTTCGGCACAAATGTAACTGTCCCTCCGATCAACGATTCCTTTGCTTTTGTTTTAGGAGAACAGGTAGGAGCCAAAAGGATAGAAGTCAACCTGGCCAACCAGCATGTTTATGCTTTTGAGGGAAATTCTTTACTCTTTGATTTTATCGTCTCGACCGGTAAATGGTATCCGACTCCGAGAGGTACTTTCACTATTGAACGCAAAGTCCGGGCGCAAAAGATGTCCGGAGGCAACAAGGCCAATAATACTTATTACTACCTGCCCAACGTTCCCTGGGTCATGTTTTACGGCAATAGCCAGATTCCCTGGTACCGCGGTTTTTCCTTCCATGGCACCTACTGGCATAACAACTTCGGACAACCGATGTCCCACGGCTGCATCAATATGAAAACTCCCGAAGCCGAACAGCTCTTTGCCTGGGCCCCCGTCGGTACTCCGGTAATTGTTTACTGACAGCTGTAATTATTATTTCGAAATGTTGAGAGCCGTTTATAAAAACCTCAGGCTTTTTTGGAAATACCATTTAACCGGATATCCCGGAAAGGGTCCTGAAGAAGAAACGGAATTGGGCATCTATTATCTGGATTTCAATTTGGATGAATATTACAGGAAGATTTTAAGTTTCAAAAAATTATATGCAATCTCAAAAATAGCTGAGATAACCTACCGGGATAAAAAATATCCCATCCTCAAAATAAATTTTAAAGGCATAAAAACAAATAAAAAATTACTGGTTATCGCCGGCATCCACGGCAATGAACAGGCGGCCATGATGGCCATACCGGAGATACTTAAAGAACTGCGCAGCCGTTTCAGCCGCTACAGGGAAATGGAAATCAGAATCATAACCCCGGCAAATCCAGTCGGGGCAACATGCAAATCAAGATATAATGCCGAAGGCCTGGACATCAACCGCGATTTTGTTATTTTCCGAAGCCGGGAAGCAGCCCTTATAAAAAAGGAGGTTGAAAAATTCCGGCCGGACTTTGTCCTCTCTCTTCATGAAAGCCCCCAAAAACAAGGCATGTTTTTTTATGCCAATAAATTTGTTCCGCAGGAGACTGCTGTGAGGATAATAAAATTTCTTAAAGAGAATAAATTTTCTTTAACAGAAACGGATTATTACGGCAGAAAATTAAAAATTGCGGGATATTCCCCTTTGGGATTCGGCTTTGCAATACTGAACCGGTTGTGGAAAAAATTTATAAAAGCCCAGACTATGGGAGCATATCTGTCTTCAATAAAGATACCTGTCATTACTGTCGAAACTCCCTGGAGAAGCAGCAATAAAGAGGAAAGAATCTCAGGCCACCTGGCTGTTTTCAAACAATTAACCGATTCAATGCTTCGGCAAAGCGGAAGGCGGAAGGTGGATGAAATTCCACGAATAGGTAAGGCTCAATCAACTCAAGCTCCATGAGAATAAATCTTCCTTTATTAATTAGTCCGTCGACCCGCGCATACAATAAATCACCGGCAACATTATCAATGATCTTTTTGCCGGCGTTAATGACTTCCCCGGGCAATTTTACGGGTTTTTCCGTCCCACCTAATTCGATCTGAACTCTGAATTCATTTTTCCGCGGGCGTTTGATAACCGCATGGCTGAACTCTTTATCAATAAAAACCATGGAAATCTCTCCTCCATAAATTTCCTCAAAAAGCGGTTGAATGAGGCAATCGGAATGCCGCAGTACCCGATCCAGATCTTTCAGCTTATATTTTAGCTCAGATTTTTTGACTGAGATAATATTGAAAGCTGAGGCTCCCACCGTCGGCTTTATGACCAATTCTTCAGATTTGAATTTGTAAAAAATATCCTCCGGTATCGACGGGGAATTTTTTTTGACCAGCACAGACGGAATTATTTCAACCCCTTTTTTTTCAAGATCAAATAAGTATGTTTTATAGGCATTCCAGCGGATGATTTCCAACGGATTCAATATCTTCGGGCCTGACCGGCTGACCGAGTTTAACCAGGATAAAAAATCAGCAAACTTTAAATGGTAATTCCAGCAGGAACGCGGAATAACAGCATCAAAACTTGACCAGTCGGTTGCCTTCCTATCCCAGGGGACAGCGAAAACCTGATGTCCCAACGACTCTACGGGTTTGACCAGCAACTTATCGCCGGGATTAAGTGCGGGAACATCTCTAAAGGTGATAAAAGCTATTTTCATTTGTCAGTCAGTCGGCCGGTGTATAAAGCGAACCGCGGGTTTTGCCGAGTTTTTTTATGAACCTGTCCTTTGTCAGCTGTTTTAAATCGTAATGGATTGTGCTTGACGGCACTTTAAAAAACCTCCTTTTTATGGCATCGAATGAAACCATTTTCTGGTCCCTGATAATTTCCAGAATTTCACGCCGCCTGGGGAGAAGGCTGTCTTCCGGCAGTTCTTCCTTTGTTTTTCCCAAATTGACCAAGGCTTTTTCCGCCTGCAATACAAACCCTTCAAGAAAAAATTCAATAAATCCGGTTATGTCTTTGCCTGCGGTATTCAGAAAATGATAATACCTTTCTCTTTCATTTTCCAAATATTCTTCCAGAGAAACAAGCTTCCTAAAACCGTAACCTGTTTTTTCCAGGATGAAAGCCGAAACCAGCCTGCCAACCCTGCCGTTGCCGTCCAGAAAAGGATGGATTTTCTCGAAAACAAAATGGAAGCGGGCTGACACCAAAGGCCCCGCATCTTTCGAGGATCGGGCCTGTTCAATCAGTTTTTCCACCAATGTCCCGACTTCGGAAGCCGGCGGAGGCAGATAAATGGCGACGCCTGCCTGATTGAAGATGGCCGACTGACTGCTCCTGAACCTGCCCAGCTCTTCAGTCAAACCTGACATGACTATTTTATGCAGTTCCATAAGAAAAGCTTTTGACAGCACATTTGACCTTTGCGAATCGAGCCAGCGGATAGCTTTTAAAATATTGGCAATTTCCAGTTTTTCGCGGGTTTCGCCACGTAACTCAAACGTGGAGTTTTCCACATCCTCCATTCTCAGGCGGTTGCCTTCAATCCTGGCGGAATAAACGGAACTCTTAAGGAGTGATTTTCTCTTTAAATTCTCTTCGATATGCGGCAAATGAGGCATGAGAGTCAAAGCTTTGTTCAAGACATCAAGCTGGTATAGATGATCGGTGATGGCCGGAGTAATCGAATAAGCGTAATCAAGAAGCATATGAAAATCAACTTTATTTATTTTTAACAAATATTAGAAGAAGTTACAAGATATTAAAAAATATTGGAGGATATTGGAAATACTGGTGTACTATAATAAAACTGATGAATTCCCGTATAAATCAACAAAAAGTCATTGATTATTATCATACTTTTGAATCCCGCCTGGGCTACTCCCTCATTCTTAAAGGCATCCGGCATTTCGGATACTATCCTCCCGGGCAGGAAAAGCTTTCCATGTACCAGGCTCAGCTTAAAATGGAAGAATATCTGGCGGAAAAACTTGATTTACCGATAGGTTCCAAAGTTCTGGACGCGGGATGCGGGGAGGGACATGTCGCTATACACCTAGCCCGAAAATACGGCTATCGGATGACCGGCATCGATTTTATTGATAATTCCATAAAAATTGCCAGGAAAAAAGCTGAAAAGGCAAAAATGGGTCCGGCAGTAAATTTTATTCAGGGGGATTACACCAGATATAATTTTCCGGAAAATCATTTCGACGCAATTTACACCATGGAGACCCTGGTTCACGTGGCGAATTATAAAAAGGCTTTAGGCAAATTCCGTAAGTTTCTTAAACCTAAAGGGTTACTGGTTTTATTTGAATACACCATAACTTCAAGCAAAAAACAGACCCCGGCGCAAAAACGGCTGTGGCAGGAAATCAAAACAGGAACAGGCATGTTCGGACTTGACAAATTTTATCACGGCTGCTTCCCGAAATTGCTTAAGGAAGCCGATTTTACCTCAATTAAAGTAGAGGAAATCACCCCCAGGATTAACCCTATGCTGGAGACGTTATACCGCCTGACCGTTATCCCTTTTTCCATTCTGAAATTGCTGAAATTGGAGAAAAATTTCGTCAATGCAATGTGTGCAACTGTCGGTTTCCGTGATATGAAGGCAAACGGATCCTGGAGGTACATTATCGCCACCACCAGAAAGCCGGGATAACTATATCATTTATTGTTCTGTTTCTGCCTCGGGACATACTGATATTGTAGAATTTTTAGTTTATATAAAAAACGGAGGTGTAGCTTCATAACACCTGGAGGGTGTAGGTATTGAGGGTGTAGGTATTGATTTATCTTTTGGGGGATTGTTTTTTGGCGCGGGCGGATTGCGCCAGACCGGCTTTGCGGCGTTCCTTCATACGCGGATCCCTTTTCAAAAAACCTCTTTTTTTGAGGATGCTGCGGAATTTGTCCTTATCAATATCCTGGAGGACCCTGGAAACCGCATGGATGAAAGCCCCCATCTGGCCGTAAGATCCGCCTCCCGTAACCAGAGCCGAAACGGTAAACCTGCCGACAGTATTGGTCGTCCTGAACGGCTCAAGATAAATTCGCTTGGCAACTTCTCCCGGAAAATATTGTTCGACCGGCTTTTTGTTGACTACAATTTCACCTTTTTTAACGGATGTACCGTTTACATCAACGGAATCTCCGGTAATGGTGTAAAGGCGGACCCTGGCCGTGGCTTCCTTTCTGCGGCCAACCGCTTCGTAATATTGAGCCTGTTTTTTCTTTTCTTTTTTAGCTGCCATATTTATTTCGTAAGTTTTGCCTTGTAAGGATGCTCACTGCCCGGATAAACGTAAAGCCTGGTAAGCATGGAATCCCTCAGTTTGTTTTTCGGCAGCATGCCCGATACCGCCTCTTGTATGATTCTTTCCGGCTTCTCCTGCATGACCCGGTGGTAAGGTTTTCTCTTAAGTCCGCCCGGATAGCCTGAAAAATGATGATATTCTTTCTGCGACTCTTTTTTTCCGGTGACTTCCACTCCGGTAGCATTTACGACAATCACATAGTCGCCGCAATCCAAATTCGGTACAAAATAGGGTTTGCTCTTGCCGATTAATTTGGCGGCGATATCGCCGGCGGCCCGACCCAATATCTTGCCTTTAAGGTCGATCAGATGCCAATTCCTGACAATTTCCCCGCTTCTGGTAGGTCTGGTTGCGCCTTTCATTTTTTACCTTTCTTTTTAACTTCTTTTTTTGCTTCGGGTTTGGCTGTTTTTTTCGCGGCCGGAACTTTGGCAGCTTTTACCGGAACAGGCTCCGGCACTGTCCATTCCAGCAAAACCTCCTGGGCATTATCCCCGTGGCGTCTTCCCAACTGAATCATCCTGATATAACCACCGACTTTATCCTTGAAGCGGGGAGCGATTTCATGCGTCAGTTTATGGACCGGTTCCTTGCGGTTGAAAAATGACATAAGAACCGTCATCGATGCCCTGGAACCGTCTTTTGACTTGGTGACCAGTTTCTCGATCAGGGAAATCACCGCTTTGGCTTTGGCCTTGGTTGTTTTGATGCGGCCTTTTTCTATAAAGGCATTGACCAGGCTTCGGAACAGAGCCTTGCGCTCCTTAACATCCCGGTTTAATTTTCGGCCGAATACGTTATGTCTCATTTCTTCAGACAGTCAGGGCGATACCTTTATCCCTGAGAATTCCCTCAATGTGAGTAATGGATTTTGCTCCCAGATTTTTGATTTTATAAAGATCTTTTTTCGGTGTCCCCAAAAGCTGACCGACGGTATCGATGCCTCCGTTATGAAGCGCATTGACAATCCTGGTCTGCAGGTCAAGCTCTTCCAGGGTCATTTTCAAAACCTCTTCGGAAACCGACGGGGTTACGGCTACGCTGTCCGTGCTTTTGGCTTTCGGTTCGAAAATCTGCATAAAATAAGCCACCAGAATTTTGGAAGCTTCTTTAATGCTGTCCTTGGGACTTATCGATCCGTCAGTCCAAATTTCCATAATTAATTTATCCAAATCAGTCACACGGCCGACACGGGTGGCTTCCACTTTGTAATTGACCCTGACAACCGGGCTGTATAGGGCATCCAGAATCATCATATTCATTTCCTTGCTCCCCGCATAGTCTTCGGCGGTTACATAACCTAATCCCGGTTCAATATAAAGCTCCATGTTCATTTTGGCTTTATTGGATGTCAGTTCACCCAAATATAAATCCTTGTTGATTATCTCCGCTTCGGGCGCGCTTATATCTTTTGCATAAAATTTCCCCGGCCCTTTAACGTTTAATTTAGCGGTCATGCCTTTGTCTGACAGGAGCTGGACCCTGATTTTTTTGATATTCAATAATAGCTGGATGACATCTTCCTTCAACCCCGGCATGGTGGAAAACTGATGTTTAACAGAATCAATCCTTACTTTGGTAATGGCGGCTCCTTTAAGGCTTGTCAGGAGCACCCTTCTCAGGGAAACACCGAGCGTGTGACCGTAACCCTGTTCCAAAGGCTCAAATGAAAACTTGCCGTAATCCTCAGAAGATGTTTCCTCCCTGATGTTGAATCTTGGTTCCTGCATATATCCTCCTTAAAGGTTATCTCGAATAAAACTCAATAATAAGCTGTTCGTTAATCGGTTCGGCAATGTCATCCCTTTTCGGCAAGCGGGCAATTTTGCCCACCGGACCTTTTTTGGCAAGCCAGGAAGCAAGGGTGGCATCTTTTATTTCCAGCATTTTCTTCACCAGGGGGTTTTCCAGAAACTTCGGTTCATAGGAGATCACCTGGCCGGCTTTAACCGAAAATGAGGGAATATTGACTTTTTTGTTGTCAACCGTCACGTGTCCGTGGGTGACGAACTGCCGGGCACTGGTCCTGGTAGGAGCCAAATTCATGCGGTAGACCACATTGTCCAAACGTCTTTCCAGGAGAGACAGCATCATCTCACCGGTATTTTGGGGATGGCTTGATGCTTTTTCGAAATATCTCCTGAACTGTTTTTCCAAAAGTCCGTAAAGCCTTTTTACCTTCTGTTTTTCCCTCAACTGCAAACCGTAATCCGAAGGTTTTCTCCTTCTTTTTTGCCCGTGCATACCGGGAGTTATCTTCAGTCTTTTCAGTAGATTGGCGTGGGAATTGGATCCGGGGGTCTTAAGCCCCAGATCAATGCCTTCCCTTCTGGCAATTCTGTTTTTGGGTCCTCTGTATCTTGCCATTTAGACTCTCCTCTTTTTCTTCGGCCTGACCCCGTTGTGGGGCATGGGTGTGACGTCGGCAATCATGGAAATGGTTAATCCGGCGCTTTTCAACGCTCTTAAGGCCGCATCCCTGCCTGAACCCGGTCCTTTAATATAAACTTCGACGCTTCTCAAGCGGTTTTTCATCATGACTTTTTTTACCACCTGATCAACCGCGCTGGTTGCGGCAAAGGGCGTTGATTTGCGTGTGCCTTTGAAACCGACGCTGCCGGACGAACCCCAGCCTAAAGTGTTGCCTTTTTCATCGGTCAAAGTAATGATGGTATTGTTGAAAGTGGAAGTAATAAAAACTTTGCCTTTTTCGCTGATTTTTGCTGTTTTTTTCATAAGTTATTTGGCGGGAGCCGGAGTTGTCAGTTTGGCCCTCATATCTTTTCTCATGGCACCTACAGTCTGTCTGCGGCCTCTTTTGGTTCTGGCATTGACCCGGGTTCTTTGCCCACGTGACGGCAGATTGTGCGTATGCCGCAAACCGCGGTAGCTGCCGATCTCCTTGAGTCTTTTGATATTTTCGGCAACTTCAATTTTAAGGTCACCCTCGATTTTGAAATCCTTGTCCAGTACTTTCATAATGCGGGAGACTTCTTCCTCGGATAATTTACCTACCCTTTTGAAGGCCTCGACTTTGGCTGTTGACAAGAGAGCAACCACATTTCTCCTGCCGATGCCATAAAGGTATGTCAGGGCGATATCGATTCTTTTATGGTTTGGTAAATCAATTCCTGCTATACGTGCCATATTATTTTATCCTTGACGCTGTTTGTGCTTCGGATTCCCGCAAGTAATATAGACTTTTCCCCGCCGGACAACCACTTTACATTTTTTACATCTTTTTTGTACTGATGACTGTACTTTCATTTTCTATACGCCTCATTTCATTCTGTAAGTAATTCTGCCTTTGGTTAGATCATAGGCTGTTGTCTCAACCCTGACCATGTCCCCGGGCAGAATTTTAATATAATGAATCCTCATTTTTCCCGACAGATGGCAAAGTATTACTTTGCCGTCGTCCAATTTGACCCGGAACAGAGTATTGGGTAATGCCTCAATTACCTGGCCTATTTTCTCTATTGTTCCCTGATGTGCCATTTATTTTCGTCAAAAGAAGAACACCGTGGTTCGATACCCCCACGGTGGCTTCGAAAAGTCCAGATATTTTATCATCTTTGGTTTTGATTGTCCATCCGTCATTTCCCTTATAAACAACGTCAGCACCACCCATATTATAAATCACCTCAACGGCTGCCACCAAGCCCGGCTTTATCATGACTGTATCTTCCCGTTGGCCGCGGGTAAAACCCGGTATTTCCGGTTCCTCATGTAAGGAGCGTCCGACACCGTGACCTATCAGGCTTTTTACCACGCTGTAGCCTGCGCTCTCTACCTCTGTCTGGATGGCTTTGGAAACATCATAAATATAATTTCCGGGAACTACCTCCTTTAATGCGGAGGTCAAAGCTTTCCGGCCTGAGGCCAAAAAGCGGTCCAACGCTCCATCCTGACTGCCACTGCCTACCCTGACTGTCCAGGAAGCATCCGTATGAAAACCATTGTAATAGACTCCGCAGTCAATTCCGACTGCATCACCGGCTTTGATCTGATAATTGTCAGGAATGCCGTGAACGACCACTTCGTTGACACAGGCGCAAATACTCCATTTATAGCCGGGCACTTTTTTGAAGGAGGGCTCACCTCCCCTTTGAATAATTTCCTTTTCGGCCAGACGGTCCAGCTCAATCATGCTGACGCCGACACGGGCGCGGTCCAACAACAGATTCATGATTTCCGTCAGGATAAGTCCCCCCTCCTGCATGATTTTTATCTCATTGTCTTTTTTATAATCAATCATTTTTAAGTCTTTCGATGATTTGCCTGATTTTCTCATGGAAACTTTCCAACCTTCCGTCATTTTTTACCAGGTAATCCGCCTTTTTTTTCAGCCTGTGGGTACCTAAGGATTCCCTTTCATATCTTTCCCGCAGAATAATCTGCTCTTTTTTTAACGGCCGGTTTTTCCTCATTACCAGCCTTTTTATGCGCAACTTTCTGGACGATTCCAAGTAAAGCAGGCGGCAATCAACAAATTCCCCTGAAAAAACCAGCCTCTCCTCTTCGCTTCTCAAGCCTTCCAGGGCCAACAATTTCCGGCCTGCCAGTTCTTTTTTAATTTTAGGCAGAGACTCCCTGGCGTAGTAATCCTGCCCGAATTTTTCCCTTAATTCCCTTCTTGCCCTGCGTTCATTGGTTTCATTTATTTTTTTGCTCTTCGAATTCAAAAACCGGTCGGTCGCGTCTCCCATTCTGACTACGGGTATGCCTTGTAAACGGAAAATGCGGGCGGCTGTTGTTTTGCCTGACCCGCACAAGCCGGCGATCAGTAAAACGACTTTTTTCGCCATTTGGTCAACTCCCGGGTTCCAATCCGGCAATGATATCCTTAAATACCTTTTCTATCTCTTTTTCACCGTTAACATCTAAAAGCAGATTCTTTTTCCGGAAAAAATCCAAAGTCCCCTGTTCCTTAGCCCGGTAAGTTTGCAGGCGATGGGAGATTCTTTCCGGACTGTCGTGAAGTTCCGAACTGCCCTCAAATAATTTACGGCTCCTCTTGGTCAGCCTTCTGTGGGCTTCTTCATCGCTTAATCTGATATAGACCGCCCGGTCGATACCGTAACCGTTTTTTTTGACCTGATCCAGCAGGAAATCGGCCTGGTACACATTCCTGGGAAATCCGTCAAGTATAAAGCCTTTCCGGGATTCGGGTGAGGAAAGTTTCTGGCGCCAGATTTCAAACATGACGTTATCGGAAACATACGTGCCCGTTTTCAAAGCCTGACGGCAAGCATTTCCAATATCACTTTGATCTCTTTCAGCCATTTCCCTGACTAAATCGCCGGAAGTAATGATGGGTAAACGGTAATGTTCGCTTAAGAGTTTTGCCTGAGTGCCTTTGCCTGATCCTTCCGGACCGTAGATGATGAGGTGCATAAAAGTTATTTCAGGAAGCCCTCATAATTGCGCATGACCAGTTGGGACTCAATCTGTTTAACCGTTTCCAAAACAACGGAAACAACGATCAGGATACTGGTACCTCCGATCGTCAGGTAGGAAATACCTGTCGCCAGACGTGCAAGAGAGGGCAGTATGGCGATTAAACCCAAAAATAAAGCACCAGCCAGGGTAATCCTGGTAAGAATATAATTTAAATAGTTGGCAGTCGGAGCTCCCGGCCTAATTCCCGGGATGAAGCCGCCGTATTTCTGGATTTCACCGGCAATTTTCTGGGGATTGAAAGTTATAGCCGTATAAAAATAGGTAAAACCGATTACCAGGAGGAAATAAACGAGGTTGTAGACGATTCCCTGTGCCGAAAAAACAGCAGCCAAAGAGCTGGCTGCTTTCGACAGGGCCGGATTGGGTATTTGCGACAGGAAACGGCCCAGAAGCTGGGGGATTAAAACGATCGAGACGGCAAAGATGATGGGAATGACGCCTGCCTGGTTTAGTCGGAGCGGCAGATAGGTGGTCTGGCCTCCGTACAGACGGTTGCCCCTAATCCTTTTGGCATAATTGACCGGCACCTGCCTGACCGCTTCATTTATAAAAACGATTCCGGCCACAACGGCAAATCCCAAAGCCACGAATATCAAAAGATTAATGATCATTTCCTGGGATACCAGTGAAAAAGTCTGCCCTAAAAAGACGGGCATCCGCCCGACTATGCCGGCAAAGATAAGGAGTGATATGCCGTTGCCGATGCCGAATTCGGATATAAGTTCGCCGAGCCACATCAGAATTACCGTGCCGGCGGTCATGGTCGCCACCAAAGACATTAAAGTCAAAGGGGAAAGATTCTCAATTATCCCCTGATTCCGCAAAAGGGCGTACATGCCCAATGACTGCATAGTTGCCAATGGCACTGCCAGAAAACGGGTATACTGGTTAATTTTCTCCCTGCCGGCTTCGCCTTCCTTCTGCAACTCCTCAAGTTTGGGAAAGACAATAGTCAGAAGCTGCAGGATAATAGAAGCATTGATATAAGGATTTAAACCTATGGCCATGACTGAAAAGTTGGCCAGGGTGCCTCCGGAAAAGATATCCAAAAGTCCTAAAAATTCGCTCTGCGAAAAAAGAGCCCTGAGTTTTACCAGATTGACTCCCGGTACCGGAACGTGGGCGAATATCCTGAAGACGAGAAAGATGACTGCGGTAAAGATTATTTTGCGGCGGAGTTCCGGGGTTTTAAAAGCCAGTGAGATAGATCTTAAATATTTGTTCATTCTACTTTGCCGCCCGCTTTTTCGATTTTCTTTTTGGCAGAGCCTGAGCAGGCAATTTTGACGGTTAACGGTATTTTTATATCACCATCACCTAAAAGCTTGATGCCGTAACTTTCGGCAACATCCTTTTTTACCATTTTACGCTGGATTAAAAAATTCAGGTCAATGACCGAATTTTTCGGGACATCAGTCAAATTTTTAAGATTAATGACAAACGGCTTGGAACGGATGCTTTTGTTTCTGCCCCGTCCGCGTAATAACGGCAGTCTTTTGACAAAGGATATACCGCCTTCTTTTATCCTGACGGGTATATTGCCTCTGGCCTTCTGGCCTTTGGTACCCCGGCCGGCTGTTTTGCCCCTGCCGCTGCCGTGGCCCCGGCCTAAGCGTTTGGCTGCTCTGTCTGTCTGCCTGGGTAAATTCTTCAAATCTATCATAGACGCCTTTCTTTCAACTTTTGCAGTGCGGCAAAGGTGGCGTAAACATTGGACGCCTTGTTGTCCGTACCTAGAATTTTGGAAACGATATCCTTTATTCCGGCCGCCTCAACAACTGCCCTGACGCTGCCGCCCGCCCTGATGCCGGTGCCCGGAGGGGCCGGTTTTAAGAGAATCCTGGCCGCACCCAATTTCATTCTGATTTCGTGGGGTATAGTGGTATTTACCAGGGGAATTTTGACCATATGTTTCCTGGCATAGGAGGAACCTTTTCTTACAGCCGAGGCCACATCAGCCGCTTTGCCCAATCCGACACCGACTTTGCCTTTCCTGTCTCCGACTACCACCAGAATGGAAAAGCCGATCTTGTTGCCGCCGGTTGTTTTTTTGGAAACACGGTTTACCTGAACGACTTTTTCCGAAAATTCATCATCCATGTTAGATCTCAAGGCCTTTGCTCCTTGCTCCTTCGGCCAACTGTTTTACCCGGCCGTGATATTGATAACCCCTGCGGTCGAAAATCGCCCTGTTTATCTTTTTTTTAAGCGACTTTTCTGCTAATAGTTCTCCCAATAGTTTGGCCTTAACGCTTTTATTTGTTTCAGCTTTGGCTTTCAGTTCTTTCTCGCTGGCTGATATCAAAGTCCTGCCTTTCATATCGTCTACCAGCTGGGCATAAATGTAGCGGTTGGAACGGAAAACGGACAGTCTGGGACGTTCGGCTGTACCGCGTTTACCCTTTTGCACAATGGATTTGGACTTATTTTTTCGCGCTAATAAAATTTTCCTGTTCATGTTTTATTTTGCTCCGGGAGCACCTCCTATGGCTTTGGCGGCCTTACCCAATTTCTTTCTGACTACTTCGTTGAGATAACGGATACCTTTACCTTTATAAGGTTCCGGCGGTTTGACGCGGCGCACATTTGCCGCCACTTCCCCGACCTCATACTTGTTGATGCCGGAAACTGTAATTTTATTGTCTTTGACTTCGAAAGAGATACCCTGTGGGGCGTTAATTTTTACCTGATGGGAAAAACCCACATTTAAAGTCAAATTGCCTCCGTCGACTTGAGCCCGGAAGCCGACACCGACCAGCTCCAGAGTCTTCTGCCAACCGCTTTTGACGCCTGTGATCGCATTTCTGATCAGTGAATTATAAAGCCCTACCATCGGATTGTCTTTGACGCTGGCAGCCGCAAGCGTGACTTCATTTTGTGCCACCTGCGCTTTAACAACCGATGGCAATTCGATTTCCATATCGCCCTTGGGTCCGGACACTTTGATTCTGCCCTGATTGAGGCTGACACGGGTATCGCTTTCAAATGTAATGGGTTTTTGTCTTAATTTTGCCATTTTTTTTACCACAGTTTACAAATTAACTCTCCGCCTATGCCTTTTTTTCTGGCAGACTTGTCGGTCATCAGACCCTCGGGTGTGGATATGATGGCCATTCCAAAACCGCTGAGCACTTTCGGCAGTTCGTTTCTTTTGACATAGACCCTTTTACCGGGACGGCTGACCATAACCACATCGGTCAATTTCGGTTCCTTGTCCTGGTAAAGCAGGCTCATAAGCAGTTTTTTATGGTGTTTTTCCTCCTGAATTTCGACTTTTCCCAGATAACCCTGGTTTTTCAGAATTTCCGCCAAAGACAGAATCATTTTCGAATAAGGCGCCTCGGTTTCGTCCCGTCGGGCCATATAAGCGTTTTTAATTCTGGCGAAAAAATCGGAAATGGGATCATGTGTCATAATTTTTTACCAACTGGATTTGATGACGCCGGGCAGTTGGCCTTTTTGGGCTTTTTCCCGGAAACACAAACGGCAAAGACCGAAACGCCGCATATACCCGCGGGCTCTGCCGCAAAGCTGGCAGCGGTTACGTTGCCTTACTTCGAATTTCTGCTTTTTTTGGAATTTGATTATATCTGATTGTTTAGCCATATTTACAAGTGTCTGATTATATCATGAAATTTCATTGCTTAATTTTGACAAAAGGGAAGCCCAAATACTCCATCAGCTTTTTACTCTCTTTTTCACTTGAGTCAGTAACCAGGGTAACCTCCAGCCCCCGGACTTTATCGATTTTGGAAGCATCGATTTCCGGAAAAACAATCTGTTCGGAAAGGCCTAAAGTATAATTTCCCCGGCTGTCGAAACCGCTTAAAGGAATACCCCTGAAATCCCTGATTCTGGGAAGAACTATTTTGACCAGTTTTTCCACAAAATCATACATTTTTCCCGCTCTTAAAGTCACCTTTATACCGACGATTTCACCTTTTCTCAATTTAAAAGTTGAGATGTCTTTCCTGGCCCGGGTTGGGACCGGTTTCTGCCCGGTAATAAGACCTATATGTTCCATTGTCGTTTCCACTGCTTTTTTGTTTGCCAGAGCTTCACCCAAACTGACATTGATAACCACTTTCTTCAATCGGGGCACAGCCATAATATTGGCTATTTTCAATTCCTTGGCCAATTTCTGTCTGCCTTCCTTTAAATAATCAGTGTAATATTGTGACATATAATTAATGGTTTATAAGAGTCCGCCGCATTTACGGCAGATTCTTTTTTTTTGCCCAAAGGACAATCGGCCTTTGTCCGATACTTTTTTATCGATCTTAAAACCGGCTCTGGTGGGTTTGCCGCATTTTGAACAGATCAGTGCCAATTTGCCGAAAGAAAGAGCTCTGGGAAACTCGATGATGCCTCCCGGATTTTTTTCATCCTTTTTTTTAAGATGCCTTTTAAAAAGATTCAGGCCCGGTATAAGGGCTGTGGATGAAGAAGCATAAATTCTTTCAATTTTGCCTTTCTTGCCTTTATCCTTGCCGGCAGTAATCAGTACTTCATCGCCTTTTTTAAATTTCATCATATTAATAAACCTCTGTAGCCATGGAAACAATTTTATTAAATCCCAATTCCTTCAGCTCCCGGATAACGGGGCCGAAAATCCTGGTTCCTTTGGGATTTTTATCCTTGGGATTGTCAATAATAACCGCGGCATTATCGTCAAAACGGATATAGGAGCCGTCTTTCCGCCTGGTTTCCTTGCGTGTCCTGACAATCACTGCTTTAACCATCTCATGATTTTTGACTATGCCTTCCGCTGCGGCTTTTTTAACAACGCAGGTGACAATTTCTCCGGCATAGGCTTTCATCCGGTTGCCATGGCCGTAAACCTGGATTACCGACAGCCTTTGGGCACCGGTATTATCAGCTACATTGAGAATCGATCTTAATTGGATCATAATTTCTCCCCTACTTTATAATGCTTAGTTTTCGATAATGGCCTGGTTTTAACAATGGTGACCATGTCCCCTAATTTTATCCCCGGATCCTCATTGTGGACATGGTACTTTTTGCTTTTTCTCAGTATTTTTTTATACAAAGGGTGTATTGACTGCCTGACCACTTCCACCACCAGGGTTTTTGACATTTTTATAGATACCACTTTGCCACTTTGAATTTTCATTTGTCTGCCATCTCCTTCATTCTGATAACGGTTTTTAGACGTGCAATATCTTTTTTCATATCACGCTTCCAGCTGACATTTTTTATTTTACCCGTTGAGGCTTCAACTGTCTTTTTTTTGAATTGAGACTGTAAATCCGCCACTTCCTTTCCAAGGGTTTTGAGAGTTTTATTGGCCAATTCTTTGATTTGAGTTCTTTTCATATCAGGTTTTGACAATAAATTTTGTTCTGACCGGCATCTTGCCGCCGGCAGTCTTCATCGCCTCTTTGGCTGATTCGGCCGTCACACCGCTCATTTCATAAAGGATTCTGCCCGGTCTGACGGTGACTGCATATTCTACTACATCCCCTTTACCGCCGCCCATCCTGACTTCTGGCGGCTTGTCGGTAATCGGCTTGTCAGGGAAAATTCTGATCCAGACCCGGCCGCCTTTTTGTGTATAGCGGGTCAAGACTCTGCGACCTGCCTCAATCTGCTTTGAAGATATCCAACCGGCTGATTGGGCTTTAAGGCCGAATTTTCCGAAAATTATTACCGAGCCGCGCTTGTCCATGCCTCTCATTTTTCCCCTGAACTGCTTGCGGTGTTTGGTTCTTTTTGGTGTCAGCATAATAATTTAGAATTACTAATTAACGGCAGATCCAGACTTTAATGCCTATATAACCTGATTTCGTCAAAGACGGTACCGAAGCATAATCAATATTCTCCCTGATGGTTGACAGCGGTATAGTGCCTTTCTTGTAGGTTTCCCGCCTGGCAATTTCAGCTCCGGCTATCCTGCCTGCCAAAAGTATTTTTGCCCCCCTGGCGCCGCTGTTCATCATCTTTTCCAGGGCAAAATTGACAACCCTTTTGTGCGGCAGTCTTTTCTGAAGCTGTTCGGAAATCTGGGTGGCCATAAAATGAGCATTCAGATTCGGCTCTTTGACCGGTTCCACTTTCAAATCAATTTTCAGGGCATCTTTCTTGTCCAAAGTCTTCTTATATTTTGTGCGGAAATTGAGTATGCTTTTTTGAACAAATTTCTTCAATTCTTCCATACCTTGGCCCCCCCGACCGATGACCAAACCCGGACGTACAACGTGCATGGTAATACTGATAGTGTTGATCGATCTTTCAATCTCCACTTTTGTTAAGCCTGCGCCTTTGATCCGCTTGAAAAACAGATCCCTCAGGAAACTGTCTTCCAGGATAAAGTATTTATACTGTTTATTGTCGGCAAACCAGCGGGAATCCCAGGTATTGATAACTCCCAAACGGAAAACCATCGGATTGACTTTCTTACCCATATTAGGCGGACCTCTTTTTTTGTCCAATGGACAATCGGCCTTTGGCCGAAACTTTTTTAACTTCTTCCTTCACTTCTTTCTCTGCTACCCTGATTTTCAAATGGCTTGTTCTTTTTTTATATGAATGGGCCATTCCCCGGGCAACCGGCTGGAATCTTTTGAAAAAAGGACCTTTTTCTATTGATACTTCCCTGATAACCAGGTTTTTTTCGGAGAGTTTTAGATTGTTAACGGCATTTGCTTTGGCTGAAGCAATAGCTTTTATTAAAAGCTGTCCCGGTTTGCCGGCAGTCAGAGATAGTCTGTCAAGGGCTGCAGAAACAGGCAAACCGACCGTCAGTTTGGCCAACGACTTGATCTTTTTCGGCGATATTCTGATATACCTGGTATAAGATGTGGCTTCCATATATTTTTAAGTTTTTTCCAGGACTCTCTTGGTAACTTGACCGTGTCCGCGGAAAGTTCTCGTGGGTGAAAACTCGCCCAGACGGTGACCGACCATAGTCTCGGATACATAAAATTCAATAAATTTATGGCCATTGTAGACGGCAAATTTATGTCCGACAAATTCAGGAGAAATCTGGCTGCCGCGGGCCCAAGTTTTAATGGGCGAACGGTCATCGCCTTTTTTCTGCAGCATAATCTTTTTTAACAGTTTAACGTCAATATAAGGACCTTTTTTGCTTGATCTGGACATTTTTTATTTAATCCTTCCTTTTTTCTTCCTTTTTGAAATGATGTATTTATCCGAGTATTTACCCCTTTTTCTGGTTATCATACCCCTGGCAACTTTGCCCCAGGGTGTTTTTGAACTCTTCAGACCTTCACCACTTCTGCCCTCGCCGCCTCCGTGAGGATGTGAGCCCGGATGCATTGCCGTACCCCTGACACTAGGACGCTGTCCCATATGTCTGGCGCGTCCGGCTGAGCCGATCTGTGTGTCTTTCCAAGTTTGGTTGCCCAGCTGTCCAATTGTAGCCAATCCATTATCTCTTATTTTGCGGATTTCACCTGAGGGAAGTTTTACATGGGCAAATCCGCCTTCCCTTGCCAGAATTGTGGCCATTGTTCCGGCTCCGCGAACCACCTGTCCGCCTCTTCCCGGATGCAATTCAACGTTATGAATTGCCATGCCGATCGGGACGCGGGACATGGGCATGGCATTTCCGACATGAGCTTCGACTTCCGAACCGGAAATAACAGTCTGGCCCAATTCCAAGCCAATGGGTGATAGGATATATTTTTTCTCTCCGTCTGCATAATGAATTAAAGCCAGATCTACATTTCTGTTTGGATCATACTCAAATGCGACCACTTTTCCCAAGACTCCGAATTTGTCCCTCCTGAAATCAATCTGGCGGTAATATCTTTTCTCCCGGCCGCCCTGATGACGGACGGTAACTTTACCTGTCTGGTTCCTGCCGGAATGTTTTGACAGAATTTGGGTTAATTGTTTTTCCGGTCTTTTACGGCTTAAGTTTTTCATGCTGTCTGACCTACCTCAAATAAAGTAATTGTTTGACCTTTTGTTAATGTTACCCTAACTTTCTTAATATCCGGTTGTCTGACTTTAATCCTTTTGCGGCCGGCGAATCTGGTCTTGCCTTTAACTATTTGAGAGGTGATGCCGGTAACTTTAACGTTAAACAGTCTGCTAATCTCGGAAGCTGCTTTACCTTTGGTTGCATTTTTTACTACTTCGAAAGTAAAGACACCTTTTTGAGCGTCGGAAAGCGACCTTTCACTGATAATCGGCCTGACTACGATAACACTGTTTTTCATGATTTAGAGATTTTTTTCGGACTTTTTTTAACCGTTTTTTTTGCTTCTGTTTTTGCAGGTGCTTCATCATCCGAGGTGAGCATCTTTACCGCTTTTTGGGTCATGACCAGTTTCCGGTTTACCAATACTTCATAAGCTGACAACTGGTTGACGGGAGAGACTTTTACGTTAGCCAAATTTCTGCCGGCTTTGACCAGATTATCTGCTTTTCCATCAGTGATCAAAAGAGTTGTCATTTTCTCATTTTTTTTATCAGGCTCCAAATCGAGATTTTTTAATACCCTGAAAAGATCCCGGGTTTTGGGCTGCAGTTCTTCCATTTTGGCAACTACTTTAAGGCTATTCTCGCGATATTTGGCAGTCAATGCTCCGTAAAGAGCAAGTCTTTTCATTTTTTTCGGAAAAGCCAAACGGTAATCCCTGGGCAGAGGTCCGTGGGCGACTCCTCCGCCGATAAAAATCGGGGCTTTGATGTCGCCGTGTCTGGCGCGTCCCGTTCCTTTTTGGCGGAACAATTTCCTGGTGGATCCAGTGACCATGCCGCGTGTTTTTGCTTTGTGGGTACCGGATCTTTGATTTGCCAGATAAATCCTGACTGCCATATTCAGCAATTCCGGTTTAGCTTCCCTGTCAAAAACTTCCTTTGGCAGGGAAATTTTACCGGAAGCCTTACCTTCATGGTTATATAAGGCAGTTTCCAATAATGCTTCAGTCTTGGATTTTGCCTTTGTATCAGTCTTAACAATTTTTTTGCTTGGCATAATCGTCAATCTCCGGTTTTTCTGATCAGAAGCAGTGAATTCCTGCCCCCGGGTACCAAACCGCCCACGGTCAAAATGTTTTTTTCAGCATCAATTTTAACTACTTTCAAATTTTTAATGGTAACCCTGTCAGTTCCCATTCTGCCGGCCATGCGTTTACCTTTGTAAACACGGCCAGGGGTCGTTGTTTGACCTATTGAACCGGGAGCCCTTTCCCTGTCAGACTGGCCATGGGTCCTGGGACCTCCGGCAAAACCATGGCGTTTAACAACACCGGCAAAACCTTTTCCTTTGGAAGTTCCCGTCACCTGAACGGTATCCCCCTCTTTAAATACGTCGGCGACATTGTAACTTTGTCCTGGTTTGGCTTCGCCGGTCAATTCCCTGCCGGTTTCAATCTCTGTTAAAAAGCGGGGAGGTATTTTGTCCAACCCCGCTTTCTTGAAATTACCCATTTGGGCTTTGGTGAGTAATTTGATTCTTTTAGTGCCGAATCCGATGACCACCGCCCGATAGCCGTCTGTCTCTTCGGTTTTAACCGAAACAACCTGACAGGGGCCTGCCGTTATGTGAGTTACGGCCAGCCGGTTGCCTTCCTTATCAAATAATTGTGATTGGTTTATTTTTGAACCCAATATTGCTTTAAACATAAAAAAATTAGCCCCGGAATCTCGGGGCTTTATAAAATTCCCAAAAAATCCGTCAAACTAAAAACTTACTGATGTTGCTTTTTTAGTTGCACAAGTAAAAAAATAAAATAACCCTATACCTTACATTTTGATAGCAATGTCCACACCTGCAGGCAATTCCAAATGCATCAGCGAGTCAATGGTTTTATCCGTCGGTTCAATAATATCGATCAGCCTTTTATGAATCTTTATCATAAAATCCTCACGCGAATCTTTATCAGTGAAGGGAGACCTTTGTACAGAATAATGCCCTTTATCAGTAGGCAGCGGAATAGGACCGACTACCTTGGCGCCGGTCCTGATTGCAGTGTCCAGTATCTTCTGACAGGAATCATCAATGATCCTGCCATCGTAGGCTTTTAATCGGACGCGAATTCTCCCTTTCGGCATTTATTTGGTTTTCAAGTTACTTTATGATCTTTGTGATGACACCGGCACCGACGGTATGCCCTCCTTCACGGATAGCAAACCTCTGGCCTTCTTCCAGAGCTACCGGTACAATCAGTTTGGCTGTCATCTTGGTACTGTCACCCGGCATGACCATCTCTATGCCTTTCGGCAGGGTCACCTCACCGGTCACATCGGTTGTCCTGATATAAAATTGGGGCCGGTATCCTGTAAAAAATGGTGTATGGCGGCCGCCTTCTTCCTTGGTCAGAATGTAAATTTCCGCTTCGAATTCCGTATGCGGTGTAACAGATCCCGGCTTGACTACAACCTGGCCCCTTTCGACCTGATGTTTTTCGATACCTCTCAATAATAGACCGACATTGTCTCCGGCCTGGGCTTCATTAAGTGTCTTTCTGAACATTTCGACTCCGGTTATAACAGTCTTCTGAGTCGCTTTGACGCCGACAATATCCACTTCTTCATTGACATTGATCTTGCCCCTTTCAACTCTGCCGGTTACTACAGTACCGCGGCCTTTTATGGAAAAAACATCCTCAATAGGCATCAGGAACGGTTTTTGCAGATCCCTGACCGGTTCCGGTATATACTCGTCCACGGTTTTCATCAATTCCTCTATGGACTTTATTGCTTCCGCATCACCCTGAAGAGCCTTTAGAGCGCTGCCCCGGATAACCGGAACTTTATCACCAGGGAATTTATATTTGGTTAACAGTTCCCTGACTTCCATTTCTACCAAATCCAACAGTTCCTTATCCTGAACCATGTCTGTTTTATTCATAAAAACGATAATAGCCGGTACGTTTACCTGATTGGCCAAAAGAATATGCTCGCGTGTCTGAGGCATTGGTCCGTCCGGAGCTGAAACCACTAAAATGGCTCCATCCATCTGGGCGGCGCCCGTTATCATGTTTTTAATGTAATCGGCATGTCCCGGAGCATCAATATGTGCATAATGCCGTTTTTCAGTTTCATATTCCGAATGATGGATGTTGATGGTGACGCCGCGGGCTTTTTCTTCAGGAGCGTTATCTATTTCTTCGTACTTTAAAGCTTTAGCCAGTCCTTTTGAAGCCAAAACGTGAGTGATAGCTGATGTCAATGTAGTTTTCCCGTGATCGACGTGGCCGATGGTGCCGATGTTTAAATGTGTTTTATTTCTCTGAAATACGCCTTGTGCCATGAGAACTCCTTTCAATGATAAATAAAAAAGACTCCCAATTAATTTTGGGTAAAAAGGATTATACAACATCAGTTGAGGCAGGCGCAAGAGGAGGTTGACAGGCACTCAATCTTTACCTAATATGGAATTATGAAGGCTGTTTTTTCCTGGATAAAAAACAACAGACTGACGGCACTTTTGGCTGTAGCCGTTTTATATTTCCTTCTGAAAAATAATTCCGGTCTCTTTTCAGTTAACCTCAGAAAAAGCTATCAACCGAATTTGGGTATGACCGAAAGCTTCGATATGGCCGCACCGGAGATGGGACTTGGTTCCCGGGGCTTAGGCAAAAGCATAATTCCTTCTTCAGCGGATTATGCTCCGACTAATAACGCACAAGACAGACTTGTCATCCAGAATTCCGATATTTCCCTGCAGGTAAAAAACGTGCGGACAGCCCTGGATGATATTTTAAGCCAGGTCAAGGCGGCCGGCGGCTATATGGTCAACAGCAGCCTTTCATCTCCTGAAGATGCACCTTATGCTTCCCTGACAGTCAGAGTACCGGCTTCCCAATTGGATGCAACCTTAAATTCTTTAAGGGGTCTGGCGGTTAAAGTTGTCTGGGAAAATTTATACGGCAATGACGTCACCGATGAATATGAGGATATTGACGCCAAACTGGTTACATTAAACCGTACTAAAGCTAAATTCGAGGCTATTTTTGAATCTGCTGTGGAAATCTCCGATATCCTCAGGGTTCAGCAGGAACTGATTAATTTGGAAAACCAGATCGATTCCTACAAGGGTCGGCAAAATTACCTTGAGAAAAACGCCCAACTTGCCCGAATCACCATAAATTTATCAACCGATGAATTCTCATTGCCATACGCACCCTCTGAAACCTGGAGGCCGGACGTCATCTTTAAAACAGCGGTCAGATCATTAATTGCCAACCTGAGAAAAGTAGGCACTCTGGCTATCTGGGCTTTTGTCTACTCAGTCATCATCATCCCCGCGATCTTGATCCTGCGCTTTTTCTTCAGGAAAAAAGAACTTCAGAAGTAAGAAGACGGAAGTTTAACCCCGGGTAGACGGATGGGAAACTGAGGAAACGATTTTTTCAGTAATGTTTTTAGGAACTTCCTCGTAATGTGAAGGCTCCATATAGTAAGTTGCCCGGCCTTGGGAAACAGACCTTAAGGTTGTCGCATATCCTGAAAGTTCCGCTAAAGGTACCAATGCGATAATAATGGAAACAGTACCGCGTTTTTCCGTTCCCAGGATTTGAGCTCTTTTACTCGATATATCTCCGATGACCGTACCCATAAATTCATCAGGAGTCGTCACTTCGACCTTCATGATCGGTTCCAGAAGGATTAAACCGGCCTGTTTGGCTGCACTCTGCAAAGCTATACTGCCGGCAATTTTAAAGGCGATATCTGATGAATCCACATCATGGTATGTGCCGTCATAAAGGGTGACTTTCATATCAACTACCGGGTATCCGGCTAGAATGCCCTTATCCAATGCTTCTTTGACTCCTTTTTGCACTGAAGGAATAAATTCATTGGGTATTGCCGCGCCTTTGATGGCGTCAACAAATTCGTAACCTTCACCTCTGGCTTTTGGTTCAACTCTAAGGAAACAATGACCGTATTGTCCCCGGCCACCTGTCTGACGTATATATTTTCCCTCCCCTTCGGCTTTACCTTTGATCGTTTCTTTATAAGCAACCTGTGGCGCTCCGACATTAGCATCGACTTTGAATTCCCTTTTCATTCTGTCGACCAGAACTTCCAGATGAAGTTCACCCATGCCCCAGATGATAGTTTGTCCTGTTTCCAAATTTGATTTAACTATAAAAGTCGGGTCTTCTTCGGCAAGTCTTTGCAGGGCTTGTCCCATTTTTTCCTGGTCAGCCTTGGTTTTCGGTTCAATGGCCAGAGAAATAACAGGATCCGGAAAAGTAATCTTCTCCAAAATAATTGGCCTTGTCTGTTGGCTTAAAGTATCACCTGTACCCGTTTCCTTCAAACCCACAACCGCTACTATCTCTCCGGCATAAGCTTCCTGTATTTCTTCACGGTTATTGGCATGCATTAAAAGCAGGCGGCCGACCCTTTCCTGCTTGTCTTTAGAGGCATTCCAGGCATATGAACCGGAGGTCAATTTACCTGAATAAATCCGGATGTAAGTCAATTTACCTACATGCGGATCCAATTGGATTTTGAAGGCCAGAGCCGAAAACGGCTCGTTAGAATCAGTTTTTCTCAATTCCTCCTGGTTTGTCTTGGGATTAATGCCTTTGATGCCTGATACTTCCAAAGGCGACGGGAGGTAATCGACAATAGCATCCAAAAGAGGCTGAACTCCCTTATTTCTTAATGATGAACCGGCATAAATCGGCACCAGTTTATAGGCGATGGTAGTCTTCCTCAATACTTTCTTTAATTCTTCCAGAGACGGTTCATTTCCGCCCAGGTATTTTTCCAAAAGGGCATCATCCTGCTCACAAATCTGTTCGATCAGTTTGTGGCGGTATTTTTCCACTTCATCTTTCATACCGGCCGGAATCTCGTCTGACAGATCATATTTCGCTCCGAGCACATCGGTTCCCCAAATCATGCTTTTTCTGGTTAAAAGATCGACAACGCCTATGTATTCATGTTCTTTGCCTATCGGTAAATTCATGATGGCCGGATTGGCTCCCAGGCGGTCTTTAATCATTTGCACAGTTCTCAGAAAGTCAGCACCCAGTTTATCCATCTTGTTAATAAAACATATCCGGGGAACTTTGTATTTATCCGCCTGATGCCAGACAGTCTCTGATTGGGACTGGACGCCTTCTTCCGCATCCAAACGGTGATAGTTATGCCTCTTTCTTTCTCCTGAGGCATCCAGTCCATCTGGGTTGTACCCTCATCAATGTCACCGATCTTGTAGGATTTACCGGTATAATAAAGTATCCTTTCGGTGGTCGTGGTTTTACCGGCATCAATATGGGCAATAATGCCGATATTCCTCAACCTGGCCAAAGGTACGTTCCTGTTTTTGGTGACGGTTACATTTTGTGCCATAAATAAAAAAACCCAACGGTTCCGCTTATCTCCTGACCCATCTGTTATTCCTGAAAATCAGGCAACGGATAATTGGGTTTCTGCCTTACCAACGGAAATGAGCAAAGGCTTTATTGGCCTCTGCATTTCTATGCATTATATCACGTTTCCGGACTGCTTCTCCAGCATTATTGAATGCATCTATCAGTTCTGCTGCTAGTTTTTCCGAGAATGTATGGTATTCCTTGCTGGATCTTTTCCGGGCAGCTTCAATAAGCCAACGGATGGAAAGAGCTACCCTTCTCTCTCCCCGAACTTCAGTAGGAACCTGGTATGAAGCCCCGCCGACTCTTCTAGGCTTGACCTCCATCCTGGGAGAAACATTACTTAAGGCTGTCTGAAAAACATTTAGAGGATCCATATTTTTTTCCTGGATTATTTCCAATGCCCCATAAACCGTTTTCTGGGCAACGCTTTTTTTACCGCTATGCATCACCCGGTTTATAAATCTTGCCAACAGCTTGTTGTTATGCAGAGGGTCGTTTTCGATTGTTCTTTTTTTTATTTTTCCTGTTCTGGACATATAGTATTTTTTAAAAACTTATTTAAGCGGCCGGTGTTGGGGCGGAAGGCATGGGAGCTGAACCTGCAACTTCTCCTTTTTTAGTTCCGTATTTTGATCTTCCCTGACGGCGTCCGTTGACGCCTGAAGTGTCGAATTTTCCCCGGACAATATGATATTTTACACCCGGTAAATCCTTTACACGTCCCCCTCTGACAAGAACAATGGCATGCTCGGAAAGCTCGTGTCCGATACCGGGAATATATGCCGTTACTTCCTGTTTATTGGATAGTCTGACCCTGGCTACTTTTCTCAATGCGGAATTGGGTTTTTTCGGAGTCATGGTTTTAACAAGTGTGACCACTCCGCGTTTAAAGGGAGCAGCAATTTGCTTCATCTCACGGTCTTTGGCATTAAAATATTTTCTCAAAGCTGTAGCTTTGACTTTTTTGGCGGATCTCCTCCTGCCTTTTTTAACTAATTGATTTATTGTCGGCATAAATTAAACTCCGATTCTGGCCCGGTCTTCTGATACCGGAATAAGACGGCCGATTATAACATTTTCTTTTAGTCCCAACAAACGGTCGACTTTACCGGCTAAGGCTGCATCAGTCAAAACCGAAGTAGTTTCCTGAAATGAAGCGCTGGAAAGCCATGACTCTGTATATAGTGAAGCTCTGGTAATACCCAAGATAACAACTTGTGCAGTTGACGGTTCTCCACCACTGGCCAGGATCCGGGCATTTTCCTCCTCAAAAGCTGACTTATCCACCATTTCTCCCGGCAGCAGAATGGTGTCACCCGAACTTTCGATTCTAACCTTGTCGCTCATTTTTCTGATAATCACTTCAAAATGCTTATCATGAATAGGAATTCCCTGAGATTCATAAACTTTTTGAACTTCAGACAGCAGGTAATTTTGCGTTTCCAAAAGATCCCTTATCTGCAATACTTGTTTTATATCCAAAGGACCTGATGTTAAAGCTTCTCCTGCAGAAATCAGGTCGCCTGTTTTGACTTTAAGTTCACTGGTCTTTAATACAGAATAAGTTCTTTGTTCAATCGGTTTAATACCGACACTTTTAATGGTAATTTGGTAGCCTTCATCTAATTCTTCGACTGTCACTTTACCGGAAATTTCAGCCAATGGAGATGAAATTTTGGGCGTTCTGGCCTCAAACAACTCCTCAACTCTTGGTAAACCTTGGGTAACGTCCAAACCGACAATTCCACCAGCATGCCTGACTCTCATTGTCAATTGCGTACCCGGTTCCCCGATTGACTGGGCAGCCAATATTCCCACCGGAGTCCCCAATTCCACAAATTTCTTGCTGGATAAATCTATACCGTAACATTGGGCGCATAAACCGTATTTTAATTGACAGGTGAGCGGTGATCTTACGATAACCGTCTCCACATCTTTCAAAAGTGGCATTTTGTCTTCAGTTATCAGCTCGCCTTTTTTCATGATAGCTTTCTTCTGTTTTGGAGCATGAACATCTTCGGCTAAAACCCTGCTCATAACTCTCAATTCCAGAGAAGCCTGTCTTTTATCACTCCTGTCGAACCTTAAACCATTGCTTGTGCCGCAATCTTCGCTTCTGATAATGGCATCATGCGCCACATCAATCAGTCTTCTGGTTAAATATCCCGCATCAGCCGTTTTTAAGGCAGAATCTGTCAATCCCTTCCTAGAACCTCTGGTTGACGTCACGTATTCAAAAATGGATAAGCCCTCCCGGTAATTGGATTTTGTGGGTAATTCAACGATTTTACCCAATGGATCAACGACTAGGCCTTTAACCGCTGACAGTTGTTTTAACTGGTCCTTGGAAGCACGTGCTCCTCCGGAATTGATGATAATTTTGACAGGATTATCTACAGTCATGGCATCCCAGGTGGCATCGGCCAACCTCTCTGTAATATCAATCCAGATTTCATTTTCCAGGCGTTTCCTTTCCTCATTGGTTATCAATCCTTGCTGGTAATTCTCCTCAACTTCCGTTACTTTTGTTTCCGCTTCATGTATCATCTTTTGCTTTTCAGGAATTATAATGTTGTCAAAAACAGAGACGGACACTCCACCGGCAATAGTGGCTCCGTAAAATCCGAGGTCTTTGAACTTATCTATCAGTTGGGTAACTTCTTCTTTGGAATAAAGATCGAATGCCTTGGTTACGAGGGCTTTAATCGTACCCACCTTGACAGGTTCATTAAAGTACCTTAAATCTACCGGGAGAATCTCGTTTAGCAAAACCCTGCCGACACTGGTTCTTAATATTTTGCCTTCGATTCTGACCCTGATAGGTTGCCTAACTTCAATTTTACCGTTTTGATAAGCTAATATTGCCTGCGGACCGTCGCTGAAAATCGGCAGCTCAGAGTCAGGAATATCGGCTGATGCTTTGGAAAAACTGGTTAGGTAATAACAACCTAAAGCCATTTCTTTGTTTGGAATTGTTATGGGGGTACCGTCTGCCGGCTTTAAAAGATTGTTTGAAGGTAACATCAGGTTTTTCGCTTCGTCTTGGGCTGCCTGTGACAACGGCACATGAACCGCCATCTGATCGCCATCAAAATCGGCATTATAACCTGCACAAACACAAGGATGAATTCTGATAGCAGATCCTTCGATCAGGATCGGAAAAAACGCCTGAATACCCAACTTGTGTAAAGTTGGAGCCCGGTTTAACAGAACAGGATGATTACGGGTGATTTCTTCTAAAATATCAAATACTTCTGCTTCACGACCGTCCAAAATGTTCTTGGCGCTTTTGACATTTGGTGCCAGACCGCGAAGTATTAACTCCCTTAGGACGAAGGGCTTAAATAATTCCAAAGCCATTTCTTTAGGTAATCCGCACTGGGTAAGCTGAAGTTCAGGTCCGACTACTATGACGCTCCTACCGGAATAATCAACTCTTTTGCCTAATAGATTTTGCCGGAAACGTCCCTGTTTTCCTCTCAGCATGTCTGAAAGTGACCTTAATGCCTGTCCGGCTGAAGTACGGCCTGAAGGTCTCTGACTGGCATCAATAAGTGAATCAACTGCCTCCTGCAACATTCTTTTTTCGTTTCTCAAAATAATTTCCGGAGCTCCCAACTCAATCAGATGTTTTAGGCGGTTATTGCGGTTAATTACCCGGCGATACAAATCATTTAAATCAGATGTCGCAAATTTACCTCCGGTCAGCTGAACCATTGGTCTTAAATCCGGAGGAATTACCGGTAAAACGGACAAAATCATCCAGGAAGGATCTATCTCCGCTTTCTTAAGGCTTTCGATTACTCTCAATCTCTTGGTAGCTTTTATTTTTCTTTGTCCGGAAGTATCTTGGGCTTCTTTTCTCAATTCAATAATGGTCTTATTCAAATCCATTTTGCGCAATATTTCCAATAGACATTCTGCCCCCATGCCCACTTTTATAAAGGAACCGACATTATATTCTCTCAACTTGAGATACTCATCTTCGGAAATAACTGATAATGGTTTTACTCTGTTAACCAAATCAAGAATTGTACTGAAAATTTCTTTGGCCGTTGATTCTTCTGACGCGTTTTCTTCAGCCAACATAGTTAATTGCTGTTTTTTACGGTAATCTAATTCCTGCAATGTCAAATCACGAGTTTCTTTATTTTTGATTCGTTCTTTAACACTATCTTTTTCCTGTGAATGTTCTTTTTCAATATCTTCAATTCTCTCTTTATTAATCTTCTGTCTTTCTTCTTTTCTTTTCTCAAAAGCCTGCTTTAAAACATCCTGAGCTTTTTTATGACCTTCCCGATCGACATCGATTACTAAATAAGAAGCAAAGTAAATTATATTTTCCAATGCTTTCGGTGTAATATCCATGATTAACGATAATTTAGAAGGTGTACCTTTGAAAAACCAGACGTGGGAAACCGGAGCGGCCAATTTAATATGTCCCATTCTTTCTCTTCTGACCTTGCTTTGGGTAACTTCAACTCCGCATTTGTCACATATAATACCACGGTAACGAATTCGTTTATATTTCCCGCAATAACATTCCCAATCTTTCGTAGGTCCGAAAATTCTTTCATCAAAAAGGCCGTCTTTTTCCGGCTTGAGGGTCCGGTAATTAATGGTTTCCGGTTTTGAGATTTCACCATATGACCAATTAAGGATATCCAACGAAGATGCTAATGTAATTTTCAAGCCTTCAAAATCAACAATATTTCCGAAATTGCCTTTTTTATCCATTATTCTTTTACCTCCTTAATTTCTTTTTCACCTTCAGAAGCTTCATTCTGAACAACAGTTGAACCTACTTCAACTATCTCTACACCGGCTGCTTCAGCTAACGCTGCCGCCTGTTTTTCTACTTCCTCCTGATTATCGTCACTGCCGATGGTACCAGTAGTTTTTTTAGCATATGTAACAGTACCCGTAGGAATAACATTCAGTCCTAATGCTTGTAGTTCTTTCACTAAAACTTTAAATGATTCCGGAATAGTAGAAGCGGGAATATCTGTCCCTTTTACGATGGCTTCAAAAGCCCGGGCGCGGCCGACAACATCATCTGATTTAATTGTCAGCATTTCCTGCAAAGTATATGCCGAACGATGTGCCTCTAAAGCCCAAACTTCCATTTCTCCTAATCGTTGTCCACCCATCTGGGCTTTACCGCCTAAAGGTTGTTGAGTAACCAAAGAATATGGTCCTGTTGAACGGGCATGCGTTTTATCCTCAACCATGTGAATTAATTTCATGATATAAGCTATTCCTACCACTACAGGTTCCTTATAAGGTTCACCTGTTCTCCCATCAAATAAGATTGTTTTACCGTCAACAGGCAAATTGTATTTCTTGAGTTCTGATACAATTCTCTCTTCCTTTATCGGTTCGAAAACTGGAACAGCTATCTTATATGATCCTTTTTGGGCTGCCCAACCCAAATGTGCTTCCAATAATTGACCCAAATTCATTCTGGAAAGGACGGAAAGGGGAGAAATTATGACATCAACAGGGGTACCATCAGGCAAATATGGCATATCAGAAGCAGGTACAATTTTAGAAATGACACCTTTGTTACCATGCCGTCCGGCCAATTTATCTCCTACGACTACTTTTCTGACTTGTGCTACTTTTACTATTATTTTTTTAATAGTTCCCGGATGAAGTTCGTCACCTTTTTCACGGTCAAGGATTTTAACATCAATGACAACTCCCTTTTCTCCGTGGGGCATTCTTAAAGATGTATCCCTTACTTCTCGGGCTTTTTCGCCAAATATAGCTCGTAATAATCTCTCTTCTGCTGTTAATTCCGTTTCTCCTTTTGGAGCGATCTTTCCAACTAAAATATCATTTGGACCGACATCAGCCCCGATTATAACTATCCCTTTGTCATCCAAATTTGCCAAGGCTTCTTCACCGACGTTTGGAATATCACGAGTTGTTTCCTCCGGTCCCAATTTTGTATCGACTACTTCTGTTTCATATTCTTCGATGGAGATCGATGTAAAATTATCATCTTTTACAAGTCGATCAGAAATAACTATGGCATCTTCATATCCCATACCATCAAACGAAGCGTAAGCGATGATCAAGTTCTGACCTAAAGCCAATTCTCCTTTATCACAAGCGGGGCTGTCTATTATTGGCTGATTCTTTTCTACCGAGTCTCCTAGTGAAACCAACGGATTTTGGGAAAAACAGGTATTTTGACTTGTTCTTTTAAATTTCTCTATCTCAAATTCATAGACTTTACCACTATTACCTTTTAAAGTAAGTTTTTGCGCATCAACATAGGCTACTTTTGCATTTTCGGGTGCAATAATCGTTCTACCCAGTGCTTGAGGTACAACCCCTTCCATACCTGTACCCACAATTGGCGAATCGGGTTTAACTAATGGTACTGCCTGGCATTGCATGTGGGTGCCCATCAAAGCCCGATTAGCTTCGTCATGAGCGATGAATGGAACAAGAGAAGCGGCTATACCAACAACTTGTCTTGGAACAACATCAATATAGCTAATATTTTTAGCGTCAGTTTCCAAAAAGTCACCTTTGTAACGAGCAGCAACTCTTTCTTCAGCAATAAAACCTTTACTATCAATAGGCACACTGGCATGGGTGATATAAGATTCCTGTTCATCATCAGCCGTCAGATAAACGATCTTATTCGAAACTTTAGGTTTCTGATGTTTTTCGTCAAAATTAACCTCTATGTAAGGTGCTTCCAGAAATCCATATTCATTGACTTTGGCATAAAGAGACATGTAGGTAACCAATCCGATATTAGGACCTTCAGGACTTCTTACAGGACAGATTCGCGAATATTGACTTGAATTAATATCTCTGATAGAAAATGAAGCTCTTTCACGGGAAATGCCACCAACTCCCATCACTGTTAATCTTCTCAGATTATCTACCTCTGACAATGGATTTGTTTGATCTAATATTGTTGACAACTGACTGGTGCGGAAAAAATCGTTAATTGTGGCAATAATAGGTCTGGCATTTACTATCTGGCTGGGAGTAATTTCCATTTGAGTTTGTGCCAAGCTCATTCTCTCCTTAATAGACCTCTCCAGCCTCATTAATCCGATTTTAAAAGCACTGTTTGCAACCAGTTCCCCAACTCTCCTTATACGTCGGTTTCCCAAATGATCAATATCATCAACATCTCCTTTACCCTTTGTTAAGCTAATAAGATACTTGATGATACCAATGATGTCTTCTTTTGTCAGAACCCAATTTCCAGGCGTATTCTCGACAGATTGTTTAAGTTTTTTATTGATTTTATAGCGACCTACAGATCCTAAGCTATAACGACGGGTATTAAAAAATAGGTTTTTAAAAAGTTCCTGGGCATTATCCAATACGGTCGGTTCTCCAGGTCTCATTTTACGGTAAATCTCAATTACCGCCTCCTCCTGTGTTTTTGTGGGGTCTTTTAAAAGAGTGTTTGAAATATATGTATTATCCGGATCAACATCGGCAAAAAGTTTTAAAAGTTCTTCATCTGAAGAAATACCAATTGCCCGAAGAAGCGTAGTGGCTGCATATTTTCTCCTTCGGTCAATTCGGACCAGCAAGATATCATTTCTGGAGATGGAAAAATCAAGCCAGGATCCAAAAAGTGGCCTGACTTCAGCTAAGAATAGCATTTTCCCCGTACTGGGGTCGGTATCACCGGTAAAGTATGCTCCGGGAGATCTGACTATCTGGTTGACGATACAACGCTCTACACCGTTTATAATAAATGTGCCATTCTCAGTCATTGAGGGAATATCACCCAGGAAGACATCTTGCCGGATTTCCTTACCGGTTTGTTTGTTTAAAAGGGTAGTTTCCGCTTTAAGAGGTGAATCAAAAGTTAAACCTTTTTGCAGACAGTCATCAGGAGAATAACGGGGTTTGTCAAAATAATATTTACCGAAAGTTAAACTCCAGTTTTTTCCGGTAAAATCTTCGACAGGTGAAATTTCCTGTAGAAGTTCGGAAAGTCCATGGTTGATAAACCAGTTATAAGACTCTTTCTGAACTTGGATTAAATCCAATTCAGGGAGATTATCGGTTTGTTGTCCCCAATAGATTCTTTTGGGCAATTCATGTTTCCGGGATTCAGTTTTAGATTTTGGCATCGGGAATAAAGAAGATCCAAAAACAACAAAATAAGCGTACTTTGACAGCTGTACGCCTCTTGTCTCGCGAATTTACTATATTCTACCACTGGAAAAAATGGTGTCAATAGTCAAGATTTAATTAAACGCCTATACATTATTATATTAACTGTCCATCTCTTCGGTTGCACCCCAATAGCTCAATATGCTAGAATTGGGGTTGGTAAGTATAAAAGCTGGTGGGAAATACCCACCAATTTTTATAAAGTAGGAGTTTTATTATGCCGGCAACAGTCAGAAGTGAATTTGCCCTAGCTTTAAACCAGGTAGCTAATGAACGAGGTATTGATCCTGAGATTGTCCTGGAAACAATTAAAGCAGCTATCCTGGCAGCGTATCGTAAAGATTACGGGATTGAAGAGATTGAAGAATTAGAAATAACTATAGATCCACAATCAGGAGAAGCTAAAGTCTATAAAGATAAAAAAGACATTACTCCGGCGGGTTTTGGCCGGATTGCCGCTCAAACAGCCAAACAAGTCATCCTCCAACGTATACGTGAGGCTGAAAAAAAAGCTATCATAGCTGATTATTCCACAAAAGTAGGAACTATCGTCAACGGTATGATTTTGCGGTTTGACGGACCTAATATAATTGTTGATATCGGTCGTGCAGAAGGAGTCATGCCTCCTCAAGAACAAATCCCTAATGAAAAATACCGTTTAAATCAAAGACTTTCCTTTTATATAGAAAGTATCAGACAGACAATGCGTGGAAATGAAATCATTGTCTCCCGCGCCTCCAAAGGCTTGGTGTCAGCGCTTTTCAAAAGAGAAGTGCCTGAGGTAAATAACGGTGCGGTAGTCTTACGGGTAATCGCCCGGGAAGCAGGCAATAGGACTAAAATCGCGGTCGCCTCGACACAATCCGGTGTTGATCCTGTCGGCAGCTGTGTAGGTCAAAAAGGCGTTAGGGTCCAAGCAGTAATTAACGAACTGGGGGGCGCCGAAAAAGTGGACATCATCCAATGGAGTGATGATCCCAAAATTTTCATTTCCCAGTCATTGGCACCGGCAAAGGATATTGAAATTATTGTCAATGAAAAAAATAAACTGGCTGAAGCTTTGGTCCCTGATGATCAGCTTTCTCTGGCCATTGGTAAAGACGGTCAAAATGTCCGTCTGGCGGCAAAGCTGACAGATTACAAAATTGATATAAAACCCAAGTCAGGTAAGGCAAAAACCGAGCCGGAAGAGACAGGAACTAAGGAAAAAGTAGAGAAAAATTCAACCCGAGAGGTAAAAAGTAGTAAAAGAGATGACCTGTCGGTATCGGATGACCCAAAACAGGCAAAAGCTAAGGAGTCAAAAGCTAAAAAAGAATCAGAGAAACCGAAAGAAGCATGAATAAGCTAGTCTTGCGGTTCGACAACAATGGCCAAAAACAAAAAATCAAATGTGCAAACTGTTTCTGCTAGGCCTCCGGTAGTGGCTGTTTTAGGTCATGTTGACCACGGCAAAACTTCACTTTTAGATACAATAAGAAAAACTAATATTGCCGCCCGCGAACACGGAGGCATCACCCAACACATAGCCGCCTACCAAATAGATGTTCCTCAAACCCTTTTAAAACAACCTGCTTTTCCCCAAAAAATTACTTTTATAGATACTCCCGGACACCAGGCTTTTGCCGAAATGAGAAGCCGGGGGGCAACCGTTGCCGATGTCGCCATCCTGGTGGTCGCTGCCAATGACGGTGTCAAACCTCAAACTATCGAATCAATTGAACATATAAAAAGGGCTAAAATCCCGTTTCTGGTAGCCTTGAATAAAATTGATCTGCCCAATCTCAATCAGGAGATGGTTAAAAAACAACTCTCGAAAAACGGCGTCGAACTTGAAGAGTACGGCGGGGAAACTCCGCTTGTTCCGGTTTCGGCGAAAAACGGCAGCGGTATCGATAAACTGCTGGAAATGATTCTGGTATTGAATGATTTGTTTAAAACAGCAGAAAAAAGCGGTCAATTCCACGGCGTTGTTATCGAATCTTTATTATCCAAAAATAAAGGCATTACAGCCACGGTGATTGTACGCCGGGGATCTCTGTCAATCGGTGACGATTGCGTATCCGATAAGCAGGAATTCCGTATACGGGCTTTAACAGATTGGCTTGGTCAGCCCTTGAAAACTGTCAGCGCCGGGGATCCGGCTGAAGTTTTAGGCTGGAATAAGTTGCCGGCTGTCGGCTCCAGCCTTTACCTGAAAAATGAGTCTGAAATAGTAAAACCGCAGGGGAAATCCATTTCACCTCAATCTCCGAAACCGATAGTTGAAACAACTGAAAATGAATTATTAACGGAACAAATAAGGTTGATCGTCCGTGCCGATACAACAGGTACTTTGGAAGCTATTTCCGTAGGCCTTAGCAGCCTTAAAGACCGGACAAAAATCATCTTGTCAGGTGTGGGCAATATTTCGGAATCAGATGTCTTATTGGCAAAAACCACCAAAGCCCTGATTATCGGCTTTGCCGTAAAACCGTCAGATCAGGTACTGAAATTGGCAAAATCGGAGAAAGTACTAATTAAAACTTATAATATTATTTATGAGCTGCTGGATGAATTGGAAGAAGTTATCGAAGCTTTAAGAAAAGGAGACCTGGTGGAAATCTTCGGCAAAGCCAATGTTCTGGCTGTCTTCAATTACAAGGGCGAAATTGTTTTGGGCGCCAAAGTCACTTCAGGCAGAATAGCCAAAGGAGATCAAATAAAAATCATGCGCAATGATGTAGAAATCGGCAGAACAAAAATCAAATCACTCAAATTTCATAAAACCGACATAACCAAAGCGGAAACCGGTACAGAAGCCGGTGTCGGATTGGCCGGAAACATAGAGGTCTTGACAGGTGATAGTATAATATCTATAGGCTAATTTGACCCCGATATTAAAGGGGTCTTTTTAAAAGCCCAAATATGGCAAACCTTAATCGGGACCAAGTAAATCAAGCGAGAACTCTGCTGGAATCTTCCAAGGCTATTTTAATTGCCCTGCCAGCAAATCCTTCTTTTGATGCAGTAGCGGCAGCTCTTTCATTTTATCTGTCATTATCGGCAGCCGGCAAACAGATTTCAATGGTTTCAGCCACAGAAATGACTGTCGGCTACAATGAATTAGTAGGTGTGGACAAAATCGGCAAAGCGATCGGCAGTCAAAACGGCCGGAATCTGATCATTTCCTTCCCATACCAGGAAGGCTCCATCGAGAAAGTCAGCTACAATATCGAAAATGATACTTTTAATTTAGTTATCGAACCAAGAGAAGGCTATCCCCCCATTACACCCGAAATGATGCAGTACAATTACAGCGGCGGCGCAACCGATTGCATCATCACCGTCGGTGCAAGCAAACTTGATGATCTGGACAGTCTTTATAACGGGAACCAGAGTCTTTTTAATGAAAAACCGCTCATCAATATCGATGTGGCAGGCAACAATCAAAAATACGGTAAAGCCAATATTATCGACACCAGTGCTTCTTCGATTTCAGAGCTAGCCGCCACTCTTATAAGCGAAATGGGATTGTCCCTGGAGCCGGACATTGCTACGAATCTTATGATGGGACTATCTGAGGAAACCAACAATTTCGCCTCGCCCGAGGTTACAGCCGCCACTTTTGAAACAGCCGCACTTTTGCTCAAAAACGGTGCCAGGCAAAAACAATCCCAAGCTAAAACCGGTCAGAATCTGCCGCAGTTTCCCAGGCAGGATCAATCCCAAAAACCTTTTTCTTTTGCCCGTCCCCAACGGCCGTTTCAAAGACAGCCGGTTTCAGGACAGCAGCAGCAGACACAGCAACAGCAGCAGCCATTCCGTCCCAAAACCCAACCCCAGCAACAGCCTAAACAGCAGCAACAGGGACAAAGCCCGTCAGTAAGAGAGGCAGGATCACCTCCGGAAACCCCTCCAGACTGGTTGAAGCCGAAAATCTACAAAGGCTCTACCCTTCTCTAAAAAATTCTCATTGAAATTTTTCCGGGATTAGATTATAATGCTTAGGAAATTAAGGTTTATATATGAATCTCCGCCAACATACAACGGGCGGATTAATTTATTAAATGGCGCTTCCGATTGACGATAAAAAGAAAATTATTGGTGAATACGCCACCAAAAAAGGAGACACCGGCAGTCCTGAGGTTCAAATTGCTCTCCTCTCCCACAAAATAGATAAACTGGTCGGACACCTGAAAGGCAATCCCAAGGACAACCATTCAAGGCGCGGTCTTTTAGGCATGATATCCAAAAGAAGAAGACTGTTAACATATTTGTCTAGCAAAGCGGAAACCAGGTACAAGGAGATCATCAAAAAACTCGATTTATCAAAATAATCCGGAATCTCCCCTGAAAATAAACTGCTTACTTATAATTAATTAATGAAAGTCATATCAAAATCAGCGGAAATCGGCGGCCGAACTCTGTCTTTGGAAGTCGGACGGTTTGCCGAACAGGCCACGGCTGCTGTCCTGGCGCGCTACGGCGACACCATGGTCATAGCCACAGTGATGGCCTCGGCCAAAGAATCCAATCTGGATTACTTCCCCCTCTCGGTCGAATATGTTGAAAGGCTGTACGCCGGAGGCAGAATCAAAGGCAGCCGCTGGGTCAAACGCGAAGGCCGTCCTTCCGATGACGCCATTCTTAGAGCCAGGTTAATCGACAGGTCTATCAGGCCCCTTTTTGATTACAATTACCACCACGATGTCCAGGTTATTATCACTATCCTCTCTGTTGACGGCCAGAATGAACCGGATATTTTAGGCATGATAGCCGTAAGTGCCGCCCTGTCCATTTCACCGCTACCCTGGAAAGGCCCGATCGGAGCCGTCCGGGTAGGACTTGTGCCGACGGAAAACGGCGACAAGGGTTTTTTCGCCAATCCCGGCGACAAAGAACTTGAATTTTCCGATATGGACCTTATTGTTTCCGGCACCGCTGATAAAACAGTTATGATCGAAGCCGGCGGCAATGAAATCAGTGAAGAAAACATGTTTTCGGGCATCAAATTTGCTTCAGACGAAATTAAAAAAATCATTAAATTAATCAATGAATTGCAATCAGCCGTAGGCAAGGAAAAAATCGTGGTTGATCCTGATGCTGACATCGAAAAACTTAAAAGCATCATAAAAAAAGATTTCCAGAAAGAAATCGACGCTTTGGTTACGACCCGGGTCAGCAAAGAAAGGGAAGGCAACGAAACATCGGATCTGATCGATAAAATTGCCGCTACCGACGAGGAATATGACAAGAAAGACATTGAAAAAGCCCTTGAATACAATTTTAAGGAAACAATCCGCAGGAACATTCTTGAAAAAAACAAAAGACCGGACGGCAGAAAAGCAGACGAAATTAGAGATATCGAAGGAGAAGTCGGACTGTTGCCGCGTACCCACGGCAGCGCCATGTTCCGCCGGGGTCAAACCCAGGCACTGACTGTGGCCACACTGGGGTCACCGTCCATGGAGCAGCTTATTGAGAGTCCGGAAGGCGAAACAGCCAAAAGATACATCCACCACTACAGCATGCCGCCATACTCAGTCGGTGAAACGGGCCGAGTTGGTTTTCCCTCCAGGCGCGAAGTCGGACACGGCGCCCTGGCTGAAAGAGCCTTGTGGCCGGTCATTCCTCCACAGAGCAGTTTTCCCTATACCGTCAGACTGGTTTCGGAAATAATGTCTTCCAACGGTTCGACATCCATGGCTTCGACCTGCGGTTCTACTTTGGCATTAATGGATGCCGGTGTTCCCATCAAAAGTCCCGTCAGCGGTATTTCCATTGGTTTAGTCGGGGCGAAAAATAAATACGTTTTGCTCACCGATATTATCGGCATCGAAGATTTCACCGGAGATATGGACTTCAAAGTCGCCGGTTCGGAAAAAGGCATTACCGCCATCCAGCTGGATGTCAAAAATGACGGTCTGTCGCAGGAAATAATTCAAGAGACTTTGGAAAAAGCCCGGACAGCCCGTCTTTATATCCTGAAAGAAATGCTGAAAGTCCTTCCCCAAAGCCGCACCCACATTTCTCAATACGCACCCAAGATCAAAGTCGTTACAATTCCCAAAGAAAAAATCGGCGAAGTCATTGGACCGGGAGGCAAAATCATCCGCCAGATAATTGCCGAAACAGGCTGTGATATCAATGTCAACGATGACGGTCAGGTCACCATCGCCGGCATCGATCCGGAAAAAGTGGAGATCGCCTTCAAATGGGTATCCGGTATTATCAAGGAAGTCCAGCCGGGGGAAGTCTATGAAGGACTGGTCAGGCGCATCCTCTCCTTCGGCGCTTTTGTGGAAATTCTTCCCGGCCGCGAAGGCATGGTCCATGTTTCCCAGATGGCCACCGATTTTGTTTCCAATCCCAACGATGTCGTTACCATCGGCCAGAAAGTAACAGTCCGGGTCATGGAAATCGATGACCAGGGCCGCATCAATCTGTCCATGCTTTTCGGCGAAGATGCCAAGAAAAGACCGCCCCAGCCAAGAAGGGACTCCGGTCCTCCCCGCCGTGACCGCTTCGGTCCTCCTAAAAGAAGAAGGTTTTAATAGACAAAATCAGGGCTTTCTGCTATTATTTACTCTCAAACATGAATCACGGAACAATTATTGAAATTTGTTGTTGCCTTCCGTAACGGAAGCCGGATTTTCTCGAGTTAGAAATCTGACTATCCCTCAAGGAAGGTTTTTTTTGTGAAATTTGCTACCAAAGCCATTCATACCGGCAATGAACCCAATTTAAAAGAGGGCGGCAGCGGCGATGTTGTTGTCCCGATCCACCTCTCGACCACCTTTGCCCGGGCAAAAGTCGACCGGCCAACAGCAGGCTATGAATACTCCAGAAGCGGCAATCCGACGCGGGAAGCCCTGGAAAAAAACTTGGCCGCGCTTGAAAACGGCAAATACGCTTTTGCTTTTTCTTCCGGACTGGCTGCCATGACCAACATTCTTCTGCTTCTCAAACAGGGGGATCACCTGCTTTCAATCGATGATGTTTATGGCGGCAGCCGGAGACTATTCACCAAAGTCTTTGGCGATTTCGGGCTGGAATTTACATTCGCCGATTTTTGCCAGGGCAAAGAAATTCTTCCTCATCTGACGAAAAACACCAAAGTGATCTGGATAGAATCGCCGACCAATCCCCTTCTGAAAATAATCGATATTGCCTCGGTTGCCGAAACAGCCCGGGCCAAAGGCATTTTGACGGTTGTCGACAATACTTTCGCTTCGCCCTATTTCCAAAAACCGCTGGATTTGGGAGCTGATATAGTTATTCACTCCATGACCAAATATATCGGCGGCCATTCCGATTGTGTGGCAGGCGGCGTTGTTGTCAGGGACGAACAGTTGTCTGTTCGTCTGAAATTCCTGCAAAATGCCGTGGGAGCCATACTCTCTCCCTTTGACAGCTACCAGATATTGAAAGGCATCAAAACCCTTTCTTTGAGAATGAAAAGGCATGAAGAAAACGCCCTGAAAATCGTGGACTTCCTCAGCCGTCAGCCGAAAGTCAAAAAAATTTATTATCCGGGACTTTCCACCCATCCGAATTACGACATTGCCAAAAAACAGATGACAGGCGCAAGCGGTATGCTTTCATTCGAACTGGATACCGATCTTGCCCTGTCGGTAAAATTTCTGGAATCATTGAAAATTATCGCCGTGGCGGAATCTCTGGGTGTGGTCGAATCGCTTATCGAGCATCCGGCTTCGATGACCCATGCATCGATTCCGGCAGAAGACCGGGCGAAAATCGGACTTAGCGATACACTGATCAGACTGTCCGTCGGCATCGAGGATGCGGATGATCTGATAGCAGATATAACGCAAGCCCTTGAGGGGATTTAAAATCTTTCCACTGACAGCAAATCTTAAAGCCTGTTATAATTTTACTGATGGACAACCAAACAAACGCCGCCGACGGAGAATTTGCGGAACTGACAAAACTGACTCAAAAAATAAACTCCGTTACCTTACCGCAGGAACTCAAAGAAAAAGCCCAAACCATGATCCACCGGGCGGAATTGAGCTTTAAATACCATACCCAGTTCAGCCAATTTGACGCCGTGGCCGCTTACATTGACTGGATCACTTCCCTTCCCTGGCAATACAAGACTCCTGATAATCTGGACATTAAAAATGCCAAACTGATTCTGGATAAGTATCATTACGGTCTGGGCGAATTAAAAGACAGAATACTGGAATATTTATCAGTCATGAAATTGAATCTGAATTTGAGCCAGATACATCCTGATGCCAAACACAATTTTACCAGGGCACCCATCCTGTTTTTTGTCGGCCTGGTCGGCACCGGCAAAACAACCATGGCCATCTCAATCGCCGAAGCCCTGAACCGGAAATTTGTCAGAATTCCTTTCGGCGGCATGGGTTCGGCCCTTGACTTGAGAGGGGAATCACGCGTCCATCCCGATGCCGAAGTCGGCCAGTTGATAAAAGCATTAAGACGTGCCGGCAGTAAAAATCCGGTTATCCTTTTGGATGAACTTGACCGCGTGGCCGAGCATGCCCGGTCGGATATTATGGGCGTTCTGGTCGAACTTCTGGACCCTGAACAAAATGTAGGTTTTATCGACCATTACATAGATTTTCCCTTTGACCTGTCCGAAGTCCTCTTTATAGCCACAGCCAACAATACCAATAATATCTCAACGGCGGTTATGGACAGACTGGAACCCATTCAGATGCCCTCCTATAATGATGAAGAAAAAATTGTCATCGCCAAATCTTATGTTTATCCCAAAATCCTGGCCGCTACCGGTCTTTCTGCCGGGCAACTGCAGATAGAAGATAATGTTTGGAGTGCCATAGTCAGGCCGCTCGGTTACGATTCCGGCATCAGAACGCTGGAAAGGACTATCGACGGCGTCTGCCGCAAAGTTGCCAGGCAGATTATTGAAAATCAGGTCAGCAAAGTCACCCTCACCAATGACAATGTTAAAAAATTTCTGCCTACCTGGTAATAATTATGCAAACAGAACCCATATATAAAAATCCCTTTGGCCAATTTTTAAGACTGATCCCCCTGGGAGGCATCGGCAATGTCACCAAAAACATGTATATCTATGAGCTTCGCTCAGACCCGAAAACTATCAGCGACATACTGATCGTCGACTGCGGTATAGGTTTTCCCGATGAAGCCATGTACGGCATTGATCTGGTTATTCCCGATATCACCTATCTTCAGGACAAAAAAGACAAGATCCGCGGCATCGTCCTGACTCACGGGCATGAAGACCATATCGGCGCCCTGCCTTATATTCTGCCCGATCTAAAAGTGCCTGTTTACGCCAACAAACTGACTTCGGCCTTGGCCAAAGTTAAATTAGCTGATTTCGGTCTGCAGTTTCAGGTGAATGAAATTGCCGAAGATAGAAATCTGACGCTCGGCCCGTTTACCGTCAGCTTCATCCATGTCACCCATTCCATACCGGATGCCTCCAATCTCTTTATCAGGACTCCGGTCGGCAATTTTTACCACGGCTCTGATTTCAAATTCGACTGGACGCCTATTGACGGCAGGCAGACTGAAGTCGGCAAAATCGCAGCAAGCGCCAATTCCGGCATTGTCTGCCTCTTATCAGACTGTGTCCGCGTGGAATCCGAAGGTTATACCCTCTCTGAAAGAGTCATCGAAGATGCCCTGGAAAAAGAAATCCGGAACTGTCCTGGTAAATTTATCTTCACCACCCAGTCATCGAACATCTCCAGGATTCAACAGGCGGTTGATGTGGCTATCCGCCACAACCGCAAAATTGCCTTTTTAGGCAGGTCGATCGAGAAAAATATCGATGTCTCCCGCAAATTAAATTATCTGCACTATAGCGACAACTTTGTTGTCCGCGAAAAAGACATCCGCAAGCACCCTCCCAAGGATTTGGCTCTGATTGTTACCGGCAGCCAGGCTCAGCCCAATTCAGCCCTGTCCAGAATTGCCGAAGGCATCCATAAGTCTGTCTCGATAAAAGAAGGGGATATCGTGGTCTTTTCCGCCGATCCCATTCCCGGCTATGAAAGCGCCGTTCATGGCCTGATAGATTCCCTGACCGCAGCCGGCGCCAGAGTCGCCTATTCGGAAATCACCGATGCCCTGCATGTTTCAGGCCATGGATCCAAAAGTGACCTGGCTTTGATGATCGGCCTGACCAGGCCCAAATTTATTCTGCCGATCGGCGGCACCATCAGGCAAATGAGACATTATGCCGAACTGGCTTATGATATGGGCTATAAACATCAACAAGTCCTGCAACCCCAGGAGGGGGAAATTCTGGAATTTACCAAAGAAGGCCAGGTCAGTGTTAAAGACCGCCTCAATTTAAAAAATATTATGATCGACGGATTGGGTGTCGGCGATATCGGCCATGTGGTTCTTCGCGACCGCCAGACGATGGCCAGTGAAGGAATTGTGGTTGTGGTTGTGCCCATTGACCAGTCTTCCGGCCGCGTTTCAGCTGATCCGGATATTATTTCCCGCGGCTTTGTTTATATGAAAGAGTCGGAAGGACTGATAGAGAAGGCTAAAAATGTCATTGTCAATTCCCTGAAACTGAAAAAGGGCCGCATTACCGACTGGCATTTTGTCAGACGGCAGATCGAAGGCAATCTGGAGGAATTTTTCTTCAGGGAAACCCACCGCCGTCCGCTCATCCTGACCGTCGTCATCAATGTTTGAAATCCCCCCGGAAATATAAAAAACCCCCGAGTATTCGGGGGTTTCTGGCAAAGATGGATATTTTGTTGAGATAAAATGTTTTAAGGCGGCAGGCCTGTAAGTAACATTATTATGCCGTTATCGTAGTTTCAGCACATGAGAGAAATATCAGGAATATATAAAAAGGGGATAATAAAAAATATGGAAGCTAAACTGAGCGCTTTTGTTTACGCAGGTAGTAGACGGAACCGCCCAGAAGAGCTAAACCTGCCAGAATCAAAATAAAACCCGCTCCTCCCCCGCTCCTGGCCAAAAAAGAAGGTGCCGGAGTCGGAGTCGGTGTCTGGCTGGGCGTGGGTGACAAAGTAATGGTCGGTGTGACGGTCGGAGGCAAAGGCGTGGCTGTGCTTCTTACCGGAGTTCTGGTGACGGTTGCCTGAGGCCTGGATGTTGCCGTCGGTTCGGAAGGTGAATTTGTAGCTGTCGCACTGCTGCCGGTTGGCGTTGCCGTCACCGTTGGTTCGGGTGTTGACGATGGTGTCTCTTGGGCGTTTACACCTGCCGGAAGTAACAGGACAAAAAACAGTACTAATGATAAAAACATCCTTTTCATCTTAAGAGTTTCTCATTATAGCAAAAAAGGCTAATTTATCAAAACAAAACAGAAAATTACCCTGCATCCGGTTCTGTTTCAGTCCGGTTGTTGCCTTTGACTGCCTGGGTGAAAAGATAGCCTGAAGCAAAGCCGCCGATATGGGCCCACCAGGCGACGCCGCCCTGACCGGCCGCTCCCAAACTGCCGACACCCGAAAACAGCTGGATGATAAACCAGTATCCGAGCATGAATGAAGCCGGTATCTGTAGTTTTTGCAGGAATCCGCCGAAAGATATTACCAACGTATCGATTTTGTGTCTGGGGTACAAAACCAGGTAAGCTCCCAAGACTCCGGCGATTGCCCCGGAGGCTCCCAGAGTCGGAATCTCCGATCCGCTCATGAAAAAAAATTGCACCAGGCTGGCGGCAATTCCGGTTAACAGATAAAAAAGCAAAAATCCTATATGTCCCAGAAATGCCTCGACATTGTCTCCGAATATCCAGAGAAACCACAAGTTGGAAATGATGTGCAGCCACCCGCCATGCATGAACATCGACCAGATAAAAGGCCACCAGGTTGCAGGATTGCCGAAATCGACCAATGCAGGCACCAGGGCGTAATTCATGATGAAAGCCTCAGGGTCGAAAGCTGTTAACTGCAGGAAAAAAACGTAAGAGGTGATCAAAATGATTAACACCGTGATGACGGGAAAACTCTTCGACGGATTATGGTCGCGGATGGGAAACATTTAAAAGATTAAAGTTTGGACAGTTCCAGAAAAGTATATTTATAATCTTTATATTCCCCTTTCTTCTGGAAATGCACTTTTTTGAATTCGCTGTAATCGGGAAAGTAGGTATCGGCGTCATATTTACCCTCGACGACCGTCAAGTAAAGCTTATCCGCCATTTTGATCGTCTGGTGGTAAACGTCTCCGCCGCCGATGAAAAAAACCTCCTCGGCATTGCGACTCTCGGCCAGGCTGACTGCCTCCGGGATGGAATGGGCGATAAAACAGCCCTCAGGATGGAAATCTTTTTCTTTAGTCAGAATTATATTCAGCCGTCCGTCGAGAGGCTTGCCTATAGATTCAAAAGTTTTACGGCCCATGACAACAGGATGACCCCAGGTTATCTGTTTAAAGTGGTGCATATCCTCGGGGATACTCCAAAGAAGTTTATTGTCTTTTCCCAGCTCCCGGTGGGATCCGATTGCCGCAATCAGCGATATTTTCAAATGCACCATTTTAAAATCCTCCTACGACCGTGATCTCGCCTTTTATCGGCGGGTGCGGATCGTAACCCGATAATTCAAAATCAGTAAATTTAAAATCATCTATGTTTTTGATCTCCGGATTTAACTTCATGACAGGCAACGGCTTCGGAGTCCTTTTCAGCTGTTCCTTTACCTGGTCGAAATGGTTTTCATAAATATGGATGTCGCCGAAAGTATGGACGAAATCACCTGGCTTATAGCCTGTCACCTGGGCCAGCATCAGCGTCAACAGGGCATAGCTTGCTATATTAAAGGGCACGCCCAGGAATGAATCGGCACTTCTCTGGTATAAAAGAAGCGACAACTTATCCCCTGTAATATTAATATGATACATCGTATGGCAGGGCGCAATCACCATCGAGGCCGAATGGCTGCCTGACATTTCATAAATTGAACCTGCATTCCAGGCCGAAATGATATAGTGCTTTTTCTGGGGATATTTTTTTATTTTTTCAATTGCCCATCCCAGCTGGTCAATTTCTTTGATCCTCCCCTTATTCATTTCGTCATAGGCAGGCCAGCGCCGCCATTGAACTCCGTAGACAGGTCCCAGTTCCCCCCATTTTTCCAGGAATTTTTTGTCTTCGGCTATTTTTTTAATAAATTCTTCATAAGGAATCGGCATCTGTTTTTTTCGTCCAGAGGACGATCGGCCTTTGGCCGAGTCTTCCATCGCCCAGGTGTATTTTTTGTACGCCCATTCGTCCCAGATATGGACGTTATTTTCAACCAGATATTTGATATTGGAGGAGCCTGAGAGAAACCAGATCAGTTCATGGATGATGCCGCGGCTGAAAACTTTTTTGGTGGTCAAAAGGGGAAAGCCCTTGGACAAATCAAATCTGATCTGCCGGCCGAAGACGCTTTTCAGCTTAACACCTGTTGAGTGGGATACTTTCCAGACGCCGTTGTCCAGAATATCCTTAAGCAGATTTAAATACTGGTATTCCGGATGATTTTTGTCAGCCATCGCAGCTTCCATTCTATAAAAGAATATTTCCCTTGTCGATATCAATCGCACACCAGGTGTGATATAGCTAGACACCTTCCGGTATCCTTCAGTTCAGTTTTATCAGTTTGCCCAGTTTCAGTGCCTGGCGGAACATTCTTTTCAAAAAGATAATCGCCAGTGTCAGATAAAGGACGTTTAGAAGGAAACTGATTACCAGTTCGTTAAAATTGACGGTTTCATGACTGATAATCCTCCTCATGTTTTCGAAAACATAACTGGCAGGGACCAGTCGTGAGATGACCTGAGCCCATTTCGGTAAAACCCCTACCGGATAAATCACGGCTGCAAACGGATAAATCACAAAAATAAGCGCCCAGGCAAATGCCTGGATTTTATAACCGTACCGCAGGATCAGTCCGTCGATGATAAAGCCTACAGTCCAGCCCATCAGAATCAGGTTGGCAAAAAAAGGCAGGATATAAAAACCGTTACTCAAAATATTGTATTTGTAGAGCAAAAAAGCCAAAAGCGACAGAAAAGTCATCGTCATCGTCAGCTTGAGTAAACCCAAAAGGACGGTTGCGATGACCATCTCCACCAGACTGATAGGCGTGGTAAAAAGGTTTATCAGGTTACGGTTCCAGGCTTCATCGAGAAGCGGCATATTGATATCACGCTGGCTGCCGATGATGACTGACCAGAAAATAATACCGCCGATGAAAACTGCGACTATGTCAAAACCCAGGTTGTACTGTTCGACATACCTTGAGGTCAATCCCCAGAAAACCAGGTCAACAGTCGCCCACCAGAAAGCATCGACCAGACGGTCGAGATCCCGCCTCCAGGCAAACATATGCCTGACGATTATGCCTTTGACACCTGACCAGTTTATTTCTTCCATGTTTTTTCAGCCGATAGATGGCCGCATTCTGGCGGAAGCCGTTAATAAGAAAAAATCCTGCAAAGTAGGTTTTTCTATGGAAATCTCCATGTAAGATACTTTTTTTTCGGAAAGCATATTCAGAAATTTAGGGATATCAGCCTCGGGTATCTTTACTGTTGTAAATCTGCCGGATACCTGGACCTGCCACTTATTCTCACGCACAATTGAACGCAACCTTTTCAGGCCGTCCACAATCATCATCTCAACTCTGGATATTTTTATCCTTTTGGCCAATCCTTCAGGAGTGTCGCGGGCAATGATTTTGCCCAGATTGAGAAAAATAACACGGTCGCAGATGTCTTCCACCTCGGCCATATTATGGGAGGTGAAGAGAATAGTGGTCTGGTATTTTCTCCTGATTTTCCTGATATGCTCCCTTATCGATTCCGCGCTTTCGGGATCAAGGGAAGCGGTCGGTTCATCCAGAAGCAGAAACCTGGGATTATTCAAAAACGATTTAGCCATATTAAGCCTGGTTGTCCAGCCGGAAGACAATTCGTTGACTTCCTTGTTTTTTTTACTTTCCAGCGAAAAAAGTTTCAGGATTTCCGCCACCCTTTCTTTGGGATTTTCGATAGCGTACAAAAGTGCCTGGACATAAAGATTTTCCCAAATCGTCAGATTCCAAGGCAGATGTGTATATGTCGATGAAAAATTTACCTGTTTCAGGATTTCTTTGCGCTTATTCTCCAGATTTTTGCCGAAAACTGAGATCGTACCTGAGGTAGGCGTTATCAGGCCCAGGATCATCTGGATGGTAGTGGTTTTGCCCGCGCCGTTAGGCCCCAAAAGCCCCAGGATTTCACCCTCATGAATATCAAATGATATACCGTCTACGGCAGTCACTTTTTCTTTTTTTGTTCGTCTCAGGCTGAATTTTCCCGATACGAAGACTTTGGTCAGATTTCTGACTTTGACGATGCTTTTTTTCATGCGAGTATTTTAGCATGGACTGCTGCTCTTGACATTCCCTTATAAATACTATAGGATGTTTTATGCAGAGCCTACTCTGATATAATAAATCACTGCCTATGGCTAAACGCAGACACTACAGAAGAAGAAGGAAATCAATCCTCAAACCGAGAAAAGGCACTATCTTTTCCCTGCTCTCCCTGTTTCTTATAATCGGATCGATTTTACTGACCCTCAGCTTTTTTCAGCAGGGCTCTGTTTTGGACAGTCTGCAATTTACGGCCGACTACTATTTCGGCGTCATGAAATATCTCCTGCCCATACTTGGTCTCACTTTTTCTTTGTCCTTTCTGAAACTCAAAATTTCCCTGACCCGGCCCAATATCCTTCTTGGCCTTCTTTTGGTTTTTTTCTGTTTGAGCGGTTTGACCCAAAGCGGAGTGGTGGGTACTTTTATCTGGCTGATTGCGAGCGACCGCATCTCGGAAATCGGCTCTTTTGTCATGATTTCCCTGATGCTTTTTGTGGGGCTGATGGTGCTTTTTGACATTTCTCTGGCGGAAATCGTCAAAGTCGCCGAATCCGTTTTAGAACTGTTTGAAAAGCTCCCGGTCAAAACCAAGAAAAAAGACCTTTTTGCCGATAAACTGCCCATCCGTCCGCCGCCCGTCCCGAGACTGACAAATACGCCGATTGAAAAAGAAATCAGTGACAGGGAAAAATCCAAAGCGCCAAAAGCTCCTGCCCAACTGCCCGGAACTCCCGGAGATTTGGGATCGTCTGTGGTCACCAATCTCAATGCCTCCGAAGAAGTTTGGGAATACCCGCCTTTATCGCTTCTTGCTTCTGCTCCCGGACAGAAAGCCGACCGGGGTGACATGAAGCAAAACGCCCAAACCATTGAACAGACTCTGGAAAGTTTCGGCATCAATGCCCGGGTGGTCGAAGTCAATTTAGGACCGGCCGTTACCCAGTATGCCCTGGAAATTGCCCTGGGAAACCGCTCCCTCGAATTCGTCACCGTCAAACAGATGCTGTCCAGCGATTCCATGAAGCGGGGCAAGAATAAATTACTAGTTGCCCTGGGACTGGATGTTTCCGGCAGTCCCGTAGTCGGCAACATCGCCAAAATGCCTCACGTTCTTATAGCCGGTACGACCGGCTCAGGCAAGTCGGTTCTCATCAATTCCTGGATCGCATCCATCCTCTTCCGAAACAGCCCCAGCGAAGTCAGACTGATATTGGTTGATCCCAAAAGAGTCGAGCTTACCTTATATAAGGATATTCCCCACCTTTTGACACCGGTCATTGTCGAACCTGACAAAATTCTCTCCGCCCTCAAGTGGTCCATGTCAGAGATGGACCGCCGTTACAAGCTCTTCTCCGAAGTCGGCGTCAGGAATATCGACCACTACAACGAATTGTCCGGTTTCCAGGCCTTGCCTTATATCATTATCTTTATCGACGAACTGGCTGACCTCATGTCCTACGCTCCCGTCGAGGTCGAGGATTCCATCTGTCGTATTGCCCAGATGGCCCGGGCCACCGGCATCCATTTGGTTGTGGCCACCCAACGGCCTTCCGTTGATGTTATAACAGGCCTGATCAAAGCCAATATCCCTTCCCGTATCGCCTTCAACGTTTCCTCGATGATCGATTCCCGGGTGATTATCGACATGCCGGGAGCCGAGAAACTTTTAGGCCGGGGTGACATGCTTTATATCCCGCCCGACCAGGCCAAACCGACCCGCATCCAGGGTACTTATGTCAACGAAGGCGAAATTGCCAAACTGGTTGAATATATGAAAAACAAAAATGTGCCGGTTGAATATACCGAGGAAGTCACTTCCATGGCGCCCACCTGGAAAAAAGGCGCCGGTGGCCCCGCCGGCACCACGGGCGAAGACGGCCATGACGCGTTATTTGAACAGGCTGTCCGGGTAGTCTGCCAGTATGACCGCGCTTCCGCCTCTTTACTGCAGAGAAGATTATCAATAGGCTACGCCCGGGCGGCCAGGGTCTTGGACCAGCTTGAAGCGGAAGGAATTGTCGGCATGGCCGAAGGGTCCAAACCCAGAGACGTCCTGGTTAAAAACCCTGATGAGTTTTTCGCCGGTAAAAACGAACCGGAGCCTGCTGCCTAAATCATTTCGTTTAAAACCGCTATTTCATGCGTACTGTTGGTGAAATTCTGAAAAAGGCCCGCCTGGAAAAAAGGCTTACTCTTGATGAAGTTGAAAACCAGATCAAAATCAGGAAAAAATACCTGGCGGCTCTGGAGGATAATGCCTGGGTGAAACTGCCCTCGCTCCCCTATATCAAAGGCTTCCTTAGAAACTACAGCAAATTTCTGGAGTTGAAACCGGAAGAAATTGTTGCCGTTTTCCGCCGCCAGTATGAATACGATGAGGACGACGATATTCTGCCCGAGGGTATCAGCAAACCTCTCAACGAACCGGTTTTCCGCTTTACCCCGCAAAATATCACCATTATTATTTTCGCCTCCTTCCTCCTTTTGTTTTTCATCTACCTGTCATTCCAGCTGAAAGCTTATGTCAGCCCGCCCAATTTGGTTATCGATAAACCGCAGGAAGGGGAAATCCTGAAAAACGGGAGGATAGAAATTGTCGGCAAGACCGATCACGATGCCGTGGTCGAGATCAACAACAAAAGAATTGCCTTAAACGACAATGGCGGATTCTCATCCAGTTTTACCCTGGAAGAGGGAGTCAATACCATAGTCATCGAATCCATCAGCAAATTCGGCAAGAAGAAAACACTCACCCGCACCGTCTCCGTCGACCCCGCCGACTAAATCCCATCCCCCCTCCGTATCACACCAGGTGTGATATAGCTAGACACATCCGGGATTATGATTGAAAAAGATAAACCCATATTTTTCGGTTGCGACAGTTGACTTACGCCCTGTCAAAAATTAGAATTAAATCTACCATCAAATGATTGATCCGACCCAAATCCTGCTCTTTGCCGTCGTCACCATCCTGACCGTCCTGCTTGTCTTTATCGGTTGGCAGATCTTCCAGATCCTCGGTGAAATCCGTAAAATGCTCATGAAATTCAATACCATGGTCGACGGAGCCGTCAATATGACCGGCAACCTGGGCAAATCCTTTGAAAAATTGAGCGGTTTCGGCGACGGCGTAAACGCGGTCTTCTCCATCTTCAAAATGTTCTCGGGCAAAAAGGAAAAAAAAGATGACAAACGAGAACAATAAAGCCGGCAACTTCTGGTTCGGCTTCTTTATAGGCGGCCTGGTAGGCGCTTTCACCATTTTCCTCTTAGGCACCAAAAGCAAACCAGGTCAAGGATAAAATCATCAGGGAATTCGAGGAAAAGAAAAAGGAAACCACCGAAGAATTAGTCAATAAAATGGATGAAACATTCTCAAGAATAGAAGAACTTCAGAAAAAAGGCATGGAACTGACAGAAGACGTCCACAAACGCCACTTCAAAAAAGACGGCAAAACCCTGGCCTCCTAACTTTCTCTGGCAGCGGCCGCCTCTCTCGCAAATTTCTCAATATCTTCCCTTGATTGCGCAGCGCTTATCTGCACCCGGATCTCATCCTTGCCTTTAGGGACAACCGGATAATTGATATTGGTCACCAGGTATCCTTTGGCAAACAATTTGTCGGTCAGCGCTTTTGTCTTGAAGGGATCGGCAATCAGGACCGGCTGGATGGGATGTACGGAATCAGCGGCCATGGTAAAACCGTACTTTTTCATCAGTTTTTTAAAAAGACTGATATTTTCCTCCAGCTGCCGCAAAAGCTTTTTGCCTTTGGCAGAATCGACCAGCCTGACCGCCGCCAAAGCAGCCCCGGCCACTCCCGGCGAAATGGAATTGGAATAGATATAAGTTGCAGCCGCTTCCCGCAGATAGTCGATCAGGATTTTATTCCCGACCGCATATCCCCCGTCGCTGCCGAAGGCTTTGCCGAAAGTGCCAACCAGTATATCCGCCTTCCCGCCAGTCAGTTCCTCGCAGCCCCGTCCGCTTTCCCCGCAGGCACCCACCCCGTGGCTGTCATCGACGATCAGGAATACCCCTTCCTCAAACCTGCCGTTAAACTGCCTGCAGATTTTCTCCAGCCTGCCGACATCGGCATATTCCCCCAGCATGCTGAAGATGCCGTCGGTTACTACCAATACGCGTTTGAACTTACCCAGATTCTCCTCCAAAACCTGTTCCAAAGAAGCATAATCCAGATGTTTGTATATAAGTTTTTGCTCTTTGGCAAGGCCGGCTACCCTCACCCCGTCGATAATGCTTCTGTGGTTCAGCTCATCGGAAACAATCAGAGTCTGACCCGACAGAAGCGAATCCTTACTCTGTCCTTTGCTCAAGCAGGCAATAACAGCCAGATTTGCCGCAAAGGCGGAGGAGAAAACCATGGCCTCTTCCCGGTAATGGAAGCCGGCGACTTTTTTCTCCAGATCCTTATAAACCTTCATCGTCCCGGAGATAAATCTGACAGCGCCGGGCCCCGTGCCGTACTTTCCCGCTGCCTCGGCCTCGCCGCTTCGGAGTTCCTCGAAAAACCTCAACCCCAGATAATCATTGGAGTTAAAGATTGCATATTCCCGGCCGTTTATGACGGCTTTGGGAAAGAAATCGTCATTGAACTTCTCGATGACCTTCTCCTGCCTCTTGGCCACTTTCGCTTCATCTACCCTTTTCAACTCTGCCTCTAAAACTTTATAAAAATTCAGCTTGGACATAATTTTTTCCTTTTCTATCCCGATTTCATCCGGGACAACTTTTCTTTTAATTTTTCTAGCATCACTGTGGTCATCCTGGGCAAATTGTATTCATGCCGCCAGCCCCAGTCTTTCCGGGCAACGGCGTCATCGATTGATTTCGGCCAGGAATCGGCAATCTTCTGCCTGTGGTCAGGCTTATAACTGCATTTAAACTCCGGCATGTGTTTTTTTATCTCAAGGACCAGTTCTTCCGGAGCGAAATTAATGGCCGAAAAATTGTAACTGGTGCGGACCGAAATTTTTCCCGGGTCCGCTTCCATCAGGCCGATTGTTCCGGTAACGGCATCAGTTATAAACATCATCGGCAGCACGGTGCCCTTTTTCAGAAAACAGCTGTACGATTTATTTTTCAAAGCCCCGTAAAAGATATGCACGGAATACTCTGTGGTGCCGTCCCCCGGCGGCGCTTTGTAAGCGATCAGCCCCGGATACCTGAGGCTTCTGACATCCAGGCCGTATTTTAAAAAATAGTATTGGCATAGAAGTTCACCGGCCAGTTTAGTGACGCCGTACATGGTCGTCGGTTCGAGGACCGTATGCTGTGGTGTCTTGTCCCTTGGTGTGGTCGGCCCGAAGACAGCAATCGAGCTCGGCCAGAAAAGTCTGCATTTATGGTTAACCGCCAAATCCAGCACATTTCTCAGTCCGTTGATATTGATGTCCCAGGCAAGGGGTGGATTTTTTTCGCCTCCGACAGACAGTAGTCCGGCCAGGTGGTAAATCTGTCCCACGTTATATTTTTTGATGATTTTTGCAAGTGTGCTTTTGTCCCTTACATCGCCTTTCTCAAGGGGGAAATCGACCTGCCGTTTAGTCTCGTGGGCCAAAAGGACGACGTTGTCATGGCCGTATTTCCTGCCCAATTCGACAACCAGGTCAGAACCGACCAGTCCGAAAGCCCCTGTCACCAATATTTTTTTCATATTTTCCCTCCTGTTTTTGTAAATAATAAACCGGAAAAAATAAAACCAGACATATATTTAGTCATAATTTTGTGACATTTCATGCATTAAAAAAACCTCCCTTATGGGGAGGTCCTCATCTGCCACTGCCGGAACCCCCCTTTAAAAGAAGGTAGTAGTGGTAATGGTTGAGCCTGCCGATATATCCATGTTTCCGAATAGGTTAGCTCAATTATCACGTCCTGTCAATCCCCTTTTAATTATTTCTTTTTATGTTCTATAATTTCTTCGGTGAAAATAATACTCGGCATACTCCTGATTTTCTTCATCCTGGCAAATTTAATAACCGCCAAATCCGGCCCGGAAGTCGCCTCATCCTCCCCGTCCCTCACCCCTTCCCCTTCAGTTTCCCCCACTCCCGAGAAAATCGATCCGCCCGCTCCTTCTGGCAGTCCGGCCGAAATGCTGACTCCGGAACCTTCCACGACAACCGTTGATGATGCTGATTTAGTCAGAGTAGTAAACGTCGTTGACGGCGACACGGTGAAAATAGAAACCGGAGAAACGGTCAGGTATATCGGCATCGATACTCCGGAATCAGTCCATCCGGCCAAAGCACTCCAATGCTTCGCCAAAGAAGCTTCTGATAAAAACACAGAATTGGTTGAAGGAAAACTGGTGAGGTTGGAAAAGGATATTTCCGAAAAAGACAGATACGGCAGGCTCCTTAGATACATTTGGCTCGGAGAAGAACTGGTAAATGAAATCCTCATCCGCGAAGGCTATGCCTATTCGTACACTTACCAGCCTGATGTGAAATACCAGGAAAGATTTATGGAAGCCCAGCGCCTCGCCCGTGAAGAACAGAAAGGATTATGGGGATCGGCCTGCGAAATTCAACCGACTCCCGTGACTACTTCAGAACCAGGCGGAGATGCTTCCTTATATATCTGCGACTGCAGCAAATCGTGTGCCAAAATGACCTCCTGCGCCGAAGCCCAATTCCAGCTGGTTAATTGCGGCTGTACCGGAAGGGACGGCGACGGGGATGGTTTCGCCTGCGACTCCGACTGCCAATAGAGTCAACTAAACAATGCATTCTCGATATGATAATATTAATCAATGAAAAAACTCCTGATTTTTCTTCTCGTTGATTTAATAATTGGCATTGCCCTGGTTTTTTTTCTGATGAGACCGAAAACTCTGGGTATCAGATATACTGCCGAAGATCTCAGCTCCGTTAAAGCCAAATTGAATGTGACCACGGAAGCGCTGCCCACAAATACCCCTCTTGGCCAGACTTTATTAGTCACGGGAGGCCATCCGGTTGATGCCACTTTTACCAGCCAGGAACTGACGGCACTGGTTGATAACCGTCACAATGATTATGCTTACTTTCCCTTCAGAAATGTTCAGATCAGGATTGTCAGTGACGGCTCAGTCGAAGGCAGCGCCACAGTCAGCTATCAGGATGCGGTCAATTATCTTGTATCCTTAGGGATTGCACAGGCGGACATTTCAGAGGGCGTGAATAAATTCAAAATCCCCAAAACCAACTTGCCTGTCTATTTAAAAGTTTCAGGATCGATTGAAAATAACCAGAGCCTGATAAAAATCCACGGAGCGAAAATCGCCAATATAAGCATTCCCCAGAAATATATCACCGAATACTCTCCTGCATTGCTGAATTTGATCGATGATGTCATTGCGGACAGACAGCCGAGTGTCGATATATACAAACTGGGAGTCGAAAACGGCCAGGTCCGCTTCCAAGGCACCGCACCCGACAAAGAACAGGCAGTGCGGGGAAATTAATCCCCTCATTCATATTGCTCGAAGTATTCCTAAAAGGATCACCTTCCTATGATGATCCTTGACCTGTTGACCGAATTATTGACCGTTATATTTACCGTCGCATTTCCGGTTTTAATAGTTCCTCCGGTTCCGTTTATTGTATTTTTACCGGATGTGGCATAACCCCGTATATCGTTGGTAATATTGCTTGTCTGGTTTATCTTTATGCGCAATATGTTTTTACTGATATTGACACAAACGTTTTTACTTTTTTTGCCGGTTTTCTTTATCGTACAGGTCTGATTAACAGTTCCTCCATCAGTCGACATTTTTCTGGCCCAAATCTGCACGTTTATATCTGTCGATTTATCCCAAAACGAGCTTGAATCGAGTATAGCCAGGAAATTCGGATCCGAAGCTTTGAAACTTCTGAATTTATCATCTGCTCCGGTTTGTGGCGAACCGCTTAAGTTTCGGTTGGATGCGTGGTTATACCAGACGGTATCAGCCACAGGCACTCCGTTTTGTCCGAATTGGTAAAGTTGTCCGCCCATAACCTGCCAGTTTAAATTGTCGTAGTCGGTCTGCCAGAGATTTGCATATTCATCAGGTCCGATCTGAAACAGTGACAGATCGGCATAGGTTATCTTGGTATGAGTGATATTCGTATTGCTGTTGATATCGCTCCCAATTTCCAGATTGCCGCTAGATAAAAGCTGCAAAGAATTGCCAACTAAACTTCCATGGAGAGCAATGTTCTTGAAATCGTCCCCCAGACGGTAATCGGGATCATTTGTCGGACCGGCTGTATTCCAAAGACGTACCCGGTCAACTGTCCATACTTCTCCCAAATTTCCGATAGTAAAATCATCTCCGGGAAACTCAATAAATTCAGTATCGCCAAGAGAGATATTGCTGCGGTTTGCGCCGGCTGCTTCATTTAAATTGGCAGAAGGCAAACCCCTGTCAAATACGAGCGTGGAACCGGCCGGTAAAGCTGCCGCAACAGGTATGACTACCATCGCAGAGAAGACAGTCATTAAAGCCGTAAGCAGTGCGGCTTTATAAAGCCTTCTTAAAAAAGACATTCTTATCACCCCCGATCCTATCTAAAATATACAGCAGACTTTACACAAATTAAAGCACTACAATGTATAATACTTTTGACTATACATTTTTCCCCAAAAAAACAGCCCCGCGATAAAATGCCACGGGGCTGATAAAAAGCAGCAAGCTTTTTAAAATCATTCAGGTTACTCTTGATTGCAAAATTCCTGGAATGCTTTAGCCTGGTCCTGGATGCTGTCATAAGGACCTCCCAAACCTCCATGGGGCTGGTCAGTACCGAACCCTTTCTGAGTATCAGGATTGGCACCCGGATCTTTACCATTGGCGTGCAATCTGGCCAATTGACCCATACAATTCGGGTCACTGGGATCAACGATTCCACCACCATGGGCAAAAGCTGGTACAACGCTTGCCAGTATAGCAGCGCCGGCTATGGCTCCTGCAATAATTTTCTTCATAATTTATTCACCTCCCTTCGTTTATAATCGTCTGCACATAGATGGATTTTTTAAACAAAAAAATCCGTCTTAAATAACGGATTTACGTAATTAAATTATTAAATATAGATATTCATCAATGTATTTAATGGTTTTTATACCATACCAATCGTTAGATTTATTGTCAAGTTATGTAATAAAATCAAAAAAAAACAACCCACCGGTTTTAATCGATGGGTTGCTTTAAGCTTTAAAACCTAGTATTAAATTATTCTTCAATAATCAAATACTATTACTTTATAGTTATACTACCATTATCAATACCTGTTCTTGCTGTACCTACACAACTGCTTTCACCCGTAAAATCACTTGGATATGTATCATAAGATACGCCTGGACCTGTTAATGTAAATCTTACCGTATCTTCATCATCTCCGGCTCTGACAACGAGTGTATACCCTTCTTCACCGTTAAATTTTCCGCTCATGGTTACATTCATTGCAGCTTTACAAGTAGCTTCTCCTGCAAACCAGTTAACGTCTGAAATTTCTGTGGAGTGGAATTTACCACCCGAAACATTACTATTGCTGACATTGTGGAAATTAACCTCAAATTGCCCTTTCAAGGCTTCTCCGATTTCTTTAATATTGCCGCCAAAGCTAATTTTATAGTTATCTTCAACGACTTCTCCTCCACCGTTTAAAGAACGGTCAGCTGGTTTAGCGAAAACGGGGATAGTAACAGCTCCGAGAACAATTGCTCCGGCTGTCGCACCGACTAATATTTTTTTGAAATTCATTATATTTTTCACCCCCTTTCGGCAGGTATTTGAAGGCAGGAAAATTCAGGCAGGAGTGAATTAAATTTGAAGCACGGGAAAGCGTATCATAATTGTAATTAGCTTGTCAATTTAAGCTAAACCATAAAAAAACAACCCGAAGGTATTTTCCCTACGGGTTGTTTAAATTTTTCAGGTAAATCTCAGTTATGAACAACTAGATTTCCACCTGTGATCGGATAATATGTAAATGCTGGTCCATCTATATCTCCATTTTCACAAAGAGTCAATGCAGTCTTTACAGCTGCGGTGGAGGTATGTCCGTAAATATCTCCGTTTGTTCCCGGAGAACCGTTATCCTGAACATGTGCAATTACATAAAGTCCGCTAAGACCCGGAAATCCATCCGGAATTTGCCACATAAACCGGGCGTCATTTCCGCTAACATTAGCACATAATACATCAGACTTATAATGCAATCCGCCGGGATGTTCAAAGTTCTGATATTCTACGTTTCCTTTGTCCTCATCGGCATCACCATAATCAAACGCATTAAATGAAATTTGCTGATTAGGGCTTCCAAGAGTTAAGCCTCCTGTTGCTTTGGGTGCGGGTGCTGCGAACGCAGGAACAGTATATAAAAGTAAGGCTGCTCCGGCAGATGCTCCTATTAACATTTTTTTCATAATTTTGTTCACCTCCTTTCAACATAAAATACCATAGTATTTTTATTAATTAAGATACGGGTAATATGGTGTAATGAATTGATGTGAAAAATAAATAAAAAAACAACCCACCGGGTTTCAGGCCGATGGGTTGCTTTTATATTTTCTTTAGAATGTGTTCACTTTTACGCAGTAATTTGCTCCGGGTGTTAAATAATCACCCCATTCCGGATACGGGTCTTCAATAAAAACCCAATTTGCCGGACATGAATCCTTTTTGGCAATGTTCCAAACACTATGGTAGCCATGACCGTTTTCCCCCGTGTACCAGGCCTGGATTTGTCCGCTATTACCCCTTTCAGTCACAATATTGGTGCCTGTGACATAGGTAATCGGGTCAGTCGGTATGGCATGAAGTCCCTCTTCATAATAGGCTACTTTGTTGGGATTATTTGCCGCTTTTTGCGGATTGTTTGGAGCTGCTTTGACTACGGAAACAGCTGCTAATACCAGAAACAAACTGAATATACCTACAAAAATATTCTTAATAGTTACTCACCTCCTTCCGATATAAAATGCAATGCTATTTGCCTTATTTAAGAATCGGGTAATATGGTGTAATGAATTGATGAGAAAAGAAGAATAAAAAAACAACCCACCGGTTGTATCCAATGGGTTGTTATAAATAACAGAATTTTAACTTCCTGTTATATCTCCTCTATCATTTAACGGCCAGTTGGTCAAAGTATCAAACCACGTTCCATTATTGTTGCCGTTGTAGTAACCGACCGCGGACCAATCCCCCCCTGTCCAATTATCAGCTCCAAAAACAGTATTAAGGAAAGAGCTTGCAGAAGGACAAGTTTCATTATTTACTCCGCAACCTGGGCTTTGATTCGGCGCTGTGGCTGCAGTAACGGTGCGATTCCACTCTGCGTGTAGTTTCCCCGTTACACCAGCAGCAATTGTATTTCCATTATCACTACCGCTTTCACAAGCTCCTGGACTTGATCCAGCTTGACTGACAAATATACCATTCTTGTAGTTCACTTGTAGATTGTACGTGCCGTCATTGTTGAGTGTGAGCGTGTAGAACTTGTCGTAGCTGTCGACTGCCCAAACGTTGTTGCATGTGCCGATATCTTCGGCACCGGTGATAGCAACTGGTCCAACCTTTATTGGGGGTTGGCCTTTGGCTGCAAGTGCCGGAATAGCCAAAGTACCAAGCATAACTGCACCTGCTGATACACCTACTAAGAATTTCTTGATATTCATTTTTTCACCTCCTTTCTTTTCATGTTTTGATTGTCGTATCTGTAAAATCGGCCTAACTTTACCACAGCTAAATTGCCTTTACAAATAGATATGGATTGATATATTAGTCTAAAAACACAAGAAACAACCCACCGCTTTTTAAACGATGGGTTGTAAAAACTTAATACTACTTAAAAATCATGTTGTGGGTTACCGCATGAATTACTATTCCTATCTCCGGTACCACCAGTAACTCCGCCTTCAGCTCCCTGACCTACGTTATCATCTGAACCATCTGCATATTCATCATATCCTGTATCATCATTATCACTTCGGTCAACATCATGAACATTGTCCACTAATCCGTAGTTCCCAAAAAAGCCAAATGCTCCGTGGTCTGATCCGCAAGCTGATGCCTGCGAAAATCCGGGCTGCTCACCGTATGACGGAGGAGCTCCAAAAGCCGGTGCAACTAGGCTTCCAAGCATGACTGCACCTGCTGAAACACCAATTAAAAATTTCTTCATAATATTTTCACCTCCTTTCAACGAAAAATCCGCCATTACAGCGGACTCCTAAATTTCTCAGTTTATATAATAATCAACGCAAATATATACAACGGTCTATATAAAATAGCACTCGGTGAAATCAATGTCAAGTAGGTTTTCTACTTTGTAGCACCAACATGAAAATGTCCTCTTTCACCAATATAGAAATGTCCGCTTTTAGGGTTCAAACTTAACTGGTTATTAAATTAACCAATAAGGGAGGA
>Ga0075695_104_pt1 | contig 161061 bp, 168 predicted proteins | sample RifGroA2_FD_67696 | JGI IMG/M metagenome (GOLD analysis project Ga0075695, IMG submission 67696) | Microgenomates (Gottesmanbacteria) bacterium GW2011_GWA2_43_14 | reverse complement strand
CGGTCGGTTTTGGTGTTTAGTCTTGGATGGTGGACCACCCAGATTCCCACGAAGTTTTGCCGTGCTTCGTGGTACTTAGGTACTCCCTAGGGGAAATTCAGGTTTTACGTACGAGACTTTCACTCTCTTTGGTCTGCCATTCCAGACAGTTCTGTTACCCTCTTTTCATCCCATATTAGAAGCCCTGCAACCCCCCGCCAAAAGCGGGGTTTAGACTCTTCCGATTTCGCTCGCAGCTACTGACGGAATCTCGTAAATGATTTCTTTTCCTCGGGCTACTTAGATGTTTCAGTTCGCCCGGTGCCCTGACAACAGCTATCAATCCGATAAATCGGATCTTTTACTGCTGCCTGTCCGATGTAACATCGGACGGGTTACCCCATTCGGAAACCGCCGGATCGCAGGCTGCTGACCGCCTCACCGACGATATCGCTGGTATGCAAACGTCCTTCCTAGGCCAAAACCGCCAAGGCATTCGTTGTCGACTTTATGAGTAGACTTTAAGGCTTAAATAAAGATCGATCCTACTCTACTTGCTTATTATCTGTTCACTTTTCAAAGAGCCAAAATAGTTATCAGTTATCTGTAAACAGTTATCTATTTCTCATAACCGGCTAAGGACTACTGACAACCTCTTGTGGACCTGGGCGGACTCGAACCGCCTACCTCTTCATTGCAAATGAAGTGTTCAACCAGCTAAACTTCAGGCCCGAAAAAAATAACACGGCCGCAAATCGCTGGTCTTAAATTTCAATAGCCTGATTAACCTGATTAAATGGAAACTGAAGGGGGCTTAGGTTACGCTGAAATAAAGGTTTTGTAAGTCGGTAATCATCCTTCAGTTATTTATTTTGTTTGTCCTTCCATCGGCAAAAAAATATTCTACCTTCTGGCCGGATGTTTGTCAATACAGTCAGCCTGATTTACGGCTACCCGGCAAAAACGGGTTATTTTAAAATGGCGTCAATTTCCTTCTTGAAACTTGAATAAGTATCTGCCCCGGAAATCAGTTTACCGTTAATAAAAGTGGCAGGCGTACCGTTGGCACCGACAGATTGGGCATAGCTTATGGCATCCTGCATTTTCTGGGTATATTTACCGCTCTCAAGACAGCTTGTAAAATTGGCGGCATTTAATTTTACCTCTGAAGCTACTTCATTTAAAAATTCTTTGTTATATGTTAATCCTTCTTTACCATAATTGTCGAAGATCACATCGTGAAACTCCCAGAATTTATTCTGTTCCTGGGCGCATTTAGCCGCTGAATGGACCAAAATTGCCTCTTCCCCGTGAAGCGGATAATCTTTCCAGACAAACCTGATTTTACCGCTATCAATATATTCTTTTCTTAATCCTGGAAACGCCGGTTCCCAATTTGGAATTCTCTCCTGCATGGAAGAAACCATCTGCTCATTGTTGCCGCGGTAAGCTGCACAATAAGGACAGAGGAAATCGGAAAATTCTATTACCGTGACTTTTGCATTTTCTGGTCCGAGTGACGGATCATCATCATTTACGGTTAAATCAGCCTTGGCTACTTCCGTAGGTTCAACTTGCTGTTGCTGGTTATTATTATTATTGACCCCCTGGACAGCAGCGGTCTTATCCCCTTCCAGATACTTTACTTTCTGATATAAGGATCCGATTACAAAAGAGGAAACCACCAAAAGACCCACTAAAACAAAACTAAGGTTATTCCTGTTCTCATTTATTTTATCAACAACCTTAACTTGGGATTTGGCAGCCATATTCTCCGCTTCTCTATTTTCGAAAATTAAGTAAAAAGTATTACTACCTTATCAAATAATATAGTTGACTGTCAATGGATTAAGAAGCGGAAGTCAATCGGCGGACGGCGGTTATAAAAGCAGCCGTACGTAAATCTGTTTGTTTCACTCTGGCAATTTCAAAAATATCCAGACTGGCTTTGGTCATCTTGTCTTTCAGCAGGGAATTGACTTTTTTTTCACTCCATTTCTGGTTTTCCAAATTCTGCTTCCATTCAAAATAAGAAACTGTTACCCCGCCGGAATTAGCTAACACATCCGGAATAACGGTAATGTTTTTTTTGAAAAAAATTTCATCTGCAGCCGGGGTTGTCGGGCCGTTGGCCATTTCCAATATTATATTTGCCTTGATCCTGGGAGCATTTTTCTCATTCAGCTGATTCTCCAAAGCAGCCGGCACCAGGATATCTACCGGTAATTCCAGGATTTCTGTATTGGTAATATTCCGGCCAAGTTTAAGGTCGCACACAGAACCCACACAATAACATCCGGCTAAACTGCCTTTTTCCTTTTTACACTTAAAAACCTCCTCAGGATTTAAGCTGTCCTGTCCGATTTTATTAACCACAATGGCTCCTCTTGAATCAGACAGGGCTGCAATACTGAACCCGGCATCATAAAGAAATTTTGCGATGTAATAACCGACATTGCCGAATCCTTGTATTGCTACCGTTAATTTCCTTCCCTCTTTCATATTTGGTTTAATTTTTTCCAACAGTGCTTCAAGTACATAAAAACCGCCCCGTCCTGTAGCTGCAGTTCGACCTTCTGATCCGCCGTTAGTTAAAGGTTTACCGGTAAATGTCGCCATAAGTCGGCTCTTTTCCGAATTACCTATTTTCTGATTTCTGCTCCTTATCCTCATAAATTCATCAACCATCCAATTCATGATTTGGGAAGTGGTATTAACATCGGGGGCCGGAACATCTATTTCAGGACCAATTTCATTGGCAATGGCGGCAACATATGCACGACTTAGCTTCTCCAGCTCCTTATCAGATAATTTTTTCGGATCCACTTCTACTCCACCTTTGCCTCCTCCCATGGGGATATCGGCCACAGCGCATTTAACTGCCATCCAGAAAGCCAGAGCTTTCATCTCATTCATGTCCACCTGGTGATGAAACCTTATGCCTCCTTTATAAGGACCTCTTTTGGAAGAATACTGAACGCGATAACCGTGGAATAATTTTTTTTGCCCGTTATCCATTTCCACCGGGAAATTCACGGTAATTATTTTCTCCGGATATTTTAACCGTTCGCTTTGTTCTGGTGTCAATTTTACGTATTCAAGTGCTTTTTCCAGCTGATTTATGGCATTATCAAAAGGATTATTCATATAAAATAAGAAAAGTTTTTCTGATTATATAACAAATGCCGGAAAGGTTAAATATAGTTTACTTCAACCAGCCGATTTTTTCCAAAGCGATCCTGCCGGAATAACTCAAATCTATTTTTCCGGCCTTTACCTCTCTTGATAACTCTTCACTGCTGAAAAAACGCCCGTCCATAATCTCCTCTACAGAAAGTGAAAAAGGACCGTCGGAAACAGCTGTATAAAGAGCTGTCATCTCTGTTTCTTGCGGGGAACGGACCAGGTATTTGGCTATTTGAGTTAAACTTATATTTATTCCAAGTTCCTCCTTCAATTCCCTTTCGGCTGCTTTCTCATAAGTGTCTCCCTGTCCGACATGACCGCTTACCGAAATCGTCCATTTCATCGGATCAGTATCCTTCATGAGACTTCTTTGTTGGAGGAAGATCCGTCTGTCCCGGGAAAAAATTATGATGGCAATACTGCGGTGGATAAGATTCGGGTTGCCGTGCACTTCACTTCTTTTCCTCTTTCCGACAACTTTATCATCCGAATCGACAATATCAAATATTTCCTCCATTACCTTATTATATATAGGCTGCATGCTATAATCTCAATGAAATGAGAGTTATGGGAATCGATCCGGGAATAGCCATCACCGGAATAGCTTTTATCGATGAAGTTAGAGGTATAAATTCACTTGCTTATTGTCAGGCTATCGAAACAGACTCGCACCAGCCTACCGCCAAAAGGCTTTCATTTATATACAACCAAATAAAATCTCTGATTACTAAATATAATCCTGTAACTGCTGCCTTGGAAAGTCTTTTTTTTAATACCAATGCTAAAACGGCATTGACAGTCGGTCAGGCAAGAGGTGTTATTCAATTAGCCATTGAAAATGAAAGTCTGCCAATTTCGGAATATTCGCCTTTGGAAGTAAAAATGGCTATTACCGGCTACGGACGGGCAGATAAAAATCAGATCCAGCATATGGTAAAAAATATACTCAAATTACAGGAAATACTATCTCCTGACGATGTAGCTGATGCCGCCGCAATTGCCTTAACACATTGCTTTTCCCATAAATTGCGGGATTTTAAAAAAGGTATCCTTAATAGTAAAATGTCATCGCTATGATCGGTTTTGTTGACGGCAAACTGTTATATAAAACTTCCCAGCACCTGATTATTCTTACGGGAGGCATCGGCTTTAAGATTTTTACCACGGTTGACCTTATCAACGCTTCGGAAACCGGCCAAAAAATCTCCCTCTTTACCTACACCCACGTAAAAGATGATGCCTTGGATTTATACGGTTTTGCCAATCCCGAAAATTTAGCCATGTTTGAACTCTTCCTGTCGGTCTCCGGTATCGGACCGAAAACCGCTATGTCAATTTTTTCAGCCGGAAAGATTGAAAGGATTAAAGAAGCTATTGTTAAAGGAGATGTGGCTTTCTTTTCCGCAGTCCCCCGCCTAGGCAGGAAAAATGCCCAGAAAATAATCATCGAACTCAGAAGCAAATTGGGCTCTCTAGGAGAACTCGACCTGGCAGCCGAAAGCGGCGAGAGCAAAGAAATTATCGATGCCTTGAAATCATTCGGGTTTTCCCCTTCCGAGACCAAAGAAGCACTGAGGTCCGTAAGCGATTCGCAAGGCACGACATCGGATAAGATCAAACTGGCTTTGAAATTTTTAGGCAGGAAATAAACTTATGAAGACACTCCCAAAAAAAGTACTGTTGCCGGTTGAAAAAAGTACACCTGAAGAAGAAAAGCTTTTTACCTCACTCCGGGCTGTCGAGTGGGACGAGTTTCACGGCCAGCAAAAGGTCAAGCATTCGCTGATGGTAGCTATCACCGCGGCCAACAAACGCAAAGAGACGTTGGAACATGTTCTCTTTTACGGTCCTCCTGGGTTGGGAAAAACCACTTTGGCCCATTTAATCTCCAAGGAAATGGGCGTAAACATCCGCATCACCAGCGGACCGGCTGTGGAACGCTCTGGGGATTTGGCCTCCATTTTAACCAATCTTACTGAAGGCGACGTCTTATTTATCGATGAAATACACAGGCTTAATAAAGTCGTCGAAGAAACACTCTACCCGGCCATGGAAGACTATGCCCTGGATATTGTTATCGGCAAGGGGCCGTCAGCCAGAACTCTAAGGCTGGATCTGCCCAAATTTACCATCATCGGCGCCACCACCAGAATCGGTCTGATGTCAGCTCCATTACGCGACCGTTTCGGTATTATCCAACGCTTGAATTTCTATCCGCCGCAGGAACTGGAAGCGATTCTTCTCAATGCCGCCAAAAAACTCAAGATTGATCTGGATAAAAAGGCAACTGTTTCATTGGCCGGCCGCGCCAGGGGTACTCCGCGAATAGCCCTGAAACTTTTGAAACGCGCCCGTGATTTTGCCCAGGTTAAAGGCAAAGAAAAAGTCGATGAAGAAGTACTCGAGGAAGCTTTCGGCCTTCTGGAAATCGACCATTTGGGTCTTGATGATTCCGACCGCCGGCTCCTTTTGGCCCTGATTGAAAAACACAACGGCGGCCCTGTCGGCATCGAAACGTTAGCCGCTACCCTCTCGGAGGACATCGGTACTCTCGAAGAAGTCATCGAGCCGTACCTCATGCAGATAGGTTTTCTTAAACGCACTCCCCGCGGGCGGGAGGCTACTACAAAGGCATTCGATCATTTAAACCGTAAACACAGCCCCAAAAATCCTCAAACAAGACTTATTTGAAGCATTTTTTACCCTAAATTTGACATATAGACCTATAATTATTTACTTATGTATTCAAATGAATTCGACATTCATCCTTTATCTCTTCCATGGGATCAAATCGGAATCAGTAAACAATTAAGCATTACTCAACAACGTGTTGAGAAAACAATTGGACCTGAAAACAAAAGGCAGATTACCGGGCAAATTACAGTAGTAAAGACAATAAACGCACCACACCTTTTATCAAGATATTTAACTTCATTCTTTGAGACAGAGTCTAAGACAAGTTTTCAGGGAATCATCAAAGCGGGAGTTATTGATGACTCACAAGATCCGGCAATAAGAATGATTAATAGAAATATTGCTCAAGAAATTTCCTTAAAATATGGGCGGTCTGTGGATATTTTAGAGAGCCGTTCAGACGGGTCTGAAAATTTAATAGGACGGCTAAGAAATAAAATTCTGGATTTGGCTGAAAATGAAAACTGGAGTAAAAATGCAAAAAGAAAAGCCCTGCTTGCTCTTCAGACTTTACTTACAGAAAGATTCAATATTACCACACCTGATCTTAACCCCGATGATCGTTCTATTGAATATTTAGATAATCACTACTCAAATCTGGGCGGTGGTGCAAAAGCAACAGCAAATTTAGCCACCCTTCTTGGCAATTATATAATGGGAAAAGCTGATCTTGTGCCGGTGAATGCTTTATGTACTTATAATGATGATGATGTAATTGTAGGTACTATGGCGGTCCAGGACGGGATACCGATATTTGAAGGTTATGATTTTTTTGAAGAAAGAAATTTATTAGCGAAGGACCCGGAGACGGTATTCATTGCCGGAAAATATGTTGGTACAACTGGAAATCCTGTAGCTCTTTTAACAAAAGCTTTAGAAACTACATCAGAAATAATTCAATATCTGGAACTTGATCATCAACCGAATGAAAAAACGTCTTTTTATATATCAGAAGAAGGATACTGCCATTTTCTAACCACAACGGAACTCACTGTTGCTTTGCCAACAATTATCAATCAATTTCTGGCTAGAACCCCAGTTACAGGTTTTAAATTACCCCAAAATTACCAGGATTTATGGATCTTCGATTTGGGAAATTATACTTTAACCGGGGAATTTTCCCGGGAATTTCCCTTTCCTACAACAGGTGTTGGAGAATTTATTGTTACCGGCATAATGAAAACAAAATTCAGAAATCAGGACAAAAAGCGAAAAATGGTAATGGAAAAACCTATCTTACACTTGAGATCAGAAAAACTAGCAGAACATAACATTTATCCCGGAAGTCTGATTACCAGCATGACAACTAGCCATATCAGTGTAGACCAGAGAACACTGGAGGCAATTCTTTATCTAAACCCTGCCAGAATTCATCAGAAGTTAATTGATTTTTTCAAAGACGATGAAATAACCGGTCGACTGATATTGGAGGAGATGCCGACTATTAAAGCTGTTAGAGGTAAATCAGCTGAAATGATGGAAAAGTACAGAAAAAAAATTGAGTTGTATTTGACGGAATTAGAAGCTGAAAATGATGCAGGTCCATTAGTATCAGCAATTCGTAATTTGATAGAGGAAGTGTCAGATAATAATCTTAAAGAGATTAACAAAACAAGAAATCCGAACGAAGACATGGCAGAAAAATCCTTAAAATATTTGAATCGCTTTCTTGAGGCTTCTAAATATTGGAAACTATTTTGTCAGTTATCTTGGCAATTGGGTCAGGATGACAATCAATTACAAAGAACAATTTAAATTGTTCCTTGATGTTTGATGCAAGAAAATATCTTTTTGCCTGTTTTCCCTTGATCCGGACATCAAAAAAGCAGCTAGCTGAATATCTGTATCTCTATTTGGAAACATCTTGACCAATTCCCTGTATGATTTCTCAGATAAACCACGTATCAGGAAATAATGAATAAAAGGATCGATATGCCATTGGACTTGTCCATCCATTCGCAAATGATGTCCATTTTCTTTTCTGATGTTTTCCCAAACATCCTGAGGAATAGCAGATTTTAGATAATCCACTTCAACTTTAGTAAATTCATCTATGAAAACGGGTGTCCTACAAAGTACTGTCATATTATTTTTTTGTGAAACAGACATTCCGTCTGGAAAATAAGGAACTAAATCTTTCAAAGGTCGTTTTTCCCATTCATCAGCATCTAGGTTACCTCCAGAATTATTTAGATATTCTCTGAAAAGTTCTCTGATATGTGTTTTCAGAAAATAACCAAAAGGTAACCATGCCACAAATGAATCAGCCGTTCCGACGTTACCGATAGACAGTTCAGTCATATTTTGCCCTGATACGGTTAATGGCATATTATTCTGTCGGCACAAATGTCCCCGGATTGTTAAAAGTAATTCATGTATCACATTCCCCTGCTCATTAGTGTCTATTGCTTCTAGAATTCTGGATAAATCTGTCGATTCCTCTTCTTCCAATAATCCAGCAATAAAATCAACAAGCTGTCCTTCAGGTAATGCTTCACCATAGGATTCAGTTAAGCTTTCAAATACATCTGGAAAGTTGTCGTCTGATAATCCCCGTAGTGATTTTGCAAGTTTCGAAATACGTGGATCTTTATCTCCCATTCCATATTCCCGCCTTTTCCTACTTATCTGATTATTCGTACCATGTTGTGTTTTTTTGTCAACTTCGCTCCTTATACCTTCTACGGTCAACAATAATGCATTTCTGATATATTCCGGATTGGGTCCTGTAAACCCGTTTTGAGTTGACCGTAAAGCTAAAATTAATTGATGATAAACAAACTGCATATCAAATACCTTAAATTCCACAACCGGCTCCTCTAATTCACGGTTTGCATACTGAATAAGCTGTTTAATACGATTAAACCTAGTATTATGCTGTTCTTTCTTTAAATAGAATGCGGTAATTTTATATGGCAATCGGTGCTCTCTAATGATTTCAGCTAAGAATGCCAGCATGGCGGAGGAATCGAGATCACCGCTGACTCCCAATATTATCCTTTCAGCATTTCTGTCCGACATCATTTGCACCAAATTATGAACAAGATATTTTTTAAATGAATCCATTTCAGGAACTGATAATTTCACTTCACTTTCTCCGCCTGCTTCTAATTTGATTCCTAACAGATTGGCTGATTGCATATATTCCTTTCGCCACTTCGAATATTCATTTGATGAAGTACTGTTCAATTTTGATATATCCAACCCCATATTAGCGGTAACATTTCTTCTTGTTTGCTCTGTAAAAAATCTTTGCCAGGTATCTGAAGACACTGGTTTACCGCTTAATTCCTCTTTGTTATAAAAATCAATCCAGGCCTGAGGAAGTGTATAAAGATGAAAATTTAAAAGCAACGGCGGAATCCTATCTAATAAGGAAGTATATAACAGATTTTGAGTCAGTTCTGGTAATTCATTCCTTTTATTGAACTTCCATAGATAATATTCAAAAAATCCTCGGTATAAATTTTTTACCAAATTATTATTTTTATCTTCTTCATCAGGTAGAGAAATTAAACCGGTTAAATGTAGCAACTTGCCCAGATCATTATCGTTTAATCCATATTTCTCAGGGTTAACTTTCTTAAAGTTATTATCGGAAATTGGCAGTATTGCATGAAGTGAGTTTATCATTGCGGCCAAATCATCTATAGTAGTCTCTCTACCGTCATCTGGTACATCTAATATCCTTTTTAAGGCCAAAGCTGATGATCTTCGCGCTCTCATTTCAGCTAATCGTTTGGCATCCCGGTTAAATGAAACTATTGTTTGGTTATTCGCAGGTAGTTGTCCATCAGAAAATAATATTTTTGACCTGATTTCTTGCTTTAAATTTAATACGCCTATTTGCCTATCCAATGGGTTGCCATTAGAAACGGAATGTATTCTCTGTCGCAAAGATTCTTGTTCGAGTGGTAACATATAAAAAATCTCCCTTTTCCGGGAGATGTGTTTTCGTTTTTTATTAATCCTTATCTCCCCCCGTTTAGCCTCCAGCAAAAAGCTGGACGGAAATAAGGGTGATAAGGTTTATTTGCATCTTAAATTGGTAATTTTATAGAAATCAGTCAGCGGTTGTCAAATCTTCAACTTTCTTGACTGCTTTTGACAATTGGAGTGTGACAAAGACTCCCAATACGGTTATCAAAAGTGCATAAATAAGCAGTGAAAATAATGAGCTGCCTTTGGATAAATACGGTTCAATATAGGTTTTTACCGTTTCCTGAATGACATTGTTCCAGGCCAAAGCCATCACCAGGCCGAAAGCGCTGGTAGACAGCGTTACCATCTGTTTAAGAACGGCGACATGCAGTTTATTTTCCTTTACTTTTTTGTCAGTCATAAGAATTATCTTTTAATTTGGCTTTGGCCCCAGAGCGTAGGCGCATTTTCTTTTTTAAGAAAGGCAAAGGCAGAAGCAGCCGCTCTTGCCCCTAACCCAACCGCTGATGAAATCTGTTCAATGGACAACCCATAGCTTACCAAATCTCCTGCCGCGAATACACCCTCTATATTGGTGGCCAATTTATCATTTACAATGATATATCCCCCTTTATCCATTTTTACCCCGATGGGAATAACTAAAGCTGTACCGGGAACTCCGCCTATTTCGATAAAAACTCTGTCGGTTGCTAAAACTGTAGATTCCGGGCCTTTTATTGACTTTAATTTCAAACCGGTAACCTGCTTTCCGTCTCCTAATATTTCCAAAACTTGTGTGTTAAAAATAACTTCAATTTTTGAATTCTGACCTATCTGTTCAAGCCAAATAGGATCGCCGCGCAATTGATCACCACGGTAAATGACAAAAACTTTACCGGCTGCATCCGCCAACTGGACCGCCGCTTGGACAGCGCTATTTGCACCGCCGATTACGGCGCAAACTTTTCCTTTGTAATCCTGTTTTTCGCAGGTTGCGCAATAATGAACCCCGTGTGCTGTATATTCCACTTCACCCGGTATATTAAGCTTTTTTCTTTCCGTGCCGGTAGCAATAATGATTGATCTGGCTTTATATTTCTTTTCGCTGGAGATTATTACTTCAAATCCCGGAAGGTCCTGACTGTCTACCGTCAAATTCCCCGTATTTATACTGATGACACTGTCCAGTAAAATTTCACCGCCGCGCTGGGTAGCCTGGTCTGCCATTTTATTGGTTAATTCTTTACCGGAAATATGGAGATAACCCGGATAGTTTAGGATATCAGGGGCAAACTGCAGTTGGCCTCCTAAATTACTGCTGGTAACAAGATGTTTCAGATGATAACAGGAAGCATAGATCGAAGCAGTCAGACCTGCCGGCCCGGCACCGACTATGATCAAATCGTATAAATTATCCATTGATTTTTTTTGTACCTATATAGTCCTGCAGCACCTTGGGAATGAGAATTGAACCATCCTCTTGCTGGAAATTCTCCAGAATGGCGATCAGGATCCTGGGGGATGCTATTGCCGTATTATTTAAAGAATGGGCGAATTCCATTTCCCCTTTTTTATTTCTGTACCTTATATTCAGCCTTCTGGTTTGAAAATCACCCATAAAGGAATTGGACATTGTTTCCCCGTATGCTTTTCTTGAGGGCATCCAGGTTTCGATATCATATTTTTTTACCTGCGGCTCGCCCATATCCCCTGTCGACATGAGCATGACCCTGTAAGGAAGCTTCAAATCCCGGAGTACTTCTTCGCTGTTTTGCAGCAGTTCCTCATGCAATTTTAAAGAATCCCGGTAATCGTTTTTATTGATTATGACCTGCTCGACTTTGTTGAACTGATGGAGCCTGTACAAACCTTTTGTATCCCTGCCGTAACTGCCGGCTTCACGCCGGAAACAGGGTGAAAAAGCCACAAATTTTTTGGGCAATTCTTCTCCGGATAAGACCTCGCCGGCAAAATAAGCCGTCACGGGGACTTCAGCCGTGCCGGCCAGATAAAGATCGTCTTTTTCCAGATGATAGACTTCATCCCTGCCCCAGGGAAACTGGCCGTTGCCGAAAAGGGTAAAATCCTTCACCAGGGATGGAGCGATTAACGGGATGTATCCTTTGCTGACCAGTTTTTTATATGTATAAGAAAGAACAGCCATCTCCAATAAAGCAGCCTCATTTTTCAGAAAATAACCGCGGAAGCCGGCGATTTTTGCTCCCCTCTCCACATCAAAAAGATCGTGGATTTTACCCAGCTCAATATGGTCTTTAGGTGTAAATGAAAATTCAGGAATTTTACCCCATTTTCTGACTTCGACATTAAAAGTGTCATCAGGGCCTACCGGCACACTCTCATCAGGCACGTTGGGTACCTGGTACATTAAAGAGGTAAATACTTCTTCCGCTTTTTTAAGTTCTGCTTCAATATGGGCTATCTTTTCTTTAAGCGCCCTGCCTTTCCCCCTGGCCGCCGGGTCTTTTTGGGCTTCCTTAGCCAGTTTATTCCGTTCGGCCCGCAAATTTTCACTCTCCCCGATTAGCTTTCTTCTCACTTCATCAATTTCCAGAAGCCTGTCAATATCCACTTTTCTGTTTTTATTCCTGGCGGCTTCCTTGACCTTGTCCGCATTTTCCCTGATAAATTTTATGTCAAGCATATCTGTCCTCTCTGTTAAATATGTTAGCAGAAATCGGCTCCCTGTGGTTATTTTTGCCGGCTGGAAGACTTATAATTCTGTCTTCATCTTTTCGGGGATCATATTCACTGTTTAATCGGGATATAATTTCAATGCCGAAAGCCACATCATTGAATCGGGTTGATGAATCTTTCAATTCGAAAACGCCTAGTCTTAAAAGTTCACCATAATGGCCTTTTCTCATTACTGCCCTTCTTTCATACCCCAAAAATGCGGGTATAATTGCTTCTATATGCCGGACTGTGATATCACTCATCCTTATTGCTTCGTTTCTTGACGCCCAATTTGCCTGACAGATCCTGATGTCACCGTCAATGTTCATATCGCTTGTTCCGTCTCCGAAAACTCCGATTGGTCCTTCAATTTCCCCTGCTTCCCTCAATTCATTTACCAAGTCTTTTTTTCCATTCGTCCTGACTAATATTTCCTGATCACCGATTTCCGTAAATCTTCCAGTTTTTTTATTCTTGAAAAGATTATTTGTATATATAGGACAGGGAAAATATCCCTGTACAGGCTCAATTACTAAATCAAAACCTCCGGTTACTATAACCACATTTATACCGCTGTCTAACAAGGCATTTACTACCTGTTTGGCGTTTTTAGCCATTAACTTCATGTTATTATCGGCAGCGGCATTTACCATTTGGATGTCGGGTTTATCTATTGCCAATCTTGCTTTTAAAGCATCTTCATAATCCCGCTGACCGTTTTGAGCAGTGCCGTTAGTCCCATTCATCGCACTGTTTGTAATTTCCCAGACCTCCTGTCCGGCGCCGATCATATCAGCCCAAAAATTCAATGCTTCATTGCCGGTCAGCGTGCTTTCTAAATCTATGACTGCAGTCCTGACCCCATTCTTTAAAACTGACACTTTCTCCGGGCTCAAAGGATTTAATTCACCAGTATTAATAACAGAAGTGCCGATTATACTACTGGAATTCATTGTTTCAATATTAGCCATAAAAAAAACCGTCCCTTTAAATAGGACGGTTGGTACCGTGGTGCCACCTATATTTCCCTTCACCTAAAACCGCGAAGGGCTCGAATGTTCTGTTACGGGAACTCCCGTCTCTCCTTCTCCATGCCTTATGTCATGTTTTCGGAGGCGCGCTTCCTTATTTTAAAGGAAAATACCGGGGGAAAGTCCGGTATCTGCGTTTTACAAGTTTTCCAGTGAGTTTACCAGAAAGAGAATCGTTGTCAATAGATCGAATAGGCATCGACCACATGCTGATATTGCGTATCTAAAATAGCTTTAAGCTGAGCACCAATTATATCTGCCTTCTCTTTATCTATATTTGTCAGTGCAGGCACTATTGCTTCAATAAAAGATAATGGTTTATCGTAATATTCTCCTGATCCTTTCTGAACTTTTCCGATATGATAAGGTCTTATACTTCTGCTTCTTGCAAACTGTTGCTGTAAATGCTCAGCATATTGAGGAGAATAATTTTGCATACTATTCTCATCTATTTTGGCTTTATCGATAAGATGCTGAGAATAACCTTTTATATATGTTTCGAAAAATAAACTGAAATTCTCTCCAAGTTCTCCATATAACTCCCGGATAATTGCCGGATCGTTCCAGAAGTAAAAATTACCTCTATAAGTATGGTTAAGCAGTTCCCTTAATTGTAGACCTGTTATATCGGTAATATCTGCAGCCCATAAATCATCTCTTTGTTTGACAGTTTCGGCATCCAGAGTCTCCCCATGTCTCTCCTCTTCGAGTTTTAGCAATGCCCTATTCAATAAAGTGACCGCTGAAACAGGAGGATTGGTTTCAATAAGTGGTACTAATACTTCCGGCGTATTAAGTATTTCGGACATATGTTATACAGCCCGATATTATGCCACTTTTTGTTGTTTTGTCAACTATAGGCTATCTTTTAGCTTCGGAATATATGTTATAATATAGACAATTATGGATATGAAATACAAGAATGAGGAATTTTGGAAAAAGAAGCTGTCTGATGAACAATATCAGGTTTGCCGGATGAAAAGTACTGAACCTCCCTTTACCGGAAATTATTGGGATAATCATGACACAGGCATGTATCACTGCATCGCTTGCGGTCAATCATTATTTTCATCTGACACCAAATTTGAATCGGATAGCGGCTGGCCGAGTTTCTATAAAGCAGTTGATGAGGGCAATCTGGAGCTGGTTGAGGACCGGAGCCACGGCATGACACGGAGAGAAGTTGTCTGCGGAAATTGCGGATCCCATCTTGGCCATCTTTTTGACGATGGTCCTGAGCCTACCGGAAAAAGATACTGTATAAACTCCGCAGCTTTGGATTTCCGGCCGAAGTAACGATTATTCCCTTTCAACGGTTATGGTGCAATCTGTTACCAGAGCGGCAATTGCGCCGACAGCAGCCAGCATCGGAGCTAAAACAGCACCGACTACACCCAAAGTCAAAGGCAGAACCAGAATAGTTTTACCCTCTTTATTGGTAATGGTGATTTTGCGGATGTTTCCCTGATGGATCAGCTCTTTAACTTTTTTCAAAAGCTCATCGCCTTTGACCTGAAACGTATCCGTTTTTGCCTGTTTTTTTCCAGATGTTTTTTTAGAAGTTGCGGTTATTTCGTTTCACCTTCTTCCATCAGCCACTTGTCGGCATCCAAAGCAGCCATGGTTCCGAAGGCAGCTGCGGTGATAGCCTGCTTGTAGCGGTAATCATGAACATCCCCTCCGACAAAAACACCCGGGACGCTGGTGGCGCTTCTGAATTTTAATAAACCCTGATCATCAACTGTTTCTTTTCGCACGATATAGCCTTTTTTATCAAGCTCGATGCCCTTAAACCTGTCGGAATTGGGTTTATGCCCGATAGCCACAAAGACTCCATCTGTAGCAAAATCGGTTTCTTTGCCGGTCTTGATATCTTTAAGCTTCACTCCGGTCACTTTCTCTGCACCCAGATAGGCAATTACTTCTTTATTCCACATTACTTTTATTTTCTTTTCCTTAAAAACTCTCTCCTGCATGGCATGCGAAGCCCGGAATTGATCTCTGCGGTGGATTATGGTCACACTTTTGGCCACATTTGCCAGAAACAAAGATTCTTCCATGGCGCTGTCCCCGCCTCCGACTACCGCGACGTCCTTGCCGCGGAAAAAGAAGGCATCACAGGTGGCGCAGGTCGAAACTCCTTTTCCTCTCAGCTGCATTTCACCGGCAACCCCCAGCCAGATACTGTCTGCACCTGTAGCGATGATCACCGATCTGCCTCTGTAAGTTTTGCCTTCTGCAGTGACTATGAATGGTTTTTGGGATAAATCAGCCTTTTCAAAATCAACATTAACCACCTCAACTCCCAGTCTTTCGGTTTGTTTTCTCATATTCAGCATTAACTCCGGTCCCTGGATTCCTTCAGGGAAACCCGGGTAATTCTCAACCAGAGTTGTCAGCATGAGTTGGCCTCCCCAACGGACTCCCGTTAAAAGGAGCGTTTTCCTGCCTGAACGGACTGCATAGATAGCCGCCGAGAAGCCGGCCGGTCCGGACCCTAATACAATCACATCGTAGAGAGTTTCTGCCATAGAAAAATTATTGAAGGATTTTTTTAAACTCGGAAGCCAAAGCGTCCTTTCCCTGAACTCCAATCCACTGCTTGACTACCTGGCCGCCGTTAAAAAGCATAAGAGTGGGGATGCTCATCACTCCAAACTTTGCTGCTGTTGCCGGATTTTCATCCACATTCAGTTTAGCTATGACAACCTTACCATTATATTGCTTTGCCAGTTCTTCTAAAATCGGATTTTGGATTTGGCAGGGTCCGCACCAAACCGCCCAAAAATCCACCAGGACCGGAAGGGCGGATTTGACCACATTCTCATCAAAATCCTTATCCGTTACAGTTTTCTCTGACATTATTTTTCTCCTTTTCAATAATAATAACTTTAATATCTTACCAAAATTTATCTTATCTTAAAAGGAAAAAAAGCGATAACAGGGAAATTAAAGGGTATGAAATAAAGCCGTATTTGGCCGAAACCCTCCATTGCAGTTTATCCTGCCAGCCCGGGAGCGCTATACCAAACAGCATCAGGAATTGCTCCAAGGCATCAGGAAATACCCCGGCTATGCCTCCCAGAAGTAGCCACCAATTCCTGTAGGTCGAAAACAGCCAAACAAATACTCCGGCACATAATAAGTAGTCGAAAAGTAAGGCCGAAATAATGATGTTTCTTCTCCTTATCTCCATTTTCCAGAATTCTTTCAGGGTAATTCCCGGCCGCAATCCGAAATCATTATGAGGCGTTAAATCAAGAACTACATGCGACAGTAATGCCAGAGGCAGTCCGACCAGCGGATTGGGAACATATTTCAAAATCACTGCGCCGGTCAGAAAGTGGGGTGTATAAAGCATTTTTATCCGTTAAAATAGTCTTGTGGATAAAATAAAGCAAATTGAGGCTGACATCAAGAGCCTGAAAATCCAGGGAGCGACTAACGTAGCTTTGGCAGTTATTGACGGACTGAAGGAAGTCATGAAGACCGCAATTTATCCGGCTGATTATCATGAATTTTTATTTACCGCGTTGCAGAAACTGGCCCAAGCCCGGCCGACGGAACCTTTAGCTGTCAATGCGCTGAAATTCATCTTCCAGGCTAAACAAACTGATCCGACTAAATATGCGGAAATGGCAGAAAAATTTAAGGAGATTCTGAAATCCGCCAAGGAGACAATGGGTCAAATAGGAAGCCAACTGATTGCAGACGGTGGAATTTACCTGACTCACTGCCATTCTTCAACCGTGACAAATATGTTTATGGAAGCCTACCTTCAAGGCAAAAAGTTCTCTGTATACGCCACCGAAACCAGGCCTCTTTATCAGGGCAGAATCACCGCTCGGGAATTGATCGGGGCCGGACTGACTGATGTCACCATGATCATTGACGATGCTGCCGCCTCAATTCTTCTCACAAAACCCGTCTCGGCTGTTTTTATCGGAGCCGATTTGTTAAGTTCATCAGGTTTCGTCAACAAAGTCGGCAGCCTGGGCATAACCTTTGCCGCCAATTCAAAGAATATTCCGGTCTATGTCCTGAGCATTCTATTAAAATATGATCACCGACCGTTTAAGGAGACAATTATCGAAAGAAGAGAAGGTGTCGAGATTTGGGAGAATGCTCCAAAAGGACTGAAATTTCATACTCCGGCCTTCGACTTTATCCCCTACTTTGAGCAGGTTAGAGTAATAAATGAAATGGGAATTTTAAAAGGCCCGGAAATTATGTCTCAAGTTTTAAAGAAATATCCCTTCATTATTTCTTAATGTTTTTTTAATCCTCGATATTGTAAAATACCTCACTTATGCGTATTTTAATCATCGAAGACGAGCGGAGACTGGCCCATGTCGTTAAAAAAGGCCTTATTGAAGATGGTTTTGCCGTCGATCTGGCTTATGATGGCGAAGACGGCATGTTTATGGCTGAAACAGAGCCATATGATCTTATTATTCTGGACATCATGCTGCCGAAACTTGACGGAGTGGCCATTTGTCGGAGATTGAGGCAGAAAAAACACAATATCCCAGTCATCATGCTCACGGCCAAATCCAATGTCGAAGACAAGGTGACCGGCCTTGACTCGGGAGCTGATGATTATTTGACCAAACCGTTTTCATTTCTGGAGTTAAAATCCCGTATCCATGCCCTCATCAGAAGAAGCCGCGGTGAAAGTTCTCCGGTTTTAAAGATCGCCGACCTGACAGTCGACCCCATCAAACATACAGTCAATAGAAATAAACATCATATCAAGCTGACCCCCAAGGAATTTGCCATTCTGGAATTTTTAATGAGGCATAAAGACGAAGTTGTCTCGAGAACCATGCTAATCGAACATGTTTGGGATTATAATTTCGAAGGGTTAAGCAATGTGGTTGATGTTTTTGTCGCCGCATTACGAAAAAAAATTGACGGCAAAGCAACTTTTAAATTGATTCATACCTTACACGGAGTCGGTTATAAAATCAGCAAATCAGTCTAACACTCGGGTATTAAAAATGAACATTCGCAGTATCAAATTCCGCCTGACCATTTGGTATTTCCTGGCTTTTTTGTTAACAACTACAGTTATATTTGCAGGCTTTTTTTTGTTGACCAGCCAGCTTCTTTATCAACAAACTGACAGTTCTCTTATTTCCCATGGCAATAAAGTGGTTGAAGTCGTCTCTAAACAGGGACAAGACTCGAATGAAGTCCTGGCTCAAAGAGCCTTTCTTTACGAGTTTTCGGAAATTCCGGGGATGTTGGTCATCATCATGAATACCCGGGGAGATATCATCTCCAGTTCGTTGATGAACAGTTTTGACAGAAATACCTTTGCCGCTATGCACCGCCAGGCGATCAATAGTCGGAAAAATATCTTAACCAATACCAGACTGGGCAGTCAAAGTATCAGATTTTACGCATCCCCCGTTTATTTTGAAGGCGAGCTATCGGGCGTCGTTTTAGTAGGTCATCCGATCGATGTTATTCAGTCGTCATTAAATAAATTATCTTTGACTTTAATCGCCGCTTTTGCCGTCATGCTGTTCCCTACTTTACTTGGCGGTTATTGGTTTTCAGTACGTGCATTAAAGCCAGTTTCCGATATTAGCCGTAAATTAAATAAAATTTCCGGTGAAAATCTCAGTGAGCGGATAAACGATCCGGGAACAGGTGATGAAATTTCCGAACTGGCCACCACTTTCAATAAACTCCTTGACCGGATCAAACTGGCTTTCAAACGTGAACGGCAGTTTATCGCCGATGTGGCGCATGAACTTAAAACACCCTTTGCCACTCAAAGGACCGGTTTGGAGGTCTCTCTTCAAAAAGAACGGTCAAAAGCTGAATATAAAAAAGTAATCGAGGAGGCTATTATTGATAACAACAGACTGTCGAATACTCTGCAAAATATCCTCGATCTGGCCTGGAGTGAAGCTTCGCAGGCTAAAGCTGATAATAATAAGGTCAATTTAAGCAGTCTCTTGTCCGAGCTTGGTGAAATTGCGGTCAAACTGGCCCAGGCAAAATCAATCAGGGTAAATTTAGACTTCCAACCAGATGTTTTTGTGTACGGCAAAGAAGATAAACTGGGCAGGGCTATCCTCAATTGCCTTGATAACGCCGTAAAGTATTCGAAAGAAAAGGGACATATTGATATTAAGCTCAAAACTCACGGAAACATAGCAATTCTAACCATTAGTGACAGGGGTCTTGGAATAGCCAAAGAAGATCTGCCATATATTTTTGAAAGATTTTACCGCGGGGCAAAAACTCAAAATATCTCAGGTTCCGGTTTGGGGTTGGCCATTTCCAAATCCATTATCGATATCTATAAAGGTACTATTACCGTAAAAAGTATCTTTAATAAAGGCACTACCATTACCATAACTCTTCCGCTTGTATGAAAAAAATCGTTACAGCTGCAGTATTAACCTGTCCTCTGTGCCATGCTGAACAATCAACGGAAATGCCTATTAACGCCTGTCAGTATTTTTACCAAAGCCAAAAATGCGGGGAAATGCTAAAACCGAAAGAGGGAGATTGTTGTGTTTTCTGCTCGTACAGCAAAACCAAGTGCCCACCGAAACAGCATTCAGAAACAGTAGTTATCAGAAAAATCATAAATCCTGTATAACTTGTTCATCATTTCTTAATCTTTCATCTGGTATCCTGATAAAGATGAATTGTTGTAATAATGATGAAAAGTCTAAACAGCAGGAATCCGGGAATGAATCCAACCAGAGTCCTAAAATAAACCCTCGGGCCAAATGGCTATATCTTTGCGGAGCAGTCTTAATCGCTACGTTCGCAGCGGTTTCCGTCTTTAAAGTTCCCATCAACAACCTACTTTTTTATGGAGCAATTCTCGCCTGTCCCATCTTACATGTCTTTATGATGAAAGATCACTCCAAAGGCAATAAACACCATCAATCACCTGAAAAATAATGAGACAGGCAGTCGGGGCTGTTTTTCCTTTTCTGTTTATCCACCTTATCTGTTGCGGGATGTTGCTTTTTCTGCTTGTTTCTTCGGGAATTTTATTCATGCTAAGCCAAGAAGCAAGCAATAAAATCTTTCTTCTGCCGGCACTTCTTTTGACAGCCCTTCTTTTTTGGCAATATCTGCATCATCAACACAGTTGCACCCTTAAAGGGTATAAAACTTTCTATGACCGCCTGAGAGGCCTGACTCTTTATCTGCTTTTGTCTCTGACCGCCGGGTTTATCTTTATTATCTATGTCTTTATTCCGTGGTGGATTCCGGGCTATCGGGGAGGTATTCTGCTGCCTTAATTAATTATGGAATGGACACACACGACATCACCATCAGACGTAATTAAAGGAAACATGACCCTGCTGATTTTTCAGCTGACGATGTTTTTACTGATTACTGACGGTCTCTATGCTTTTTTAAACTTTTCTTTACTCCGGATCTACTTTCTGAAATTGACTTTACCTTTCAACATTCACCATTTTGTAGTTCTTTTATTGGCTTTTATCCATGTATTCAAAAGCGTTATCCAGATATTTTTTATCATTTCCACTATTCTTCACTGGCGCGGAAAATCCTTCTTTTTAACTGAAAAGCATCTTGTCAAACATCAGGGTATTTTTTCCATCCAGGAGAAAGTTTATGATCTTAACAACATCCGTTCCGTCACCATTAAACAATCATTCCTGGGTAAAATTTTTCATTTCGGTGATGTTATTATTGAAACTAGTGCTTCAGGCGGATATAAGGACAAAATCTTAGTTGCCGGAATTGCCGATCCTGAAAATTTCGAAGCCAAACTTCGCCATTGTTTTTAAGATGAAAAAATTCCTAATTATTCTTTTCCTGGCTGTTTTTCTTGGCAGTTGGTTGTATTTTTATAAAATTCATCAAACTCCTTCAGCGTTTGAATATACTGATATAACCAGTGACCAGTTAAAAACCATGCTGCAAAATAAAGATTTTTATTTTGTCAATGTCCACACGCCTTATGAGGGAGAAATTGAAAAAACCGATGCTTTTATTCCCTATGACCGGATTGATGAAAATCTCAATAAATTCCCCAAAGATAAAAATGCCAAAATCATCTTGTATTGCAAAAGCGGCCGGATGAGTGCTATCGCCGCCAAACGCCTGACTGAACTCGGCTACACCAATGTTTACAATCACATCTTAGGGATGCACGACTGGCAATCCAAAGGTTTTTCTCTTAAAAAAAATTAATATTTAAATTTTAAACTTATTTTATGGACCAAATTATTACCACAGCAAATCTGACTTGCCCAAAATGCGGCAAAATTCAATCAGCAGAAATGCCCGTCAATGCCTGCCAGCATTTCTAAAGTAATAACTTTTTAAATAAGCGTATGGATTTTGATTACACGGTTACAACGGAGAAATCATTTGATCAAGCGGTTAAAGCGGTTGAGAAAGAAACGAAAAATGCCGGATTTCGCGTGCTTTATATCCATGATGTCACAGCCACATTGAAAGAGAAGGGTTTTAAGGCTGAACCATTCAAGATTATCGAGATTTGCAATGCTAGAAGCGCCTATACTGTACTTCAGGCTGATATCAAGATAGGATTATGTTTGCCCTGTAAGATAAACGTCTACCGGAAGGATGGGATTACGTATATTTCAGGCATGCGCCCAATTATCCTTCCCCGGTTTTTCCCGAAAGCACATCTCGGTGCGCTACCTATCGAAATTGATAAAATTATTAAAGAAATTATTGATAGAAGCAGATAATTGATAAAGGCCTCATAAATTCTTAATCTCTTACTGTTACACTGTTCGTATATGTATGAGTATGGTAACTGGCTTCTGGTTTTATTCAATATTGTTCTTTTTCTCTATTTTATTTATAGCGCTTTCAAACCAAGAACAAAGATTGATTGGCAGACTTACTGTATCTTTGGAGCCTTTATAGTCGCGCTGTTTGCCGAAATGTATGGATTTCCTTTGACAATTTACCTGTTAACTTCGTTCTTTGGAAGTCGGTTAGGCTTGGATTTTACACACAACAACGGTCATATATTAAACACCCTGTTGGGTCTGAAAGGTGATCCTCACTTTAATATCCTGCATATCATCAGTTACGCGCTTATTATCGGAGGGTTAATTCTTTTGGGTAAAGCCTGGGAAGTCCTTTATAAAGCCCAAAAGCAACAAAGTCTGGCTGTTATTAGTGTCTATAAATATCTGCGCCACCCTCAATATCTGGCCTTTATCCTTATAATTGTTGGTTTTCTCATCCAGTGGCCAACCATTATAACGCTTGTCATGGCGCCGATCCTTATTTTCCGCTACATCCGTCTGGCAAAAAGTGAAGAAAAAAAGATGCTCAGGAAATTCGGGTCGGTGTACAAAGTATATAAAAACGAAGTTCCCGGTTTTATTCCCAATGTAAAACTTCTTCTGGACGAAATGATCGCTAAATCCGCTATTTCAGGGAATTCGAAATGAAAATCTTGTATCATTAAATTATGACCTCAGAAACCGAAAATTATACATGTCCGATGCACTCCGATGTACATCGGAGTAAACCCGGGACTTGCCCAAAATGCGGGATGCCCCTCGTCGCTAATGCTATGAAGGATAAAAAAATAGCAGAGGGTAAAATGAACCACGATGGAATGCCTGCCCCTCGAAGCCCGAAGGGCAAAGCGGGCGAGCATGGGGCTATGAAACATGGCGAGCATATGATGAAACCTGTCTCAGAGATGTCCTCCTGGGAAAAGTTCAAGATTAGCATGACTATGGCGATGGGTATGGAGCATGGGGGTTTAGCGGGACGGGAAATGGCTAAACTCATGGAAGAAGACATCCGCAATAAGTTTTTTGTCGCCCTCATACTCACCTTGCCTATTATTGCCTACTCTCCGCTTGGTACAAATATTTTGGGGTTAAGGCTTCCAACGCCAATTTCTGCCAATTGGATTATGTTTCTTTTGACTACTCCCGTTTTCTTTTATTCAGGCTGGATATTTCTTTACTCAACATACAAAGCATTGCAAGCCAAAACTCTTAACATGGCGGTTCTGATTGCTGTTGGTATTACTGCGGCTTACGTATTCAGTGTCGTCTTATCACTCCTGGGCAGTGAAGAATCATTCTATGAAGCCGCGGCCATGCTCACTACCTTTGTTCTCTTTGGTCATTGGATGGAGATGAAAAGTAGACGCGGGACTACAGATGCCCTCCAAGCATTGTTTGATCTTGTTCCTCCACAGGCAAGGCTCTGGAAAGACGGGGAAGAGACTTTTGTGCCTACATCGGAAGTCAAACTCGGGGATATTCTTATTCTCAAGCCTGGAGATAAAATTCCGGTTGATGGAGAAATCATCGATGGTGAAACTGCTATTGATGAATCCCTGGTGACAGGAGAATCTTTGCCTGTTACTAAAAGTGTTGGTGATACGGTAATTGGTGGTTCAATCAATACCTCAGGTTCAGTCAAATTCAAAGCGACCAAAATTGGCTCTGACACAGCTTTGGCCCAGATAGTCAAAATGGTTGAAATTGCCCAAAATTCCAAGGCTCCCGGCCAGAAACTGGCCGACCGTTTTGCCAAATATCTGGTGATTGTGGCAGTAGGAGGAGGTCTTCTGACTTTTGCTGTTTGGTATTTTATATTAGGACAGCCTCTACTTTTCGCTCTGACTTTTGCCATATCAACTGTAGTAATTGCCTGCCCCGATGCTTTAGGCCTGGCCACCCCTACTGCTGTAGCAGTCGGAACAGGCCTTGGCGCCAAACATAATATTTTAATTAAAGATGCTCCTACTCTCGAACAGGTTTCACGAATCCAGGCTGTCGTTCTTGATAAAACTGGAACCCTCACTGAAGGCAAGCCCAAAATTACTGATGTTGTTGCCTCCAAAGGATTTACCGAGAACGATATTATTGCTCTTGACGCTGCAGCCGAAGCTAAATCTTCGCACCCGTTGAGTCTGGCGGTTTTAGAGGAAGCTAAAAGAAGAAAAGTCAGTATTTCTACCAGGGTTGAAAAGTTTAAAAATCTAGCAGGCCATGGGGTTGAGGCAGTAGTTGACGGTAAGCATGTACTTGTGGGAACCGTAAAATTAATGAAAGATTCAAAGGTTGATATTTCACCACTTCAAAATGATATAGATAGACTTTTCTCAGGGGGCAAGACAATTATGGTACTTGCAGTTAACACTAAGATTGCTGGTGTCGCAGCCGCTTCTGATCCTGTGAAGGAAAACGCCAAGCAAGCGATTACTCGCATGAAGGAGCTCGGGTTAGAGGTTGCGATGATCACCGGAGATAACAAAAAAACTGCAGAGGCTATCGGCAAGCAGCTTAATATAGATAGGATCTTTTCTGAAGTGCTCCCAGAAGATAAAGCCTCATACGTCAAAAAACTTCAAAAAGAAGTAAAATTTGTCGCCATGGTCGGTGACGGGGTCAACGACGCACCCGCCCTTGCCCAGGCTGACATCGGCATTGCCATCGGAGCCGGTACTGATGTGGCCATCGAAACCGCCAAGGTAGTTCTGATGAAATCCGATCCGGCGGATATTTTAAGGGCTATCCGTCTAAGCAAAGCCACCGTTACCAAAATGAAGCAAAACCTTTTTTGGGCTTCAATCTATAATTTGCTGGCCATTCCTGTTGCCGCCGGAGTCTTATATCCCAAATACGGTATTATCTTGAGACCGGAAATCTCAGCGCTTCTGATGAGCATCTCCTCTATCATTGTCGCCACCAACGCCGTCCTTCTTAACCGTGCGGAAAAGGATTTAGTAACCGTTTGATCCAATCTCCTTGTTGAAATTTAATTAATCCTATTCTACACTCTGTAGTAAATATGTCCGTCAAATCATTAAGCCATCTGGAACAACTGATTATGGAAATTGTCTGGGCATGCGGTGATTGTTCTGTGCGTGATGTCGTGAGAAAAATCAACCTTAAGAAAAAACTTGCTTATACTACCGTGGCCACCATCCTTTCCCGCCTTTATCAAAAAGGCTTAGTCTTGAAGGAAACTCATGATTCCCGCCTGTACTACTTTCCCAAAATTTCAAAAGTCGATTACGGTAAAAGCGCCGCCCGGTCATTTATGCGCCAGTTTTTCTCTTCCTTTGGCGATTCGGCGGTTGCCTCTTTTGCCCAATCGATCGAACGGCTCCCCAAGGATAAAAAAAAGCGCCTGTTAAAATTATTGGCCAATCCGGATGAAAATAAATAAATATCTTTTTGTTTTTTCATTTCTTTTTACCTTTCTTATATCAGGTTATCTGTTAATATTGTTTAGGTTTTTTCCGGTTTTTTTTCATCATGCGCTTTATTACTGTCGGGAAATGGTAAAAAACATATCATTTGGCTCAAGCCCTCTTGTTGGAGATTTTATTTTTATATTTTTGTCCCTACTGATACTCCATACTGCCATAAAACTGCTTATCTCGTTCTTTAAAATATACCGCTTTAGCCGCACCCTTTCCCCGCTGGTTACCGGGAATAAACGGACGAGAAGACTTATTAAAGATTTAGGTTTGGAAAATAAAGTAATGATCCTCCCAAAAAATGCTCCGACCGCTTTTTGCTTTGGCTTTTTAAACCCTAGGATATTCATAACCACCGGAATTATCAGGCTGGTTAGCCTGAAGGAACTGGCAGTCATTCTGCGCCACGAAAAATACCATTTGGAAAACAAAGATACGGCCACCCTTTTGTTGGCCGATCTAACCCAATGCTTATTTCCCTTCTTTCCGCTTGTTTCAGATCTGATAGGAAATTACAGACTGAATCGCGAACTTGAGGCTGACCGGCAGGCCATCCGGCAAAAAAATGACCAATACTGTCTGTCAGATGTTCTTAAAAAACTCATAACATACAAACCCGCTCCCCTGCCGGCGGTTGCCGGATTAAACGCGTACGAAACTCTTGAGGCCAGAATAAAGGCGCTTCTTAATCTGAAAGTTCCCGCCAAAAAACCCTCACTTAAAAATCTCCTCCAAACCTTTTTCACTCTTATAATTTTTCTGGTGTTTGCTTTATCTTCAGTGTCAACTGCGGAAACCGGTCCGGAAAACGGGGGACATAAATCTTTTTGCCGCCCGAATACAGAATGCCACCATTCATGTTCCGGACTTTATATACTCCCGCTTTGACCTATTGACAAACCGTCAGCTTTACTACTACACTTTGTAGTAATATGTCTGAAGTAAAATCTAAAAGCTCATTAATTCTGGTTGCCCTTCTAATTGTCGCTTCGTTTGCAATCGGTTCCCTTTACACCAAAGTTAAACTTCTGGAAAAAGGAAACCCGGGCGTGGCGGAAATCCAGGCCGGGACAGGAGGAAACGACACCGTTTCCGCGCAAATCCCCTCTCCCCAACCTGCAGCCAAAAAGCCGGAATTGGAAAGTGATGACCGCGTGAGAGGCAACAAAAACGCCAAAGTAGCACTTATTGAATACTCTGATCTGGAATGTCCCTACTGTAAAAATTTTCATCCCACCATGCAGCAGGTCATGAAAGAATACGGTGATAAAGTAAAATGGGTGTATCGTGATTACCCTTTAAACTTTCATCAGAATGCACAAAAAGAAGCGGAGGCAGGCTGGTGTGTCAACGAATTGGGAGGCAATGACGTTTTTTGGAAATATATTGATGCCATTTTTGAGCGTACGACCTCCAATGGCACCGGCTTTGCGCTGGACAAACTGGGTTCCCTGGCCAATGAAGTAGGGGTTGATCAGACCAAATTCCAAAAATGTCTTGACTCGGGTAAGTATACCCAAAAAGTGCAGGACCAGATGGCCAAAGGAAGTGAAGAAGGTGTAACTGGAACTCCCGGTACAATCATTCTGACTGAAAATGGCAGTACCCAGCTTATACCCGGGGCTCTTCCCTATGAAAGTATCAAGCCTATGATTGATGCAGCCTTAAAATAAATATAAATTTATGGATATTTCACCGGTTTCTTAAGTTTATCCTTATTTCTTTTTAGGCTTTTTCCCTATATTTTTGTCCTTACTAATAATTCAGAACACCTTACTGAAAGTTTGTGAAATCTGTTATGAAAAACAGACCTGATTTACCTGAAGGATTACCCAAAAAAGAACGCAGGAAGATAAAACGTGCATTTTACCGGGAACAGATGAATAAACAGCTGCGGCTGGGTAAGTTGCAGAAATACGGAATAATTATTGCCGCTTGTTTGGTGTTTCTTGCTGGCGGATACTGGTTTATCAGAGAAGCCTCTAAACCGAAGCCCGGGGAATTTGTCCCCACCTTAGGCAATGAACATATCCAAAACATCACCGATACCCACGAATCTTACAATTCCCTGCCTCCGACTTCAGGTACCCACGTGAATAATAAAGCCCCCTGGGGAGTAAGCGGGTCCCCTATTCCTGACGAACTCCAGCTTCATAATCTGGAGGACGGCGGGATTATGGTACAGTATAATTGCACGCCGGATGGGGACAGCCAAAAAGAGGCCACTGACAGTGCCGAAGGGCAAGATGAATGCCAAAAACTGGTTGCCGGATTAACAGCCGTCATAAAAAAATATAAGGATAAAGTAATACTTGCCCCCTACCCTCAGCTTGATACTAAAATCGCCCTGACAGCCTGGACCAAGTTGGATAAATTCAATGAGTTTAATGAAGAGAGAATAGAAAAATTTATTAAAGCCTACCGCGGCATCGATCACCATCGGGTCTGACTGAATCTGTCTTTCTTCATGGAATCTTAATCTTTGTTATGCTAATATTTATAGATACTTATCTATAGATGGCGGTGATTTGAAATGAAAAATAATTATTTATTGGCAATTACAACTTTTATCGCCGGGATTCTGTTAACAGTTCTCATAACAGGTTACAACAGACAGCAGGCTCAACCTGCTAATATGATGGGTGGCAGCGGCATGATGACCATGAATTCCAGCATGAATGAAATGATGCAATCACTGGAAAAGGCTGAAGGGGAAGATTTTGATATGGCTTTCATGAACTCGATGATGGTCCATCATGAAGGCGCCATTGAAATGGCCAAAGAAGCGAAAGCAAAAGGCATGCATGAAGAGATCAAAAATTTGGCAGATGATATAATAGAAGCTCAAGAGAACGAAATTGAACAAATGAAAATGTGGCAAAAAGAATGGGAGGCAAATCCATGAGTTTCTTAGATAAATTATTTTCCGCCAATAAAAACAAGGTTAAAGATCCGGTTTGCAAAATGATGGTCGATCCTGAAAAAGCGGAATATAAAAGCAACCATGATGGCAAAACCTACTATTTCTGCTCGGAAAACTGCCAAAAAACCTTTGAAGCTGATCCCCAAAATTATGCTAGTTGATGAAACGTTTCTTTCCCTTATTATTTTTTATTCCGGTTTTAATCGGTTTCAGTCTTCTCCAAAAGTTCTATCAGGGCAATAATGGACAGGAAGCTTCACCGGAATCCGCAAATAAAAACTTTTCAGATCCTCAAGAAAACAAAGAGCCTTCTTTTATTGACTCCCTGCGGGAACGCTCATACGGAGATGGGGAGTTTAAAATAGAAAATGAAATTGAGCGCAACGGTTCTTACAGCGGTTACCTTTTTTCATATTCTTCAGACGGCCTGAAAATTTACGGCCGTATGAATATACCCTTTGGTGAATCCCCTGCCGGAGGTTTTCCCGTTATCATCCTCAATCACGGCTATTTCAATAATACCTCATTTAAAAGCGGCGACGGCACACAAACCATGGCGGATATTATGGCCCGCAACGGCTATCTGACCCTGGCTTCAGACTATCGTGGCCACGGCAATAGTGAGGATGACGGGCGGGTATCACGCGGACACCGGCGAATATGCCATTGACGTCTTAAACCTTCTTGCCTCCTTAAAAAATCTAAAGAATCCCCAAGACCAATCTGACGGTCTTTTCCTTAACCTGGAAAAAATCGGCATGTGGGGGCACAGTTAGGGCGGAGAGGTTGGCTTGAGGGTGGTTGAAGCAACCGATAAAATCAAAGCTCTCGTCTTATGGGCTCCCACCAGCGCCCGTGTTTCCGATAATGCCCGATTCTACGGAGGTAGACGCCCAGTCGCAAATAACAATCAAGGCACCGAAAGTGCCTCCCCTATTGATTTTCTAAATTACATTTCAACTCCGGTAAGCCTCCACCAGGGGCTTTTTGATACCGAAGTGGATCCCGCCTGGTCAAAAGAGCTGAACGAAGCATTGAAACAGGCAGGTAAACAGGTTGAGTATTTTGAGTATCCCGGACAGGACCACAATTTTCGCAATTTAGGCTGGGCGCAAATTTCCGCCAGATCCCTTCAATTTTTTGACAAATATCTGAAATAATCCAGAATCTTCCATCGGCAAAGCTTTACTGTCTTTAACTGCCATAAAAACAAATGGACCGAAAAATTTATCGCTTAAAATAGATAAATATCTCTATAAGAGTTTATCTCAACCTAATCAGGATAAGGATTAGAGAATTTCCCATATCCCGGGGTCTTCGCCGCCCAGATACCAGATGAAGATTCCTCCCAGCTCGTAAGCTTTGGCCAGATCAATTTTGGCTTTGAACGAACTGGCATCTTCCAGCCAGACTTGGTGCTTTTGCCCTTCGTCGGTATATTCAAAAAAATTAGCTCTTTTTGCCTCATCCCAACGAAGCTCAACTCCGGTTCCCGCAAGAATTGTTAACGTCTCGGCTGTTCTCATATCCTTATAAAATTCTTCTTCCGGCTCAATGATCCAGTCGTGCCCTGAATGGGCTGTGCCTAAAATAATTTTCTCAGCCGGAACCCCCTGTTTAAGAGCGTTTTTAATGACTGCATTTACCCATTCAAAAGAAGCGATCGGCCCGGGCCCCGTATCCTGGCCGTACTCTTCATATATATTAAGGTGCAGTCGGTCGGCAATTTTGCCTATCTCAGTCAGATTGATGCCGTGAGTTACCCTGCCTTCGGTCTCAACAGGTATAGATATACTCAATATTTTTCCTGTATTTTTAATTTCTTTTGAGAGGGTGCGTATGTATTCCGTAAACTCTTCTTCCTGGTTATTCTTAAGGTTTTCGTAATCAATGGTCACCCCGTCGTAACCCTTTTCGGCTGCTGTTTCCAAAACATCAGAAAAATGTTCTTTTTGTGTGTCCTTATCATCCAAAATTTCGTCGGCCCGGCCGACATCACCGTGATCCCCTATTCCCATCATTATTTTGAGGTTGTTTTCTTTAGAAAGCGACAAAACTTCTTCTTCCATCTCCGCAGATATTGAATCATCGCGGCTGATCCGTCCATCATCATCCAGGTTGTACCAGTACAAAGATACATAGTCCAGTTTAGTTAAATTGGCCTTAAATGAGAAAAGGGACCGGTCCAGCTTATCTTTCCCGATACCTATTGACCCAGTATATGACAGCTTATGATCAGGATTAGGCGAAGGTATGCCGGTTCTGTCACTGCTTTCCCATAAAAAGTAAATAACCCCGGCAGCTAATATCAGGAAAAGAGCTCTTTTCATCCTTGGGCGATAGCTGACTTATGGTAGATGGTAAAAGGCTCCTCATTGTAAATTGGGCGGTAATGGAACGTTATTGAATTCAAGACTGTCGATTCAATTGTCCCGTGGGCGTGGTCGTCCAAAAGGACAAAGTCAAAGAAATTTTCGGACAGGGCCAGGCTGTATGCTTGGGAACCTGTCAGATTTTTATATTTAAAATCAAAGATTCCCGTAATGTTCTCATCCCTGAAATTGGGAAGCGCCAAAAGTGTCACGTCATCCTGTGAAGAGAGTATTTTTTCGTGATCGGATGTTCTTGTTTTTAAAAAGTCCATGGCTTTATCAGTATTCGGCCAGGCTCTCTCAAGCTTCAAAAGTTGGGAGTAAGAATAGAAAAAAGTGGCGATAAACAATAAACCTAATAACAGGTTGCCAAATCTGGGCCACCTCCCTATAAATGACTGTAATCCATATGAGGCCAATGGCAGTAGGAAAATGACCGTCAAATATGAATGCTGCCCGCTGGCAGCTGAATTGTTGGTAGCCAGATGGACGGCAAGCGGGGTCAGAGCTAAGATAATTAAAACAAGGGCTGTCCGGCTACTTTTGAAAAACAGCAAAAGTGCTCCGATTGCCGCCGGCAGCAGAACGGGCAGGCTGTAAGAATAAAAGCTTTTAAGAATTACCACTGAGTGGCTGGTTGCCTTGCTTATCTGTTCTTCTTGAAAGTGGATAAGCGCCGGATACTGCCAAAGAGCATAGCCTATGACAATTGTCGACAGCGGCAGCAAAAAATACTTTAAATAAAGTCGGACTTCATGATTACCATTAATTTTTGCTTGCCAAAAAGCCGCCAGAGCAACCACCGGAAATATGATAAAGGAGATATACTTTGCAAGATATGAAGCGGCTATAAAAACTGCTGCCCCAAAATACCAATTTTCCTTCCGCCAGTCTTTTTGTTTTTCCGACTTTAAGCTTTTTAGCAGCAATACCAATCCTGCTAAAAGCAGCGTAAATGAAAGCATATCGTAAATAGCCAGACGGCTTAAGTACAAAGGCACGGCTAAAACTGCCAAAAAACTGGCGGCAATGATAGCTGAGGTTTCATTATCCTGATCATTATTGGATAATTTCAAATATCTGACGATTAAATATAAAAGGTAAACGGATATTGTGCCCAATAATGCATTTAACAACCTGCTGCCTGTGATGCCCCAAAAACCAAAGACAGCCGAAAGTGTCGGATAAAACAATGGCATCCCTCCTACCCAGGCAAAAGGATTGCTTTCCTGCCAATGCCCTACCAAAACTTTCCGTCCTAATATTAGATATTGAGCTTCATCCAAAAAAGGAGAATTGTAATTGAGATTATAAATTCTTAACAGAAAGGCATAGATTAGAACAACGAAAATTGGAGAAATAAAAACTTTCACTTTTTAAGATTACAGTTAAAATGTATAAGATAGAACTCATTAATATAAAAATAATAAAAGAAGCACTCTTCATAAAATCTTAATAACTTGACTGGTAAGATTTTTAACATGATAAAAACAGCATCCGTTCCGATAAAAGGCATGCATTGCCGTTCTTGCGAGCTTTTGATTGAAGGTGAACTCTGCTCTCTTGAGGGTGTCAAAAAAGTTGCCGTCAGCCAAAAAAAGGGCTTAGCGGAAATCGCTTATAAAGGTAATCTAAACTATGAAGCGGTCAACTCGACTATCGAAGGAGCAGGCTATTCAATCGGCCTACCCGAAAAAAAACCTTTATTTACCCGCGATTTTAATATTTATCAGGAAATAATAATTTTTCTGATTGCCGTCTTTTTAGGCTATGTTCTCCTAGACATTTTCGGCATTAAAATTGCCCTGCCGGCCATCTCCAATCATCCTTCCAGCCTTTTAGTAGTGCTTTTAATCGGGTTAACAGCCGGCTTCTCCACCTGCATGGCTTTAATCGGCGGCTTGGTTTTGGGTGTTTCTGCCAGGTTTGCCGAAAAGCATTCTTTAGCTACTCCTCTTGAAAAATTCAAACCGCATCTGTTTTTTAATCTTGGCAGGATAGGTTCTTATCTTTTTTTCGGTGCGATAATCGGTTGGTTTGGTTCTTTTTTCCAGCTGTCCGGTTTCGGCCTTGGTATGCTGACGGTTTTTGTAAGCATGGTTATGCTTTTGATGGGTTTACAGCTAACCGGGCTTTCCCCCAGACTGGAAGATTTTAAACTGACTCTGCCTGCCGGAGTGGGAAAAATTTTGAGAATTAATTCAAAAAAAGAGGCTGAATACAGCAATAAAAATTCTGTCTTTATGGGAGGCCTGACCTTTTTTCTGCCCTGCGGCTTCACCCAGGCGATGCAGCTTTTTGCCATGACGACAGGCAATCCTGTTTCGGGCGCTTTAATCATGGGCACTTTTGCCTTGGGGACAGCACCTGGACTTCTGGGAATTGGCGGTTTGACATCGCTGGTCAAAGGAGCTTTTGCTCAAAGTTTTTTCCGGATTGCCGGTGTCGTTGTTATCGTCTTAAGTCTTTTCAATCTTAACAATGGCCTGAATCTGACCGGCTTAAATCCGGGTTATTTTAATTTCCCCGGGAAAACAACTGTTGTGGCAGCAGCTGATACAGAAGGAGTTCAACTGGAAAACGGCAAACAGGTCATCCGTATGGTCCAGGATGCCGGAGGTTACAATCCGAAAGTCTTCACGGTTAAAAAAGGCGTACCTGTCCGCTGGGTTATCGATTCCAAAGATCCCAACACCTGTGCCGCTTCAATTGTGGCCGACAAAATCGGCGTGCAAAAATTGCTCCATCCTGGTGAAAATGTGATTGAGTTTACGCCTTCCGAAGAAGGCGTTATCCGATTTACCTGCAGTATGGGCATGTTTTCCGGATCGATCAGGGTGGTTAATGATGTCAATGGTATTCAAGTACAGGCTGCGACTCTCCCCGATGACACCGCCGCTGTTAAAACCGCTAATTCTGCCGGAGGTGCGTCTTGCGGTAGCGGAGGCTGCGGTTGCGGAGGTGGAGGGCAAAAGCAGGTCCAAAACACAAATGTCACTCCGGTGAAAGCTCAAGAAAATAAAGATGAGCAAATCATTAAAACTGTGTATACCCAAAATACTGATATCAGTCCAAATGCTTTTGAAGTTAATGCGGGAAAGCCCGTCAGAATGGAAATTGAAGTCAAAGACAACGGTTCCGGCTGTATGGCAACAATTGCCGTCCCCGGTTTAGCCGATAATCCCCAATTTCTTAAAAAGGGAGAAACGATAGTTCTTGAATTCACCCCGAAAACTCCCGGTGAATACCCGATTACCTGCGCCATGGGGGTACCCCGCGGCATTATTAAGGTTGTTTAAAGGAGTCTTTTCATGTCCGATATAAATACGCTAAAATTCTACGTTACCGGCATCACCTGTGACGCTTGTCTGAAACTTATCAAACGCAGAGTCAATTCAATCGAAGGTGTTTTGGATTTTAACGTTTCCCTGACCGGTGAGGCGCAAGTTACCGCCAGACGTGATATTAATCTTACGGAAATTAAGAAATCACTGGAAGGTACGGATTATCAGGTTATAAACTGAAGAAAATTTCTTAATGAAAAAAAAGCTGAAATTAAATATCAAAGGCATGCATTGCCGCTCCTGTGAAGTGGTTACGAAAGAGGAACTGGCGGCTTTACCGGGTGTTTCCGATATAAATGTCAGTTTCCAAAAACAGCTGGCCGTTCTCACTCTTGACCAAAGTAAAAACAGCCTGACCGAAGTGATCGAAGCGGTCAAACGGGCAGGCTATGAAGCACTCCAGGAAGAAAGTGTTGGAACGGAAGCTAATAAAAGCACCGCTGGGGCAAAAGTGACAAGAAGCAGTGTTCCGGTTAAAATTGAATCAAGAGTTGAAGCGCAAGGGCGTGTTTTTCTAAATGATCATGGTGAACCATTTTTTGATGGTAAAATCAGCAAATTCCAAAAATCCGAATACCAACAATCTTTCGGTAATGGAGAAGTGAAGAATTTTATGTCAAAACTTTCCGGATCTTTGGATAATGCCCCGCTATTCAACCCTCTCCCCTCCCAAGATAACGTCTTGTCGAATAAACCTGATCAAATACCGGCAAAAAAATCACAAATTCCTGAAATAAGTACTCCGGCTGAAACGCCTGATATACGCAAAAGAGTTTCGTTATCTCTCTCCGGTATGCACTGCTCTTCCTGTGCCCAACTGATTGAACGTTCCCTTAAAAAGGTTGATGGCGTCTCTTCCGCCAACGTCAATTTTGCCGCCGAAAAGGCGCTGGTTGACTTTGACTCTAACCAGGCGACTGTCGAAAATCTGATCAAAGCGGTGGAAAACAGCGGTTATAAAGCCAGTCAGATTGATCAAAAAGATACCGAATTTGAAACGCGAAAACGTCAGGAAGAAACTAGAATGCTTTTTTCGAAGTTCATTTCCAGCCTGATCCTGAGCTTGCCATTGCTTTATTTCATGCTGTTCGACTTTTTCCCGGGTGCAATCGGCAAACTGTTCTTTAATCCTTATGTCGGCGTCCTCTCTTTCATCCTGTCGACCCCGGTGCAGTTTGTTTTGGGTTACGGTTTCTATAAAGGCATGTGGTCCGCTCTCAGGATGAAAACCTTTAATATGGACAGTCTGATAGCCATCGGCACCTCGGCTGCCTATTTTTACAGCGCTTTCAATTATTTGAGTTATTTCTCCCTAACAGGTACTCTCCTCGGGCCGGTGATAGAAAAAATACCGGAATTGTATTTTGAAACATCCGCCTTTTTGATTACTTTTGTTCTTTTGGGAAAATGGCTGGAACTTAGAGCCAAGGGTAAAACATCAGATGCCATAAAAAAATTGATGGGCCTTCAGCCAAAAACCGCCAGAGTTATAAGAAATGGCAATACGGTTGATATTCCTTTGGATCAGGTGGTCAAAGGCGACATTTTGCTGGTCCGGCCGGGCGAAAAAATCCCGGTTGACGGCAAAATTATCAGAGGCTCATCTTCCGTCGATGAATCGATGATTACCGGCGAAAGCATACCTGTTGAAAAAAACAGCGGTGATAATGTGGTCGGGGCAACCATCAATAAAATGGGCAGCTTTGAATTTGAGGCAACCCGGGTCGGCAGCGAAACCACGCTAGCCCAAATCATCCGTTTAATTGAGGAAGCCCAGGGTTCCAAGGCACCCATTCAGGCCTTCGCCGACCGCATTTCAGCCTGGTTTGTCCCGGCCGTCATCATTATCGCCATCGGCACCTTTCTCGTCTGGTACCTGATCTTTGGGGCTTCCTTATCATTTGCCCTGATGGCATTCACGGCCGTTATCGTCATTGCCTGTCCCTGCGCCTTGGGCTTGGCGACTCCGACCGCTTTGATGGTCGGTACTGGTAAGGGCGCGGAACACGGCATTTTAATAAAAGGCGGCGAACCCTTGGAAAAGATTTGCCGGATAACAACCATCATTTTCGATAAAACCGGTACTTTAACCAACGGCAAACCGATTGTGACCGATATCGAAAGCTACACTGAAACCGGAGAGGCTCAAATCCTGGAAATTGCCGCTTCATTGGAAAAATCTTCTGAACATCCTTTAGCGGAAGCCATTGTAGGCTTTGCCCGGGAAAAAGATATGCTCATGAAGAATGTCGAGAATTTTAAGGCCATACCCGGTCACGGAGTCACCGGCACCATCAAAGGCGAAACTTATTATATGGGCAACCGGAAACTGATGACAGATGTCGCCAAAGTTGAGCTCGGTCAACTTCACGACAAACTGATTAGATTGGAAAACATGGGTAAAACCGCCATGCTTTTGGCAGATAAAAATCAGATCCTGGGAGCGATTGCGGTTGCCGATACCGTCAAAGAAACCAGCCGGGAAGCTATCGATCAGCTTAAAAAAAGAAATATCGAAGTTTATATGATCACCGGCGACAATGAACGGACTGCCCAGGCTATTGCTGATCAGGTCGGCATTACCAATATTCTGGCGGAAGTTTTACCTGAAGACAAAGCCAATGAAGTCAAAAAACTTCAGGATAAAAAACAAATTGTGGCCATGGTCGGCGACGGCATCAATGATGCGCCGGCATTAGCTCAGGCTGATTTAGGGATTGCCATGGGTTCGGGAACTGATGTCGCGATGGAAACAGGCGGTATCGTCATCGTCAAAAACGACCTGCGGGATGTAGTTACTGCCATCAATCTTTCCCACGATACGATGAGTAAAATTAAGCAAAACATGTTTTTCGCCCTCTTTTATAACATCGTTGGCATCCCCGTCGCTGCCCGGGCTTTCGCTTTCATGGGGCTTGTGCTTAAACCCGAATTGGCAGGTTTGGCCATGGCTTTATCCTCCATCTCCGTCGTTACCAATTCCCTGACTTTAAAATATTTCCGGCCGGGCAAACGGAATTACTTGTCTTTGATTGCTCCGCTTGCGATGCTGATTCTTTTCAGCATAATTTTCGGCGGTTTTGCCAAAATCAGCTCCTCCATGGCTTTTGAATAGTTTTCCCAAAAAATCTTCATAATTTCTTAATAATCCAGGCTGTATTATTAAGCCAATATGTTCAAACGCTTCTCAGGAGAAAAATTAATATTATTGGTAATTGGCGGATTCACCTTGCTGGTATTCCTACTGATTATTGTCTTTGCCGTTAAAGAAGGAAAGGGAGCCACGCAATCAGATGCTATCTCTTATACCAAAGGTGACACGGAAAAACCGGCGGCTTCAATTGATTCTAATTTAAAAGAATTGGGCAAGATGAAAGTCAGTGATGAGAGGACAGCTGAATTCAGCATAAAAAATAACGGCTCCAAGCCTTTGGAACTCTATAAATTATCGACTTCCTGCGACTGTACATTTGCCAAACTGGATATCAATGGAGTCATTAGTCCGGAATTTACCATGCATTCAAAAAACAACTGGAAGGCTCAACTGCCGCCGGGAGAGACAGCCAAATTGTTTGTTACTTACCGGCCGTTTATTATGCCGGTCAAAGGACTGGTTACCAGACAAGCCTCACTCAACACCAATGACCCGGAAAATGAAACCTTGATATTCAATATCAATGCCACAGTCGAATAATTACTTATGAATCTTTTCTTCGGAGTTTCCCTGACTGCCTCTTTTTTGGGCGGCATGGTGGCCTTGTTTGCTCCCTGCTGTATTACTTTTCTTTTTCCTTCTTATTTGGGAACAATTTTCAAAGATAGGAAAAGGGTGGTTTTTCTGACGATGATTTTTGCCGCGGGTTTGGGATCAATCCTGGTACCGGTGGCTTTGGGCGCTTCGATTATCGTCTCTTTCTTTGATAAATTCCATACCACGACATATCTTCTTGGGGCTTTAGTGATGTTTCTGGTTGGGTTGATGACTCTATTTGAAGTGAAACTGATGCTTCCCCTGCCCCATTACACCATGCCCAAAGAAACAACTGTCCTCTCAACTTATATATTGGGACTTTTTTCCGGTATCACCTCCTCTTGCTGCGCCCCGGTTCTTTTTGCCGCTATCACCCTGTCCTCACTATCACCGACCCTTCTGTCTTCCCTGATTGTTTCAATAGCCTATGTCTTAGGAATCGTTTTCCCTCTTTTTTTCCTGTCTCTTTTTTATGAAAAGCTGAGCAATAAATACCTCTATAAAATCAAGAGTAGTTGGGAAAAACCGCTGAAAATATTGGCTTCTGTTACTTTCATGGTCTCGGCGGTGATTATCGCTTTGATGGCTCTGACGGGAAAAATTGAGATGGATAAGAATATGGCCTACGGAGAATCCCTTAGAAGATTTATCTTTAATCTGTCCAATCGGCTGGGAAATCCCCTGATAGACCTGTTATTGATTGCCCTTTTGGTTATATTTATCAAAATTATGATAAAGGAGGTAGGCCATGGTGAAAAAAAATAATTCTGAAAATAAACATCAATCTTATTTGACCGGTATTGTCACGGGACTTTTGATCGGCCTGTTATTGTTTGTGCTTATCCCGAAACTTTCTAATTACCGGAAAGCTACTAATCCGGAAAGTGAAACACCAGCAGAAAAAACGGCTTCTATTAAGTCCGATCAATTGCTTTCAGAAGTAACCCAAAAAGTTCTGCCTGATAAATTCAACCTCGGTGTCTCCTTTGGTGAGACCGTCAAAAAAATGGTCGAGACAGGCGCTATAGATAAGCAAAAATTTTTAGATCTCTATCAAAGCCGCGGAGGTTTACCTGCCGAATTTACGGATCTTTTTGATAAGGATTCTTCCGAAAAGATAATCGTCACCAAAGAAAACAATGCCATCATCCTCAACCTCCTCTGGCCGCTGGGAATTGCCAACAAAACCAAATTTCTGGAAGAAGGGCCGATGAAGGAAGATTCCGGCAATTACGCTTCAACCGGCGGTTGGACTTTGGGAAAGGAGGAAGGCGGTAAACTTTTCAACCGTTTCCCTATCCTGCCGTTAACGCCCGAACAGGAAAAGGAAGTGATTGAAATTGCCCAAAATATTTACCGGCCCTGCTGCGGCAATTCCACCTACTTTCCCGACTGCAATCACGGGGCGGCCATGCTGGGCTATATTGAGCTGGCCGTTGTCCAGGGTATGAGCCGGAATGAAATATACAAAAAAGCCCTGCTTTTAAATTCCCAGTGGTTCCCCCAGACTTATGTGGAACTGGCCATGTACTTCAAAAGCAAAAAGGGTGAGGATTGGCAGGATGTAGATCCCAAGGAGGCATTAGGCAGTCCTTACTCGAGTGGCGCCGGTTACCAGGCTATCAACAAGGAACTTCAGTCGGAAGGCATCCTTCCCAAAGTTGAAGGCGGCGGCGGCTGCGGCGTCTGATACACTGGAAGAATAGATGAAAAAAATATCCTGGGAATATTGGTTTTTATTCTTAATCAGTGGGATTCTAGCTATTATTCTTCTATTTACCCTAACTAAAGCAAAAGATACAGATACCTCAAGCCTGATCACTTCTAATCAAATCACTGACTCTGTGGTTGTCAGTCCTTCGGCCGGTGCAGCCGGCGGGGTCAGCGTTTCCGTCGCTTATGCCGGAGGGGATGAGGATGGTTGGAATTTTAATTTGAATTTTGATACCCATAATGTCAACCTGGATGCTTATGATTATCAGAAAGGTATTTATCTTGAAAAAAACGAAGGACTTTATCCGTCTCTAAAAATTGAAGTTTCTGGACAAACCCATCATAAAAAAGCAAAGGCGGTTTTTGAAAAAATTGAACTTCCTTTCGCCATAATAATTAAGAATTTATCAGGCATCCCGAGAAGGGAATTTAAAGTTGAAGGGGAAAGGGGGTGAAACATGAAATTTAAGGAATCGGTATTAGCCAATACTTTGGCCATTGTGGCAGCTGCCTATTATCTTATTTGCACACTGCTGGTCTTTTTGGCACCGGATCTTTACCGTCAATTTGCCCAATCCTGGATGCACGGCGTGGATGTGACCACTGTCTGGAACAGACAGCCGCCTGCAATCGGAACTGTTCTATTCGGCTTTATCACTTTCAGCATATCAGCCTGGATCACCGGTTATTTTATTGCCGCAACCTATAATTATCTAGCTAAAAAAAGTTGAAAGACTATGACTAAATTTCTCTCCTCCCCCATTTTCATGGGGATTGTTGCTTCATCCTTTCTTTTGACCTTTTATTTTTTCCTTATGAGACTTCTGACAGGTTCTTTTGAAACTGCCTGGTGGCAATTTTCGACACTTTGGCCTTACATGACTTCACTCTCTGCCGGTTTCGGGATTCAATCCGGGCTTTATGTCAGCTTAAAAAATAAAATTAAAGGGGGCAGCCGTAAAATGATGGTGGGCAATTCTTCAACTTCGACTCTGGGTATGATCGCCTGCTGCGCCCATCATCTGACTGATGTCCTGCCGCTGTTAGGCTTAAGTCTTCTCACTTCACTCTTAATCCAATTCCAGAAAGAAATTTTACTGTTGGCAATTCTTTCCAATCTCGCGAGTATAATTTATCTCATCCGACTTAAACGCAAAATCTGATTTTACTTTTAAAGATTTCATTTATAATAGAATCAGGAGGTGATTTGTATGATGGCTAATTGGGGTTACTCCGGCATGATGGGAGGTTGGGGCTTTTTGGGAGCTGTAACCTGGCTGCTTATAATCACTTTTCTGGTTCTGGGAATCATTTATTTCTGGAAAGAAATCAATAAAAAGAAATAACCTCTTTATTTGCATCAGTCTTCATCAATGTTAAAATTGATAGTTACCGATGAATTTGTGGACCGTTTTTTTAACAGGGCTTCTTACTGGCGGTTTATCCTGCATGGCCGTCCAGGGCGGTCTGCTGGCAACCACACTTGTACAGAATGAAGAAGACAGACTGAGAGGTATCGCCACCAAAGGACGGGCTTGGCCGATATTAGCTTTCCTGATAGCCAAAATCATCGCCTATACTGTCTTGGGTGCGTTGCTGGGAATTTTCGGCTCTTTCTTCCGGTTGTCAGTCTCAACCCAAGTCTTTCTGCAAATAGCCGTCGGGATCTTTATGATCGGCACTGCACTTAATTTATTGAATGTTCACCCCATTTTCCGTTATTTCATTATCCAGCCTCCCCGCTTCCTGTTGAGGATCATCCGCCGGCAATCGAGAAGCGGTGATTTATTTGCACCTGCTTTTTTGGGTGCTTTGACAATTTTTATCCCCTGCGGCACCACTCAGGCAATGATGGCTTTAGCACTGGTTTCAGCCAACCCTGCTTATTCTGCCATAATTATGTTTGCTTTTACTCTTGGTACTGCGCCCGTCTTTTTTATTTTAGGTTTATTAACCACCAAATTAAGTTCCCTGTTCCAAACCTCGTTTGGCAAAATAGCCGCTTTTGCCATTATCTTTTTGGCTGTTTTTAACATTAATGCGGCCGCGGTTTTGTCGGGCTCCAACTTCACCCTTAATAATTTATGGAAAGATTTTAACTGTACGGTTTTAAGCAATTGTTCCGGCCAGGTTTTGGCCAAGGCTGCCACGCCTGTTTCGGAAGCCACTATTTACTTTAATTCACGCGGGTATTCACCTGAAAATATTACGGTGGCAAAAGGGTCCGAGGTAAAACTGAATCTTATTAATAATGACGGAGAAGGCTGCATCCAGGCTTTCGTTATCCCCAAATTAAATATCCAAAAAGTCGTCAGAACGGGTAGTAAAACAAGCTTGTCTTTCACTGCTCCGGAAATTCCCCAGGACCTGACTTTCTCCTGCAGTATGGGTATGTATAACGGAGTCATCAAAGTGATTTAGCATTATGACTAAAAAAACCGTCTGGAAAATACTGGATATGCATTGCACTGCCTGCGCCATAAACATTGATTTTGAGCTTGAAGATAACCATGGTATCAAATCAGCCAGAACCAATTATGCCAAAGCCCTAACGGAAGTAGAATTTGATCCGGAAGTGCTGGACGAGAAGAAAATCGAAGAAATCATCAAAAAGGCCGGTTATACTGCCAACCTCAATACGTAAAACGGTTTTACAAATAAAGAGAGACCGTCATATTCCAGAAAGCATGTAATAGGATCGGCAGAACCAGGTTTCGGCGGAATGTGTAAAGATAACTGTTGGTAACTCCCATCAAAAAAATCGACGCGGGATAAAAAAGTAAAGCTGTTCCCGTCAGATGCAGCCTCGTAAACATTACCGGAAGATGAAGCAGCATGAACAGAAAACTGGCGGTTATGGCAGACGGAAATTGCTTACCGGTCACTTTATACAAGCGTCCGAACAGAAAGCCACGCCCCAATACTTCCTCGGAAAAAGCGGTGGCCAAATTAATCAGCAGAAATGAACCTATACCACCGGCTAATAACACGGCCGCAACCGGTTCAAAGGAAAATTTTTGATATTTAAGATAATTGGCCATAAGGCCTTCAACAGCCAGAATTATTCCTAATACAACACCGATATATACATCCGTCAGAAAGCTTTTGACATCAAAACTTATACCCAGTTCTTTAAGTTTTTTGTTTTCCCAGACCCAGACAAGAAAAAGAGGCGGTACCAAAAAAATTAACGGTTTTACGATAAACTCGTCCACGCTTTCAGGCAGAATAAATTTAGCCCGGTAAAAAGCCCAAACAATAAAAATGAAAAACCAAACTATAAACACCTGACGCTTCATAATTTAATTCTAATCTTTTTCAATACCTGATTTCAAACCCGGCCAGGTCGTCACCCGTCTTTTCCCATTTTACTTCGATATCCGCCACCAGGCTTGTCTCCGGCCCGTTTTTGCAGATATCTATATACTTATTAACAATATCCTCCGCACCTTCACAAACAAGCTCAACCAGATTCCGGTCGGCATTCCTGACCCAGCCTTTAAGCTCCAGTCTGGTCGCCTCGCGCACCGTCCAGGCTCTGTAGCCGACACCGGTGACATCACCGGAAATGAACACATGAGCGCGTACTCTTTTCATGATATATTTTATATACCGTAAATGGCTTTAATCCTGCTTTCTATCTCCATTATAACCAGCATTCTCCTAATATCTAAAGGTGCTGATTGGCTTACTGACTCATTGGCTCCGATTGCAGCCAAACTTAAGACTTCAAATATCTCTATTGCCATCATTTTGGTTTCAATGGTCGTCAGCCTGCCGGAAATCCTGGTAGCAGTAGACGCAGGCCTCCGGGGATATGTACAGATCAGCCTGGGAGTTATCTTCGGATCGATTATCTGCAATATAGGACTTATGGTCGGATTGCCGGCCATGATCAGACCGCTGACTGTTTCCAAAAATATGGTTCTTAGAGACGGTATATTTTCAATTGTCGTTCCCATTCTTATTTTTGCCATTTCTTCAGGCGGCACAATAACCAGGCTTCACGGCTTTGCCCTGCTTCTTCTTTTTATTCCATACCTGACCAATGTCTTCTTGCAGGAAAAACATACGGAATATAACGAGGAAGCGCTCAAACGGGATATAGAAATCGAGTTACAACTGATCGGTTTGGATTTCGGCCACATAAAGGCAGGTTGGCTGTCTTTTTCCCTTGGACTGGTAATACTTCTTATCGGAACTTATCTTTTTTCAGGGCAGCTGATTTCCCTGGTCAACCTGTTTTCACTTGACCCCCTATTCGTCGGCATGACTATCGGAGCGTTTGTTCCCTCCATACCCAATATCGCGGCCGCTTATAAAGCCACTAAAAAGGGTTTGACGGAGGTGGCGGTTTCAGAGACTATCGGTTCAAACGTCTTTACTCTCCTCGTAACAACTGGCATTATAGCCATGATTTCTCCGATTGAAATGCAATCCAACTGGCTGACCTTTGATATTCCCGTTGTTGTCTGGATTAGCTTTTTATTATTTATTTATATGATCTCAGGCAGGGGTATTTCGCGGAAAGAAGGTTTTATTCTTTTCTCCAGTTATCTGGCCATTCTGGTAGCACAGATCATCATTTTTCTCTGATTTAATAATTAATCAGTCAGGAACTTGGCCCCGGATAGTGCAATAATGACATTTCTGATTATTCTTCCCAGAAGAACCGCCAGAAAAAACTTCCAGACCGGATAGTTAACCGCTCCGGCAATAATACCCAAAACATCGAAAAAAGGCAGAGGGATCAAGGCATAGACAAATGTTGTTATAAAACCGGCACGGTGAAAAAATCCTTCCAAAGTTTTTACCCACTTTCCCCCTTTTTCAACGAATCGTAATACACCCCGGCCTCCAAATCCCAGAAAATAAGCGAAAAGCTCTCCGAAGGCCGCTCCGATACCTGATAACAATCCCACTGCCAGCGGATTCCAAATAGCTCCCCCTACAAAAACTGAGGCAGTACCCGGCGCAGGCAGAATTATGGTGGCGTTGGAAATGAAATTGATGACGAAGATGCCTAAAAAACCCCAGCTTTCTACGTCTTTCAGATCATCCCGGTTGATCCAGAGGAGATAAAGCAGCAATAAGCTGATTACAAAAACTGCAATACGGAAACTCTTCCCCTCACCGATTTTCTGCCAGTTATTCTTTTTAGCCTTATGATCGGCCATATTCATAATGATAGCATGGATAAATTATAAAAAGCCGGGTAATTTTAAAAGGGTATATCTTTTGAATTTTGCTTATTTTCAATCAATTTTTTTTTCGCGGATTTTTTATTTTGCCATGCTCCAATTTCTTTCAGTTTCCACATAAACAAAGCGCCTTTGTTTTTTACTTTGGCATCAGCGCAAAAACTCAGTGCTTTTTCGAGAAATGGCCGCGGAATATCCCTGGCCAGTTTTATATAGAGCGATTTATGTTTGATGTCATTTAAAGTTTCCGCTATATGGTAACCGAATGACTGGAATTCCCGGGAAATAAATTTATCTTCAAGCGGATTGAATTTTGTCAGGATGTCTCCGATGGACTGGATTTTTGTATTTTTCATGAAATAAATTTTTTCCGGATTATTCCCACAAGATATAAAGAACCAGTAACCAAAATTAAATCGCTGTTACCGGCTGATTTATGAGCGCTTTCCAAAGCTGAAAATGCATTGTGGTTGACTTCAAAGGAAACGTGTTTTTGCATAAACCGGGCTAACTCAGCCGGATCATAAGAGCTTATTTCACCCTGGTCCATAATAACACGGTAATTTGTCAGGATAAATTTTTCCGTTATCAAAGACAGCAGCCGGATCATCCCGGCAGCATTTTTGTCTTTTTTTATAGCCAGGACTGTCGTGGCTTTTTTTCCGGGCCAGATTTCCCTGACTGCATCAACCAGTGCTTTAATTTTATCGGGATTGTGGGCTCCGTCCAAAACAATTAAAGGCTTTTTCCTGATGATTTCCAGCCGGCCGGCAAATTTTACCGTTTTTAAACCGCTTTTTATCTCTTTTACCCCGATACCCCCGAATTCTTCGCAAGCTTTAACAGCCAATGCCGCATTTGCCACCTGGTGCCGGCCTAACATGCCAAGATGCAGATTCCGGTAATATTGGAAGTTATGAAAATCGAAGCGGCTGCCTGAGATTGATACTCTTTTTATATCTGTTCTGAAATTGAGCCCGGCCAAAAATAATGGGACATTGTTTTGATCAGACTTGTTTTTGAAAATTGCTTTAACCGAAGAAATATCAGTGCCTGAAATCACTTTCATACCTTTTTTTATAATACCGGCTTTATCAGCGGCTATTTCCTCGAGGGTCTCCCCCAGAATTTCGGTATGATCAAGTCCCACATTGGTTATGACGGCGATTTCCGGTTGGACGACGTTTGAAGCATCATACAGTCCTCCTAAACCCACTTCTATCACGGCTGCCTCTGCTTTTTCTTTGTAGAAATGGAGAAAAGCCAGAGCCGAGACGATTTCAAAATAACTGGGTGATCCCAAATCTGTTTCCCCCATCGCTTCAACATGTGGTTTAATCTTATTAATTAAACGGGTGAAAACACCGTCTGAGATTTCCCTTTGAACTGAGTTTAACGGCTCAATGACGGTGAACCTTTCGTTTATCCTTACCAGATGAGGCGAAGTGTAAAGACCGGTTTTGTATTTTGTTCCTAAAATTGAAGCAATCATGGTGGCTGTTGATCCTTTTCCTGATGTGCCACCCACATGGATCGTCCTGTATTTTAATTGCGGATTGCCCAGCCTGCCGGTCAGTTCCCTCATTCTTTCAAGTCCCAGGACGCCCGGGTGCTTTTTATCAGCCGGAGGTATATAACGCTCCAGGAACTTGACTGCTTCCTGAAATGTCCTTATCATTGCCCACAGATTATATATGAAAAATGAATTGAGAGGTAAAACAGTATTAGTCACGGGCAGCGGAAAAAATTTAGGCCGCCATTTGGCTTTGTCCATGGCGGAAAAAGGAGCTAAAATCGCCGTCCATTTCAGGGATAGCTTGACCGAAGCAACCGCAACCATATCACAGGTCAAGAAATATTCCTCGGGAGAAATGTTCCGGGCAGACCTGACTGAGCCTGCCGAAGTAAACACTATGTTTAAACATATCGAAAAGAAGCTGGGCACGGTGGAGATACTTATAAACCTGATCGGCAATTTTATTTATCAGCCGATTGCCGAAACTTCATTTGCCAAATTCAAAGATGTTATTGAATCCAATCTCTATGCGACTTTTCTCTGTTCTCAACAGGCTTTGCCGGAAATGAAAAAGAAAAAATGGGGACGGATTATCAATTTCGGAGCAGTCGCCGCAGACACCATAACTATTCGAAAGAATACCACCCCGTATTATATGGCCAAAACAGCAGTTATTATGCTTACCAAAGTAATGGCCTTCGAATACGCCAAGTACGGCATTACAGTCAATTCCATATCCCCGGGAATCCTGAAAACCAGCTTCGCCAAACCCAAGACCCCCACAGGTAAATTTGCTCAATTTGAAGATATTTCCGCGGCAGTTCACTTTTTATTGTCAACGGAATCGGCCTATATCAATGGTGCCAATCTGGAAATCAGTGGAGGCTGGCGGCCGGGCTTTAGCAGTTGACAGGATGTTTTGAAATGTTAAAATAATGAAAATTTCAATGATGAAAAACCTCGGTTCAAAACTGTCTTTCATAATTCTTTTTTTCCTGATTGGCCTTATAGCTCTTCAGATTCCTTTTACCAGACTTCTCGGGGGCAATGTGCAATTCACTTTATATGATTTCCTGGCTCCTACTGCCGGAGTATTTTTAACAACTTTGCCGGGTATCTTTACGGTTCTTTTGATTCAACTGGTAAATTTCTTTATCCATCCCGATTCCTTAACCGGCCTGTCTTCAGTTATCAGACTTTTCCCGGTTCTCTTTGCCGTTTATTACTTTTCCCAAAAAAGGTCCGTGAATTTATTGATACCCCTTCTCTCTATGCTTATTTTTAATCTCCATCCGATCGGCAGAAGCGCCTGGCAGTATTCTCTTTTATGGCTTATTCCAGTTATGGCCCATTATTTCAGGAAAAATTTGTTTATCAGAAGCTTGGGAGCAACCTTTTCCGCTCATGCAGTCGGAGGGGCTCTCTGGGTTTGGGCTTTCGGTCTGTCAAAAGAAATGTGGCTGGCTCTTATTCCCCAAACTCTGATTGAAAGGACCCTTATGGCCGGCGGGATTACTTTATCCTATTTTGCTTTAGTAAAAGTCTTTAATTTCCTCAAAGCCAAAAAGGCTGTGGCTTTACCCGCTTTCAGTTAAACCTATTCATCGCTTTTTCGAGCCCTTTATCCAGTGTTAAAATTACCGCTTTAACGGCGTTTTTAATCATCTTTTTGGCTTCACCCGCTTCGCTGTCTTTAAAAGTTGACAAAACAAATTTTTCAATACCCTGGCGCGAGAGATTAATATCCGTAGTTTTTTTTGCATCCAATTTGCCCCGCCCAATACCTAACCTGAAGCGGATAAAATCTGCAGATTGAAAATGCTGAATAATGGACTCGACTCCGTTGTGCCCTCCGGAGCTGCCTCCCTTTCTAATTCTTATTTTTCCCAAAGGCAAATCTATATCGTCATGGATTACCCACAAATCAGATTCTTCTATCTTGTAGAATCGGGCTAAAGCGGAAACCGCTATACCCGATCTGTTCATGTAGGTATGAGGTTTTACCAGAATTAATGACTTGTTCACCCGGCATAACTGTGCTGTGAATTTTTTTTCACCAATCCACTCTTTTTCACTGCTGTCAACCGGCAACAACACTTTAGCCAGCTTCTCCACCACCATATATCCGATATTATGCCTGTTATAAAGGTATTTTTCTTCAGGATTCCCCAAGCCGACGATCATTTTCATTAATTTTCTTCTCCTTTTCTTAAACTGTGAATAACCTCTTTGTCTGATACCTGCTTAAAATTCCGGTAAAACTGGCCAACGGCTTTAAAATCAGAAGAAACTACCATTGTCTCCAACCGGTCAACTTCATTTTGTAAAACCTCAAATATATCCCGGGCGATTACCGGGACGGCTACTATTATTTTTTTCTTGTCCTTTAAACCATTCCTGAGCAGTTTGACGGCAGCCAAGACTGTAGATCCTGTGGCTATCCCGTCATCGATAATAATGTAATAGCGGAAGCTGGTCAGATAGTCAATATCAGTCCGGAAAATCAAAGCCTGCTCCCCTACTTGCTTTTCTTTTTCCGAAATTTCGGATGACAGGAAATCGTCGGACACAGACAATGCTTTAATCAATTCAAAATTCAGGTATTTTACCTTGTTTATAGAGATTGCACCGATGGCCAACTCAGAATTGGCCGGAGCTCTTAATTTTTTTACCGGCAATGCTGTCAAAGGGAGCCGAAGAACTTGAGCAACCTCCTTACCGACAATGACCCCGCCTCTTGGCAGGGCCACAATGACGGTTTCACTACTGTCCCGGAAGTCTTTTAACTTTTCCGCCAGTTGTCGACCGGCTTCTTTCCTGTCCTTAAACATTAGGGGTTATAAATTACTTCATCTTGGCCAATTGTTTTTCGGCTAAATCCCCGACGTAAGGTAATTTGTACTTTTCACCGTTGTAGGCTTTCCACATCAGAACCAGCCAAAGAATAAATGAAACCAAGGCAACCAAAGGTGAAAGAATCAGGGCGATGATCCATCCCAATACCGGAACAATACCTAAAACCATATTAAACAGTAATATGGCACCGAAAATCATCGTCGACTGCATGGCATGAAATCTGACAAACTGGTTATTCTTTTCCGTTATCAGTAAAATTATTCCGGTAACCGGTCCGAGAAGATAAGCAAGTGCACCCATCATTTTTTCGTTATTTGCGGTTTTCTCCGCCATAAAATATCACCTCCGATCCTCTATTAAGCATAGCATCCGTATTTTTACCAGGTCAATAGAAGCTTTATTCTATTCCCCCGAAAAGATTCGTCTCCGGAAATCTTACTTTTATGTTCCTGTAGTATTGCAGGATAAAATTTTCAATTTTCGGCTTATTTTTTATAAATGAATGAATGGCCGTAACATCAGACAATTGGCTCTTATGCTGAAACATGGCTGCAGTTTTAGCCTCAAAAAACTTTTGGTAATCAATTCTGGTGGTAATTTGATCTTCGGAATAGCCCTCGGGAAAGTAAACAAAATAATCATCGCCTTCCGGCCTCCTTTGTTTTTTTGACAGGCAATAATAATATAATTTATTGGCTTCGGTCGTTTTCAAATAAGAGAAAGTCGTTACCATGGAAACGGCAATATGGTCCAGATGTCCCGATACTCCGGTCCTGTCAGTTGTCAATATGACATGCGGTTTAAATGACCTTATTTTAGAAATTATTTTCCCGGCCAAATCATGATAATTCGCATTGCATAAATGACCGTCCAAAAAGTCCAAAAACTCTACTTTTTTTATGCCTAAAATGCCGGCTGATTTTAAAAGTTCTCTTTCCCTGAGATGATGGATTTTTACATCCTTACCCGTTTCTGTTATTTCTTTATGCAACTGGCCGCCTTCACCGCGGGTTGCACAAAGCAAATGGATTTCGACTCCTTCGGCGGCTGATTTCGTCAATGTTCCGCCCGGACCAAAGGCTTCATCATCAGGATGGGCAAAAACAGCCAGCAGGCGCTTTTTCATCGGATGTTTTAAAAGAGGCTCATTTGTTTTTTATTGACGCTTTCTGTATCTTTTTTCTCGTCAGCCCAAATTTTAACTTTTCCGAAAACACCGTCATATCCCGGATCGACAAAGATATCTCCCTTTCTTACCTTGTCAATTGCCTGAGCTAGTTTCTCACCGGAAATTTTGGACAGGTTTTCTGCTTCTACTTCGGTTAAGACTTTAAATTCCGATCCGAAATGCTCCACCAGTTTGAAATATTCATTTAATACGCCTTTGGTCGTCGGGCTGCCTCCGTTGACTTCTGATATGATTTCAGCCAAAGGCACCATCATCAGGTAAGGCGGCCTGTCTGAAATCATTTTTGAACGGTACATAGTCGTCAGGATACCCTCCATAGTTGTTTTTTCCATTCCCAGATCAGCTTCACTTCTGCCTGCCAGCTGGTCGACACGGTACAAGACTCCACCGGTTAACTTCTTGCCGCAGACAGGACAAAGAGTCCCTTTTGCACGGGTTTCCTCCGGAGTTTGTTTTATTTGACAATTACGGTGTCCGGTGTAATGGTATTTTCCTTCCTCAGGATAAAATTCCATTGTATAAGCAACTCGGTTTTTGGTTTTATTGGGTAATATGAGAGCCTGACGGATAGCCTCAAAACTTAGGTTTTCCAGTTCAAATACTGTGGCCTCACGGCCTAATTTGGGACCCGAGTGGGCATCGGAGAATGATACTATGGAGCGCGTATCCAGATCTTTGACTCTCCAGTTCATTTCGGGATTACTGGATAAACCTGTTTCAATGGCATATATATACTTGGCATATTCACCGAAACACTCAGCAATCGAATCGAACCCGGATTCCGAGCCGTAAAGGGAAAACCAGGGTGTCCAGATATGGGCCGGTACAATCAGTGCTTTGGGGTCAATTGACAAAACCACCTCTGCTATTTGAATACTGGTCAATCCCATGATAGGCCGGCCGTCAGACATGAGATTTGCTCCCAGGGACATTAATTTTTTATTGATTTTTTCTGCTGAATCAAGCGACGGCGCCCAAATCATGGTATGAACGCGCCTTAACCTGCCGCCTTGCGAATAAATGCAGGAGACTTCGGTTTCCAGCAGAAATAAAGGGCCACTATCCTGGTTTTTAAGTTTCAAAAGACCGGTGCCTGTTTCTTCAAGGTCTTTTTTTATCTCTCTCATCCATAAGGGATGTGTCCAATCACCGGTGGCAATAAGGCCTATCCCCTTTCTTTTCGCCCATTCCCAGATTTTAGGCACGACCATCTCAGGAGAGACAGCTCTGGCATATTTGGAATGGATTTGTAAATCAGTGATTATTTTCATCAGTAATTTATCTCAATATTATAACCTCATTCGGACAGAAGGGCGACAATCTTATCTTCCAGCTTTTCCATGGCTTTGATATAGGTGTCTATTTTAGTTAAATTAAGCTGTTTTCTCCTTCTTTTATGGACGTGTCCGCCCATTCTGTACTCAAACAATTCATGGGTAATCGGACCTTTTAAATAGAAATGCAGATTTGATTGGGCATACTTGCGCAATACTTGTAATGTACCTTCGGATCTGAATCTTCTTAAGGAATAAGTGACTTTCGGTTCCTGCAAAATTACCGTTTCAATATTTTTTTTAAAAGCTCTGATGGCAAAATCCTGATCTTCATTTATTTTCATATCCTCCCGGAAACCCTTCAATTTTTGAAATGCCTCCTTTTTGACAATGGTATTGTAACCCCCGGAAAAAGGCTTATTGAACAGCTTGGACAATTCCTGGCCTAAATTACCGAGCAGTATCATCGTTTGGTCAATCGGGTCCCGGCTGTCCGGCATTATCCAGGTTGTAGCCAATTTAAAGCCTTTTTTTATGGATGCAAGATGAATTTCTTCAAGAAAGGTAGAACTTATATCTACGTCCGCATCCAAAAAAATAAAATACTTTCCGCCAGCTTCCTTTCCGCCCGAATTTCTCTGGAAACCGACATTAGCTCTTTTCGTGACCAAAATTTTAGAATAGGGCAGTTTGGGACGGAATTTATTAAAAACATCCACTGTTTTATCCCTTGAGTTTCCGTCAACCACAATCACTTCAAAATCCTTAAACGTCTGCATTGTCAGACTCTTAAGAATTGTCGGCAGGTATTTCTCTTCATTCAAAGCCGGAATGATGACGGAAAAATAAGGAACTATCATTATTCAGCTCATAAAATCCGCGATAAGCCGGGCGGCTGTTTTTTTACCGTTGTAATTGGCGATAATCTTTTTTAACTCCCCTGCTTTTGTCCTATAGGATTTGTTGCTTATAACCTTATCTACAGTTTCCAGAAAGTGCTTCCGGTCAAAATTTTTAAAATGATTTTGAATTACTCCTGTACCTAACCGTTCCAGCTGATTGGCATTATCTTCCTGATCAATATGGAACGGTGTGGCAATTTGAGGCACACCGTAACTTAAAGCCTGATAGCAGGAAGCGTTGCCGCCGGGGAAGATAACTGCTTGGGCTCTGGGCATTATGTACGAACCGGGCAGATAATCAGTCAGGTATAAGGAAGGGTAGCTTACCGTCACCTCTTTTGGACTTAAAGTATTGCCTGTTGTGGCAATAACCGTATAATCAGTTTCTTTCAAAAAATCCAGCATCTGCAAAAATATTTGTTTGTCCCCGGTTCCGGAAGCTGTCACATATATAATATTGTTTCTCTCTTCTATTTCTTTACTCCAGACAGGCAGTTTATTCACTCCGTCCCAAAATATCGGGCCGACCATTTTTATATTTTCCGGCAGATTTTTTACCGGCCTGAACTCAGGAATATCAGCCAACAAAGTAATATCACCCTGGAAAAATTGAAAAGGATCTCTGGATGGTTTGTACCTTAATTTGATAAAAGCAGGAAAGATATTCACCATGGCCGCAATCAGCATGGCCGGGATCGCCCTTTCGGCGGCTTTTAACAGGAATTTCTGGCCGTATTCCCGTTCCAGCAGCCTCACAACCTTACCCGGTAAATATCTGCCGATAGTTGTATTCAGGGGAAACCTGCATTTCTGGTAATCATAGTAACTGGTGGCGTCTGCATTATTTACGGATATTAGAGGAATTCCGGCTATAGTTGCCGAAACTTTGGCAGTAATTCGAGTATCAAAAACAATCAAATCGGGCTTGACCTTTTTATACAAAGCCTGTTCGCTTTTAACAAAGTCGGTGAAGTTTGTACGGTTATAAATGAAAAAGTTATTTTTTTTAATTTTTTCTTCGTAAACATTCCGCGGAAATTCCTTAATAATCCGATACGGTAAATTTTCACCTTTAAGGATTTTGCAAGCTTCAGCTCCCGCTCCGAAAATTACCTCAACTTGCAACTTCTGCAGTTCCTTGGCGATCATGATCAGTCGCCCAACGTGGGCTATACCAATTCCCGCTGGCATGAGCAATACCTTTTTCATCCTGCGGAAAATGATATCACAGATTATTTTGATGAGCGAATTGTCTGCCGGAATAAATTCATGATAAGATAACAGCTAATTTCACTATGAAAAAACCTAGACTGTCGGTTGTCATCCCCACCCTCCAGGAAGAAAAATATCTGAAAATCGCTTTGGACAGCCTGAAAAAACAGACTTTTAAGGATTTTGAGATCATTATTGCTGATGGCGGTTCGAAAGATAAAACGGTGGCAATAGCCAAAAAGTATACCGATAAAGTCTTTGTTTTTGACGGAGCCAATGTCTGCCTATCCAGGGATAAAGGGACCAGGCTGGCCGAAGGAGACATCATAGCCGGAGCAGATGCCGATACCTTTTACCCGGAAAATTACCTGGAAACAGTCCTTCAGGTATTCGATAAAAACAAAGACGCCTCAGCCATGAGCGGCAAAATCTATTTTTATAATTGTCCCTGGTGGTGGAAACCCGTCTGGTGGATATTTTACAGTTTATTTGAAGCAATCTATATTTTTACCGGAAAAGTTGTTTATGCCCCTGCGCTTAACCTGGCATTCAGAAAATCCGCATTTTTAAAAGTTAACGGTTATAATACCAAGCTTGATTTCGGCGGCGATGAAATTGACTTTTTAATGAGGTTGAAACAGGCTGGTAAAATTCACTACATAACCAAACCTGTTCCCCAAACACACAGCCGGAGATTGAAAATCGGCATTTCCCGCTATTTTTTTGTCCAGCTTCTCTATAATTATTGGCTGAATTACCTGACTGCCAAAATTCTCGGGAAGGCAATTATTAAAGCCAAACCCGTCAGATAAACTTTTTTGATTTATGAACCAGCATAAACATCCCCGGATTTCGGTCGTAATACCTGCTTTTAATGAAGCCGGATTCTTACCAGCCTGTTTGGAAGCAGTCAATAAACAGACTTTCCGTGACTATGAAGTGATTGTCGTCGACAATAATTCAACTGATGATACCGCCCAAATTGCGAAAAAATACGGAGCCAGGGTTGTCAAAGAAAAAAAACAGGGTCTTATCGCCGCCCGCGAGAGAGGCTTCCGGGAAGCCAAAGCGGACATCCTGGCCAGGACAGATGCGGATACTTTAGTTCCGGACGACTGGCTGGAAAAAATAGATCTGGCATTCAAAAACCATCCGGATGCTGTCGGCTTCAGCGGCCCTATCTTTAAATCAGGAGGAATTCTGAGTTTTTTCGGGAAAATATATTCGCTGACGGCCGAAAAAATATTATTCAAAACTTATGTAGGCCAGGATTGCTTTCTTGGTCCCAATATGGTGATAAAAAAATCAGCCTGGGAAAAAACCAGGGTGTGCGGCGATGAGACGGAAGTTCTGGAAGACCTTGATTTGTCTTATCATCTGGCAAAAACGGGAAAAGTGCTCTTTCTCCCGGAACTGGCAGTTTCAAGCTCTACCAGAAGGATGAGGGAAAATCCCGTTCGGGGCGTTCACCTTTATCTGGTGCAGTACATTTCTCGCTATTTCAAAACCCTAAAATGCCATCAGTTCGACAAACCAGTTTCAGTCACAGCTACCTGAAATCCGGAAAAACCTGCAGTTTTTTTACCCCGAAAAAGAAATATCTCACTAAAGTTCCGATCATTCTGGAAAAAAAAGCCCAGCCTTCCAAAGACCGTCTGCCCGATGACAGGACAATTAAATCAGGAATAAAGACTGTTTTGCCTGTTTTTTTCATACGTACTGCCAGATCAATATCCTCCATTACCTTCAATTTATCGTCGAAACCCCCGATTGCCAAAGCTTTATCTTTCCAGAAAGCCAAATTTTGGCCGGCGGCGATTTCTTTGCCGAAAAGATAATGCATCATCCACAAGATTCTCGGCTGAATGTAATTTATATAGTGAAAATAAGGAAATTTGCCGTCTGTCACCCGGAAGGTTCCATAAGTAAAAACAACTCCCGGCTGTTCCAATACTTTTATATGTCTCTTTAACCAGTTTCTCGGGACTACCGTATCGGCATCGGTATAAGCTACTACTTCTCCTTTGGCATGCAGCAATCCCTGCTGGCGGGCGAATCCTATGCCTTTGTGCGGTTCAGGGACGACTTTTGCCCCGTATGATTTGGCAATTTCTACAGTTTTGTCAGTTGAAGAAGCATCAACAACTATTATTTCTATTTCAATATTATCTTTTTCCAGGGATTTTATGGATCCCAACGTCTTCCCGATATATTTTTCTTCGTTGTATGCAGGAACGATGACAGTCGCTTTCATGCTTTAAGATTACTTTATTACTTTTTCATTTGCCGATGCAACATTTTTTTAAGTTCCCCGAGTGTGGTGGCATCGGTTGGGTTTTTGTCATCGCGGAACCTTTCAAGGCGCGGAAAACGTAAAGCCAGCCCTGCTTCTTTGACTTCAATCGCAGATCCGGTTTTAGTAGGCCCCATGATTCTGCCTGCAGTATGCACGGGAGAACGGGTTATCTCATCCGCCCGGATTTCGACGACTATTTTAGGGGTTATCCAGACATCACAACCCATGATTTTGTCGACTTCATAATTTTTGGGTTTTTCCGGGGCCTTCAGCTTTTCGCTCCTGATTTTTATCTCTTTCCATTCCTCATCGGTCAGGCCCGTTCCGATTTTGGCAATGGAAACATACTTCTCCAGTTTTTCGTCGAAGACTCCGATCAGAAAATCACCGATACCGAAAGCCGTCCGTTTTCCCTGGCCGAAATCATAACCCATAACAACAGCATCCACCGTATCATCCAATTTTCCCGCATAGCTTCTTTTGTATTTAATCCAGTTGAAATCCCTGGAACCGGCACGGTAAATGCCGTCCAATTTTTTGGCCATGACGCCTTCAAGTCCCCGGCTGACTGTATCAAGAAAGATTGCTTCCAGTCTTTTAGGGGTATCAATCACTTCTTCCTGGGCAATCAAAATCACCTCACCCCGGGCAACTATTTTTTCCAGTTGTTTACGGCGTTCAACATACTCAGACATGATTAAATTTTTACCCGTCTGGTACAGAAGTTCAAAAGCAAACAGCTTCAGAGGAATTTCCTTGGCTTTGGCTTCAATATTATATTTTCTTTTCCGCTGCACCGTCTCCTGGAAAGGCAAATACTCGCCTGTTTGCGGATTATAAGCAACAGCTTCTCCTTCAATAATCGCTTCTTTGGTTTTAACCTGTTTTTTTATACCCTGGACGATATCAGGATACATATGGGTAACATTTTCCAAATTTCTGGAAAAAAGCTCCACTTTGTTTCCCATTTTATGCCCTTGCAAACGAAAACCGTCGTATTTCGGTTCGACGGCACAGCGGCCTATTTTGTCTATAATTTCCTCTCCGCTGCCCATTCTCTCCGCCCTGGCCATGAGAATCGGTATACCTACACGGGGCTCGATATTGAAATTATTTTCTTTGTGTCTCTTGACGGTCTCGGCAATTAATCCCAAATCAGGGCGGACATTATATGCTTTTTCAAATTGCGGCCTTAATTTTTTCGAACCTGCCTTCATCCATGACAGAGCATCCAGAATTGTCATATCGGAAAAACCCAGCCTCAGTTTGGCTACCGGAATCCGTACCAAATATCTGACTGACAAAGAATCAAGATCCCTGATCAGGCTTCCTAATAATTTGATCTTTACATCCTGCGACCCTTCCCCACCGGCCAAGGCTGTTTTATGCAAAGTCCCGAAAACTTGTAATACGTTTAAATTGTGTTTTGTTTTAACATTTGCTTTGAGTTTTTCGGCTGTTTTACCCAAATCACCGCTCTCTTTAAAAACCCGCGTCACTTTTTGACTGTCGACTTTTAACCCGTCTGCAATCGCCCGGATAATCATCTTATCAGCCAGTCCGAATTCGACTGCTTCATATAGAGGTGCCACACGGCCCTGTAAAAGGTAAACAATCTTGCCGATCTCATTTTGAGGAGCTTCTTTAAACAATTCCGCCAGAATCTCCGTCATTTGGTTGCGGAGTGTGGTATTTTCCAGTTTATGAAAATATTCTGCCAGTCTTTTAAAAGTCATAGTGATTACCGGAGCATGTATCTTGAAGCTTTGGTCTTGCCTTCTTTCTTGATAATCCCCTTCCCCATCAAATCCTTAAGGTCCCGTAAAATGGTGTCTTCGGAAATTTTAGGGAAAAGATCTTCAAATCCCTGGTTATTGAGAAATCCCACTCTTTGGATGTATTCCATAATCGAGATTTGCCTTTCCGTCAGAAAAACCTGCTGGCCTCCCAATTTTTGCTTTAACTGCAAATCAGTCGATAATTTCTGCACTTTTTCTTTGATGCGGGAAAGCTCAATGGCCAGGCCTTCGGTAAAATATTCCAGCCAGGTGGTCAATTCACCCTGAGCTGCGCTTCTTAATGAATCATAATAATGAGCTGCATCCCGGTCGTAATATTCTTCCAATGAGAAAAATTTTCTGATGTCATAATCGTCGAAAAACAGAACCAGAGTAGCAGCAGCCCTGGCCATACGGCCGTTTCCGTCGATAAAGGGATGGATCCGCACCAGTTCATAATGTGTTATGCCGGCTTTGAGGACCGGATGCATATCATCCTTGGAGGTTTTATTCAGCCATTCCAAAAAATCAGATATTTGGTAAGGGACTTCTATGGCCGGTGGAGGACGGAAGGTAATTTCTCCGGTTTTGGAATTTTTGACGACTACCTGGGTCTTGCGGAAACTGCCCCCTGCTTCCGGCTGCATCAATTTTTCCACCGTCAGGGTATGGATTTTTTTAACCACCTCTTCGGTAATTCTGCCTTTTGATATCTCTCCCTGGCCTACATAATCAAGATAGTTCAAGACATTGCGGTAATTGATGACTTCCTGGATATCCCGGTCACGGGCAACCACCGGCTGGCCTTTAAGAACCCTTTCCGCTTCGGTTAAATTCAGTTCATTGCCTTCGATATGGGTACCGTGATGGACAGTCCTGACAATTGCCTCCTCCCGGAATTTCTTTTCATAGGCCGGCACCAGAGGCGCATTGAGAATAACTTCCCGTCCGGCTTCGATCAAGCCGATGTTCCTCAGAATTTTATTGGTGATGGTAAATTTCGGGATATACATTTTCCAAAATTAATTATCGCATAATTCCCGCTTTGTGCAATACAACAATCCCTATGCTATTATTTCGTCAACATGACATTTGCAGTCTATGCTTGGATTGCTTCTTTTGCTTTCGGGTTTGTCAGTATCATCGGAAAATTAACCAATAAATATGCAATTCCCAATGTCTGGCTATTCAATTTCCTTTGGATGCTATTTTCGCTCCTAATCACAATTCCCGTTGCCTTTCTAAACGGTGCCACCCTACCTACTCATTGGCCTAGTCTAATTCTTGTGTCTATTTTTAATGCTGTATTCGGAATCCTGTATATACTCAGTCTTTCTCTCTTGGATATTTCTGTTCTTATTCCTCTAATGAATTTAAGAACCGCTTTTGTGGCAATTTTTAGCGCAATTTTTCTGGGGGAGATACTTATGCTATATCAATATTTATTAATTGCACTGATATTTATCGGCGGATTATTTGTGAGTGTGGACGAAAAATTATCAATACGCTCTTTTTTTCGCTGGCCTATTTTTGTCGGGATTTTATGCACTTTATCTTACACTTTCTACGGCATATCAATTAACTGGTCTATCGGTAAAAACGGCTATTGGGGAGTTACTCTATGGATGGCAGCGCTTTCACAAATAATGCTGCTTTTAACTTATCCCTTCTTTAAAAAAGATATTGGTAAACTGAATTTAAAGCAGATAATATCCGTTTTTGCCATGTCAATCATGTTAGCTATAGGAATATTTACGGAAAATCGTGCTTATCAGGACAATGTCACCATAACAAGCATCATTACTGCACTACCACTGTCAATGGTCTTGGCTTTTCTTCTGTCTTACTTTGCTCCCAAACTTTTGGAAAAGCATACATTTAAAGTTTATGCCATTCGTTTTACAGCCGCTGCCGTTATGATAATTTGTGCTTTAAAACTCTCTTTATAAAATGAAAAAGGATGCTGGCTGGGAATGGATAAATAAAATGGGGCAGGCTTGGATTGATAAAAAGCCAGAAGTCATTACTTCTCTGTTTGCGGAAAAATTCAAATATTATGAAACACCATTCGAAAAACCCATTACCAATAAAACTAATCTCATTAAACTGTGGCTTGATGTTCCCGATTCTCAAAAGAATATTTCCTTTAATTTTGAAATCATTTCAGAAAAAAATCGACAATATACCGCTCATTGGCGGGCTTCATTCACCCGGATCCCTTCCGGTATAAAAGCGGAATTGGATGGAATTTTCCTTATAAAGTTAAATCAGCACGATTCATGCACTTTATTTAAACAATGGTGGATTAGTAAAGAAAAATGAAAAAAATATATTACTCCTTAATAGACTCAGCTTCATTAAAAAACCCTACCATCTTAAATAAATTTCAGCATCGAAAAGTAACAGTTCAATACGAACCTGAGTCTTCAACGGCTAAATTCCATTACAATTTTCTTCTGGAATATAAAACAGAAAAAATTGAACCCATAATTTCTGAATTTCAGAATGAAATGCATTACGGTTGGTACTCTTTTTTCTGGAATGAGGAAAAATTATTTATAGTTTTCGACTCTAAATTATTTAAAATTGATTTCTCAACGGGCTGGGTGGCGGAAGAATATAAAGCTGCTCAGCAATTCGGTAAGACTCAAAAAATACCGGAGGTATATTTAGATTTCAAGAATTACTTCCAGCCATTCAAAGAAATGACTGATAAATTAAAGTAATAAATCCATTACCCCAAAATAAGACTCATCATTGTCTGGGGAATTTGGTTGGCCAGGTCGGTGGCGTTAAACCAGTAGCCCATTTTGCCGGCAAGAGCTTCGCCGGCTTTTTTGTTTATGTAAGAGGCAGCCACAGCTGAAGTCCAGGCGTCATTTTTGCAGTATAAGGCTGCTGCCAGACCGGCCAATACGTCTCCCGTGCCTCCTTTGGTCATTCCCGCACTGCCGCCTTCGATTGTTACTTGCCTGTCATTAAAGGCAACCTCATCTTTCCCGCCTTTCAGAAGAATCAGACAGTTATATTTCCGGGAAAACTCGCGGACTTTTTCTGCGGTTGATTTTTGCATCGGTAGATCTGTTTTACGGTAAACGGTCATAAATTCCCTGGTATGGGGCGTTAATATAGCCCCGGGCGGTGTCCAGGCCGGATCCATCATCTGCAGAGCTCCGGCATCTATCACCCATCTCTTATGGACATATTTTTTTAATAAGAATTTTGTCAAATAATAGGTCTGCAATCCTTCATCTTCCATTTTTTCAATTTCGATAACGGAATTCATTTTTTTATCCGTTTGGGCCGGAATTCCGCTTCTGACCATTCCCGGCCCGATCAGGATGCAGTCGTCTTCTTCAATATAACTTTCTATCTCGCTTCTCGGTATTACAATGCCGTTTCTGAATTCCTGCTTCAATTTGGCGACCAAGCGGTTGTCTTCCGGCACAGAAGCGTAATGAACCAGATCAACTATTCTTGAGGCGACCTGGAGAGCCCACAATGAGGCCGCATGGAACAGTTTGGAACCGCCTATTATCAGCAAACGGCCGTTTTGGCCTTTGTGGGAGTTGGCGGCAGGCAGATATATTTTCTTTAATGCAATTTGGATGTCCTGATTCATAAAATCAATCCAATTCTATCACTTTGGCCAGCCGGAAGTACTTTTCCGGAATCAGGTGTTTATCGGTAATGGTCATTATTGTCTGTTGCTTGCCAAGCAGATGAAAAATTATTTCCCTGTGTGTATGATCCAGTTCGGAAAAGATGTCATCCAGCAATAGCAAAGGTCTGCCTCCGCTTTTTTCCTGCAAATAAGCATATTCCGTAAGTTTCAGCCATAAAATTGCCAGACGTTGCTCTCCGCGGCTACCGTATGAAACAAGCTCGCGGTCTTTCTCCTCATGCTTCTTAAAAATAAAATCATCTCGGTGCGGGCCAACCAGGGTTGCTTTGGCAGCAACTTCCGCCTCACTATACTGTTCCAGCCTGCTTTCGGAAATGATGCTTTTATCATAAAAAAGCATGTAAGACACTCCGGGATTAATCTCTTCGGGAAAATTAAAGCGGTTGGCAAATTCCAGAAATTCTTCACGCCGGGCTGTAATGTAACTTCCCTGTTTTATCAACAATTGGTTCCAAAAAAGCAGCTGGTGATGGTGCGCCTGGTTTTCCGAAATTGCTTCCAACAGCTTATTTCTCTGCCTAAGTCCCCTCTCATAAGAGACCAGAGTCCTATGATATTCTCGGTCAGTCTGGGTTAAAACATCGTCCAGATAACGACGGCGAAGAGACGGTGAACCTGTAACCAAGTCCATATTCTGCGGCCAGAAAAGCACCGTTTTGATTATGCCGGCAAAATCTGTACTTCTTCTGGATACGTCATTGACGATGTATTTTTTCATCGGGGTTTTAATTTCCATGACACTGCCGCGGGTAATTATGACTTCCAGAGATTTGGCTTCACCAGAAGCATCCTCCACTATGCCTTTGATTCTGGCCATCTCAGCCTTATGGTTGATGGATTCTGAATCCCGGCCGGGACGCAATCCTCTGCCTGCGGCCAAATAATTAATGGCTTCAATCAGATTGGTTTTGCCGGAAGTGTTCTGTCCTAAAATCAAATTGACGTCAGGAGTGAAGCTGAAAGCGGCTTTTGTATGGCTGCGGAAATTTTCCAGACTGATCCGTTCTAAAATCATTCAGAAGCAATCAATGTTCCTTCAAAATCTTTACCTTCAAGAAGTTTCCCCAAATTATCCAAATTTTTACCGATGACATAGACGGAACAATCCAGTTGTATCGCCAGTTTGGTTGCCACCGGATCAAATGGTGAACTGAATCCCGGGCTCCATTTGCCTGTAATCATTTTTTCGAATTCCCTCCAGCTTATTTTTTTTACAGGCAGAGCTTCCGGAAATTTCTTCGGATCTTTATCGTAAACGCTGTCAATATTGGACATGTTTATAAGTGCATTGGCTCCGTAATCCCTGACCAGCAGCATGGCATCATAGTCTGTCGAGCAGCCCGGTTTCCAGCCGGCGGCAATTACCAGCGGTTCCTGCAGATTAACTATCTTTTTCTGGTAATTCATGATAACTCTCGGGTGGGCCACATCCCGGAATATTGTCCTGATCATATGGGCATTCAAATGGGTTGAATGGATTCCCAAAAAGTCCAAATCCCAGTCGGATATTTGCCCGACAATTTCCCTGGCACTGTCGATATAATGGCGCGCTGTAGCACCTCCGCCTACCACTATAAAAAATCGCCATCCCCTGGCGATTTTCTGTCTGATAAACATGTTGAATTCTTTTAAAAACCGGGTGTCAATCCCTCCGTTCGGGACTACCAGGGATCCTCCGAGGGAAATTACGATGGGATGGGATTTATCCATTTATCGAGGCAATTATAGCAGAAATTCAAGCTGAGTTCTCTGACGGCTGAATATTCATTTCTGGCATTCGGGGCAGAAAAAAGTCCCGCGGCCGCCTAGTATTATCCGCTTAATCCGGCCATGACAGTCATTTAAACAATTCTCGTCTTTCCTTCCGTAGACCATAAAATGATCCTGCATCTCCCCTTTTTCCCCGTAAGCATTCAAATAATTATTATCTGAGGCTCCTCCGAATTTAATCCCCTTGCCAAGTACGTCTTTAACGGCAGCCAGTATTTTATCTGCCTTTTTTTTACTGAGTTTATTGGCTTTGGTTCGGGGATTTATTTTTGCCGTAAAAAGCGCCTCATTGGCATAAATATTGCCTATACCGGCGATTTTTTCCTGATCCATCAGTAACAGCTTGATTGGTTTGGCAGATTTTGACAGTATTATTTCAAATTCAGCAGCAGTTAATTTAAACGGGTCCGGCCCGAAATTATAGGTAATTTCCTTAATATTTTTAATAATTCTCATCCAGCCGAATCTCCTGACATCATTGAAAAAGAGCCTGCTTCCATCTTTAAACTGAAAAAAGACACGGGTGTGCTTATCTGGCAGACTTGACTTATCCTGTTGTTTTTTATAAATCAACTGGCCGGTCATTTTAAGATGAACTGCCAGGGAATTTCCTTTATCGGTTTCGAAAATGAGAACTTTGGCAAAACGCTTCAAATCTTTAATAGTGGCGCCTTCCATCTGTTTTGGATTGCCCTGAAATGATTTCTCCTTGTAAATGGTGATTTTGGAAATGAATAGTCCGGAAATAAATTGTTTTAGCTGCAGGCGGATGGTTTCGACTTCTGGAAGTTCAGGCACGTTTTTCTTTAATGAAGCGCAAAATTTCTTTTGTAAATCTCATTTTACCGAATCTGCGGGCATTTTCCTGACAGTCAACCGCTTTTATGATGGTTTTGTTCATTCGTTTGACGGCAGATGTCAGACTTGCCGATGAAAGACTGTCAAAAAAGATACCGGTTTTGCCCTCAATGACTGATTCTTTAACTCCTCCGCTTCTGTAGGCAACAACAGGGGTACCGCAGGCTTGGGCTTCTACCGGCATAATCCCGAAATCCTCATCTTCCGAAGCAAAAATAAGTGCTTTTGCCTTTCTGTAAAGCTCTATAAGTGTTTCATCGGAAACTTCCCCGACAAATTCAACCGTCGGGCCGGCCGTTTTTTTCAATTCCGCCCCGTAACCGGCGAAGGCGCGCCCGAATATTTTCAGGGGAAACTCAAGTTTGTTGGCAACTTCGATAATCAGGTCAATGTGTTTAGCTCTGGCCAAACGGCCGCCGGCCAAAAAATATTCAGCTTCTGATTTCAAATTCCGGTTTTCGGACTTCGGGTTTATTCTGTCAGCCAAATCCACAGGCGGATAAATTATGGACGCTTCCCGGCGGTAAAATTTCCGGATACGGTTTTTAACCTCTTCGGAATTTGCAATATAATAATCCGGTCTTTGTGCCGATACATAATCGCTTTGGCGCAGTTTGTGATTGACATAAGCACCGGCTACCCTTCCCCAGGAATATTTTTTCCAATTGCGGGCGGTGGCGTAACCGTAAAGATAACGCGGAGGAGTATGACAGTAACAAAGATGGAGACATCCTTGCTTTGTTCTGATCAGATTGGGAAAATAAGCACCTGTTGCAGAAACTATCACTAAATCATAACGGTCCAAATTCCAATTCTCAAAAACCTGCGAACTTAAAAGTCTCAAAGGGCTGACCAATTTTTCCGCAAATGGAATATTCTGCAAAAGTGAAGTTCTTATATCCCAATCCTCAAATCTTTTTCGGTGAGGTCCCAAGTACTCGGGAAAGTAAAAGGCTGTATATAATGGAGCTTCGGGGAAAATATCATGTAAAGCCTCCAATACTTTTTCAGCGCCGCCGTACTCTTTCAGATAATCGTGCACTAGTGCGACTTTCATAAAGGTTTAAAATAAAGACTGTTGTTTTCCCTCATTCTGTTTTTCCGTTTTTATTTTTTTATTTTCCTCTTTACCGGCATTACGGTTAGTCAGTCTGGAAATCAGGCTGTTAAATTCCATTTTTTCGAAAAAACTTATAACTGCCGGCCTGTCCAAAAGAGGCAATTTAGCATCTTTTATACTGACTTCTATTGGCACGTCACAGACAATGACGGCCAGTTTTTTTGAAAGTACGGCAGACTCTTTTCCGGCAGACAGTCTTTCCTCAAGTTTGCCTCCGATTTTTTCCAAGTTCCGGTAAACTGCTTCCACTGAACCGTATTTTTTAATAAGATCAATTGCCGTCTTTGGACCGATGCCGGAAACACCCGGGTAATTATCCGAAGCATCACCGACCAGGGCTTTAAAATCAGGAATCTGTTGCGGTTTAATCTCATATTTTTCCTCAACTTCCCTGATGCCGTACATTTTTGACTCCGACAGCCCCTTGACCGGCATATAAACTTTCACACAATTATTGACCAGCTGAAGAATATCGCGGTCGCCGGTAATGATGACGGTTTCCAGTTCCTCTTCGTCTGTCTTTATATTCCCGGCTTTCCGGGCAATCGTTCCAATTACATCATCAGCTTCAAATCCGTCCATCCCGTAAACAGGAATACCCATAAGATCAACCATCCGTTTGACCGTCTCAATTTGTGAAATCAGGGTAGTTTCCATCGGCGGCCTTTGGGACTGGTATTCCTTAAAAAGCTTTTTCCGGAAGGTTGGTTTGGGATGGTCAAAGGCAACCATCAGGTAATCCGGTTTAAGGTCCTGGATAGCCCGTATAAGCATAGATGCAAATCCGTAAACAGCATTGACAACATTGCCGTCGTGGGTGATTAATGGAGGTAAGGCATGGTAAGCGCGGTGGAGGATGGCATGACCGTCAATTACAACCAATCTTTTCATGATGGGGTAATTTTAGCATGATTAGGCTATGGCCAAAGCCGGACGGGGACCGACGATTTTTTCAAATTCCTCGCTCTCGAGAGTTTCTTTTTTCAATAGTTCCGTGGCTACAGCATCAAGTTTGGTCTTCAGTTTCTTTAAAATAGCTTCCGCATTTTTGTATGCAATATCAATGATACTCTTGACTTCCGTGTCAATCCGGCTTTGCATTTCCGGTGAAATTTTCGACTCGTGGACATAACGGCCACCCCATTCCATTACATCCATGGTTGGTCCGAAATTAATCGGTCCCAACCCGGACATGCCGTACTCGGTAACCATATTGCGGGCCAAAGCCGTGGCTTTATCGATATCATTGGAGGCGCCTGAGGTCATTTCCGAAAAAATCAGTTGCTCGGCAGCGCGGCCTCCCATCATGGCCGTAATCTGCTCGACAAGATGGGTTTTAGTCTCATGAATCCGATCTTTTGCCGGCGGAATTAGCGTAAAACCCAGAGACATTCCGCGGGAGACAATGGAAATGCGGTGTACCGGGTCCATATGGGGCAAAGCATAAGAAACGATGGCATGGCCGGCTTCATGATAGGCTGTCATTTTACGGTCAAGCTCGCTCTGCAGCCTTTTTTTCTCAGGCCCGAGTTTGACTTTCGTGGCTGCTTCTTCAATATCGACAAAAGTGATGGATTTCTGGTTCTTGCGCGCAGCCAAAATGGCTGCCTCGTTGAGCATATTCTCCAAATCAGCTCCTGAGAAACCGACCGTTCTTCTGGAAACTTTATCCCAATCGACATTTGCCTCGACCGGTTTTCCCCGGACGTGGATCTTAAGTATGGCTTTTCTTCCCTCTAGATCCGGCAAGTCTAGTACTACCCTCCGGTCAAATCTGCCCGGCCGCAAGAGAGCCGGATCCAGAAGGTCGCCTCTGTTTGTTGCCGCAACCACGACCACGTGTTCATTGGGGGTAAACCCGTCCATCTCAACCAGAATCTGGTTTAAAGTCTGCTCCCTTTCGTCATGTCCCCCGACAGCGCCTATGGACCTGACTCTGCCGATGGCATCGATTTCATCGATAAAAATAATTGAGGGTGAGTTCTTTTTGGCTGTATTGAAAAGATCCCTAACCCGGGAAGCTCCCACGCCAACCAGCATTTCCATGAATTCGCTGCCGGCCATGGAGAAAAAAGGCGCACCTGCTTCTCCGGCCAATGCCCTGGCCAGCATGGTTTTACCCGTTCCGGAGGGACCGACTAACAACAATCCTTTGGGTGTCCTGGCTCCCAATGCCCGGTATTTCTGGGGATTTTTCAGAAAATCGACTACTTCAGAAAGTTCCTGTTTGGCCTCATCCACTCCTGCCACGTCGGCAAAAGTGACTCTGGGATTATCTTTGGAAAACAATTTTGCCCGGGACTGCCCGAAGGAAAAAATGGAATCCTGGGCTCCCCTGGCCTGCCTTAACAGAAACAAAAAGAAACCGACCATCAAAAGTAGCGGCAGAACATTGGAGAGGATGTTAAACCAGACAGTTCCCCCGGTCGTATCTTTGATCTCGACTTCAACTTTTGACGGATCAACCTCTGCATCTGAAAGGATGGTATAAAGGGAATCCTGGCTTTCCTTTATTGTTGAATAAACTTTACCGTCTTCATAAGTTGACAATATCTTGTCTCCGACGACCTCAACCTTTTCCACCTTGTCGTTTTTAATATCACCGATAAGTGCCGTCAGGGATTTTTCCGGAAAGAGATTGGAGATGTCCCGGGCGGAAAAGAAAATGAAAAATATTATTAAAAGGACAATCGACCAGAGGAAGAAATTTTTCGGCGTCAGATTAAGTTTAAACTCAAAAATCTTTTTGCCTTTCTTACCCTTTGAGTGTTTATTATTAGATTGATGTTTGCTGTTGGCGGCCATTTTATCTGATGATCGTCCCTTCGGGGATCTTTTTGTTAACGGGAACAACAACTGCCTTGTGATCGTAATCAGCACAAAGTATCATGCCCCGGCTTTCATCCCCCATTAATTTCTTGGGTTCCAGATTAGTGACGAAAACAAACTTTTTTCCCTTTAGTGTAGCCGGAGTATACCATCTGGCAATGCCGGAAATAATAATCCTGACCCCGTGGTCATTGCCCAGGTTTACTTTAAGTCGCAATAAATTGGTTGATCCTGCAACCGCTTCGGCGGAAAGAACTTTGCCCACCCTGAGATCGAGTTTTTGGAAGTCCACAAAAGGAATATCTGCTTTCATTTAAGACTGCAATTATACCTCAAAATCGAGGCTAAAACAACAGGATATTATCGCACTGCCTAAATATGAGTGTTAATACTCAAAGAAGGAATATGAGTTTGTTAGACCGGTTGCATTCCGGACTTCGGTCATGGTTGATCCGGCAACTTCCCTGGCTTTTTCCGCTCCCTCTTTCAGTATTTTTTTGACTTTGACAGGATTACTCTTCAACTCCCGGTAAAGCTGCCTGGCCGGAGCGAAATATTTCAACAAAGTCTCGAACAGATAGTTTTTAACTTCAACATCAGGGACTTTCCCCTGTTTGTACTTTTCCTTATATTCCGCCACCTTCCCTTTATCGCCGAAAAAATCAAGGTAAGTAAAGACCATATTCCCTTCGATGTGCCCCGGGTCATCCGCATGAATCCGGGTGGGATCGGTATAAGTCGACATTACCTGCTTTTTTATCACCGCGCTATCGTCAAAAATACCGATGATGTTGCCCAGCGATTTACTCATTTTTCTATTGCCGTCAGTACCCATAACCACGGCAACTTCTTCCGGTATATGCGCCTCAGGCAATGGAAAAATTTTACTTTTAAAAGTCTTATTGAATCTTTCAGCGATATCCCTGGCAATTTCGATATGCTGTTTCTGGTCGCGCCCAACAGGCACAAAGTCCGGCTTGTAAAGGAGAATATCCGAAGCCATCAATATCGGGTAATTGAATAACCCGAGATTGATTTCTTCCTCCATAACGTCTTTTTGCAGTTTATCTTTGTAGGCGTGGGCGCGTTTTAGGAGGCCCAGTGGGGTGACGTTGTTAAAGATCCAAGTCAACTCTGCATGCATCGGCACATCCGATTGCCGGAAAAAGGTGATATTGCTCAAATCCCCCAATAGAGCCAGTTCGTTCAGAATCAGATTTTCCGTGTTCTTCTGCAATGTTGCCTTGTCCTGAACTGTTGTCAACGCATGCAAATCCGCCACCATCAGAAAACAGTCGTGGGTTTTGGCAAAATCAATAAACTGTTTGACAGCCCCTAAATAGTTGCCGATATGAAGAGTTCCGTCTCCCGAAGGAGTAATTCCCGAAAGAATTCTTTTTTTACCGATGATTGTCTTTTTACCGGAAATTTTCCCGGTTTCTATTTTCGTCAAATCAACAATTTTTATTCCCGGGATTTTTTTAAAATCCTCTGATTTAAAGCGCAGAGTGACCAGGAGTGAACCGCTGCCGGCATTAATGTATTCCTTTTCCAATACTTTTTCATCGAGATAAGTAGGAATATTTTTGAGATAAACTGTGGCAGCTCCGCTTGGGACTCCGGTTATTTCGGCAAATTCCGTTTCATTGGCCATTCTCAGATTTTTAACTCCCAAATTTTTTTTGACTTTTTCGCTGTCCAATTTGGTGTCACCCCGCTTTATGATAGCCACAAAATTGTCATCGGCTTTCATCAGAAGAGTGGCTCCGGCATCACTCATGCCAAACCCTAAGTATTCCTGGACTTTTTCCACGGAAATAAGCTGGGGATGTTCCAAAACCTTGAAATCTATACCCAGCTGTTTTAATTCTTCAATGTATTTTTTGACTGTTTCATCCATATATTGCCCTTTCCTTTATATTATAGTCTAAGAAACTGTAGCCACGAGCGTCACAATTATAGGCGCAATAACCAGAGCCGGCAGCATATTGGCTGTTTTGAATTTCTTTATTTCCAGAATATTCAGACCAATTGACATAACCATAACTCCGCCCACACCTGAAAGTTCCGCAATGACAGCTTCGGTCAGCAAGCCGCTTATTGTCGAGGCAAACAGCGTCAAGCTTCCCTGCACTGCTAAAATAGTAAAAGCTGTAAATAAAACACCTACTCCCAAAGAGGCGGCAAAGGCGATTGAGGTAAATCCGTCGAGTACGGATTTAAAAGCAAGGAGGCTATAATCCCCGCTCAAACCGTCTTTTATCGAACCTAAGATTGTTAAAGGCCCGACACAAAATACCAAACTGGAAGTGAGAAAAGCTTTGCTGAATTTCCCCTTATCTCCCTTGCTGAATTTTTTTTCAATCGCTTCACTGAACTTTTTAAGCCTTCCGTCAATATCAGCCATTTCGCCGGCAACCACACCGACCATCAAACTGATTAAGACTATTAAAATATTTTTAGACTCCAATGCCATCTGGATACCGATGACCAAAGAAATAAAACCGGTTATTCCGATCACTGCGCGGTGAATATTTTCCGGCAACCGGTTTCCGATAATAAGTCCTATGGATCCGCCAATCAAAACAGTGATGATATTTAGAATCGTGCCTATTCCTCTCATAAAAAATCCCTGCCTATCCTATGGCTTTTTTAACATTTATAACTAATTTCCTGATTTTATCCAAGCTCTGATCTTCATTTTTGGGCTCACTTCTGTAAATTTCAGCGATCCTGCTGCCGATAATCACCCCGTCAGCTCCCATGCCGCAAATTTCAGCAGCCTCTTTTGCTGTTCTGATACCGAATCCGACTAATATTTTCCTGTCAGTCTTGCTTTTAATTAACTTCAGCAGTTTTTTTAAATTTTCATATCCGGGATTTTCGTCACCGGTAATTCCAGGCAAGGACATGACATAAATAAAATCCTGGGCGGCTTCAATAATCTGATGCAATCTCTCCGTACTTGAATTTACAGCAGCAAACTGAATAAGAGGCAATTTAATTTTTTGTTCCTCCAAAGGTAAATCTGGAACAATCAACCCCTTTACCCCGCTTGACTTTGCTTTCCGTAAAAAAATTTCGATGCCCATTTTAAATATGGGACCGAAATAACTGGTTAAGTAAATTGGAGTATCCGTATTTTCTCTGATTTTTTTTAGGCCGTTTATGACATCATCAGGAGTAATTCCCTGTTTAAGCGCCTGCCGGCAGGCTGCCTGAAAAATAACCCCGTCGCATACCGGATCTGAATAAGGAATCCCGATTTCCAAAAAATCAGCTCCAGCTGAAGCTAAAGTTAATGCCAGTTTCTGTGAAAAATCCGGACTTATATCGCCGTAATAAAGATGGGTCATCAAAGTTTTCATATTTTCAATACTGTTTCCATATCTTTATCTCCGCGTCCGGAGAAATTAACGACAATTAGTTCTTTTTGAGAAAACTTCCCTTTGTTTCTAAGTAAATACGCTAATGCATGGCAGGTCTCCAAAGCAGGCAACAAACCCTCAAGTCTCACTGTTTCCCGAAAAGCGGCCACTGCTTCTCTGTTATTTACTGTTTCCGCTTTAATTCTGCCCAATTTATAGAGATAACTTATCTGCGGACCCCTGGCCGGATAGTTAAGGCCGGCTGCCCGGGAAGTCGTTTTCCTGTCCATACCGTACTCATCCTGCAAAATATACGTTTTTGTCCCCTGGAAAATGCCGGCCGATCCCGATGATAAAGCCGCTGATTCCGCCCCTTCGACGAAAATCAATTCACAGGAATCATTTACAAATGCCTGAAAAATACCGATAGCATTGCTGCCTCCGGAACCGCAGGCTATAATTTTTCCCGGCAGTCTCTTTTCCTGCTGAAATATTTGCATCCGGGTTTCAAAACCGATTATTTTCTGAAAAAAAGCTGCCATTTCCGGGAACGGGTCAGGTCCCACGGTTGAACCGATCAGATAATGACACGTATGTATATTTCTGATCCAATAGACCATTGCCTCCGATACCGCATCTTTCAAGACTCCTTCTCCCCTTTTAACCGGAATTATCTCTCCTCCAAGCAATTTAACTTTTTGGGCATTCAGCCGTTGCCTTTCCATGTCTCTTACCCCCATAAAAACTTTGCAGGTCAGCCCCAAGGCCGCTGCTGCCATGGCAGTCGCCACACCGTTCATGCCTGCCGCTGTTTCAGTAATAATTTCTTTTTTTCCCAAAGTTTTCGTAAGCAGTACCTGGCCTAAAGTGTTATTCAGCTTATGTGAGCCTCCGTTGACCAAATCTTCCCGCTTCAGATAAACCCGGCAGCCGATAAAATCCGACAGATTGGATGCAAAATACAAAGGGGTCGGCCTGCCGGCATAACTGCCAAGATATCCCCGGTATGTTTTCAGAAAATGCCGGTCCTTTTTTAATTTGGAAAACACCTTCCTTAGTTCAAATAGAGCCGGATACAACAACTCACTGGTAAAATTACCGCCGAATTCGCCAAAATAGCCTGATTTTGGAGTTAAGTTTATTTTGCTCATAGAGAGTTTACCTGAGTTATAAATTTTCTGATTTTCTGCGGATCTTTTTTTCCGTTCGTTTCGACTCCGGAAGCGACATCAACCGCATATGGTCTGACAATGGACACTGCCTGCCTGACGTTTTCCGGCTTTAAGCCTCCGGCCAGAAAGAGAGGCTTTCCTATTTGCCGACTGGACAGTTTTTGGAAATCTACCGTCATTCCTTGCCCCTGGATTTCCCGGTCAATCATCACAAATTCCGCCGGAAATTTTTCAGGAAGAGAATCTCCGTTGATCACTTTGATAATCCTTAAATTCGGCAGTAATCTGACGTAATCCTCATTTTCATTTCCATGTAACTGGACAAAGTCAAGATGTAACACTTCAGCTATCTGTAACACTTTTTCAGGCCTCTCATCACGAAAAACTCCTACTGTCTCCAGCCTCCCTGACGGCAAACCGGCAATTATTGATTTGGCAGTATCCATATCGATATGCCTGGATGAAGCTGGCACGAAATTAAATCCCAGATAATCAGCGGCGGCCTGGCCGCAGAAAAGGGCTTCCTCCAATGTTTTTATCCCGCAGATTTTAATTTTAGTTTTCACAACTTTTTCAATTCCCGGATAAGATTAATTCTGTCGGCTGATTTCATCAAAGCCGTTCCCACCAGGACTCCTCTGGCTCCGCTTTTTAAGTAATCCCTGACATCCTGTCTGTTTCTGACGCCGGAAAAAGCCAATTTGAAAGTTGCCTCCGGGATCAATCTCAGCATCCGGCAGGCTCTGTCTCTGTCAACAGTTAAGTCATCCAAGTTGCGGGCGTTTACGGCCACTACCGGAAAGTTGCGGTTTTTTATCCGATTCAAATCGTTAAAATTATCGGCTTCGACAATAGGCAAAAGATTAAGTTTTTGAGCCGTCTGCTTTAATATTTCCAACTGAAGGTCATTGAGAATTCTGGACAAAAGCAGAACCGCATCCGCTCCGGCTTCAGCAATAGCCTTCAGTTGACGTCCCTCTGTCACAAAATCCTTGCAAAGCACAGGCAATTGGCAGGCTTTTTTGACGGTTTTAATCAGCTTAATATTTCCGGCAAATAGTTTTTTTTCAGTTACAACCGACAAAGCATCAGCCCCTGCTTCCTGATATTGACCGGTAATTTCAACCACCTGGCTTTCGTTTCCCAAAAATCCTTCGGAAGGCGACTTGAGTTTTATTTCGGCAATTAATGCGAAATAGCCTGATGGTTTTTTTAGATTAATCAGAAAGTTCATAAGTTAAAGCTTTAAATTTTTTATAAATTTCCAAGGCTTTGCCTGAATCAACTGCCTGTCTGGCCAACATGATCCCTTCTTTAAAATTCTTAGCCGCCGCCACCACTGTCAAAACAGCAGCCGCGTTCAGAATTACTATCTCCCGCGGATCACCAGGATTTCCTTTGAGAATATCCAAAATCATGCCGGCATTGTGTTTCCGGTTAATCCCCTTGATTGATTCTTTATTCTTGCTTTTAATTCCCAAACTTTTCGGATCTAAAATAAACCGCCGGATGCGGCCGTTTTTTATTTCAAAAATATGGGTCCTGGCATAGAGACTTATTTCATCCAAACCGTCTTCGGCGCAAACCACTAAAACATGCTCATAGTCCAGCTTTTTGACAACTTGACTTAATTTTTCGGCTGTTTCCAAACTCGGTACGCCGATCAGCTGTCTTTTGACTCCTGCGGGATTAAGCAAAGGCCCCAAAAGATTAAAAATCGTGCTTATTTTCAACTGTTGGCGGATGGCTCCTATTGTTTTAAGCGCCGGATGGAAGTTGGGTGCAAAGAGAAAGGCAAATTTTATCTTTTCCAAACACTTGCTGGCTGCCTCGGGGCTTAAATTTATTTTTACTGCCAATCCTTCCAAAACATCGGCACTGCCGACTGATCCTGAAACCTTTCTGTTGCCGTGTTTGGCCACCATAACTCCGCAGGCGGCCGCAACCAGAGCGGCGGCGGTGGAAATATTGAAAGTCTGTTGCCCGTCGCCTCCTGTACCGCAGGTATCAACAATCAGTCCTTCCACAGGAACTTTGATCATTTCTTTCCGTAATATATGCACGAATCCCAAAATCTCCTCGACTGTTTCCCCTTTCATTTTCAAAGCCGTCAAAACTGCCCCGGCTTTGACTGAATCTTCCGGAGAATGATTCAAAAGCAAACCTGCCAATTCTTCGCTTTCATTCCGGCTTAAATTAACACCAGCGGTAATTTTTTTTAAATAATCATTCAGATTCATAATCCTGATCCCAGAAAATTTTTCAGAATAAGCAATCCGTCTTCAGTACCTATTGATTCCGGATGAAACTGGATGCCGAAGATCGGAAATTTTTTATGTTTGACTCCCATAATGGTGTCGTCATCGGTTTCGGCCGTGATCTCAAGTTCCGCCGGCAAGGAAATTCTCTCCCCGACCAAAGAGTGATAACGCATCCCCAACAGAGGACTTCTGATATTTTTAAATATGCCCTGCCGGTTATGCTTTATGAGGCTCTTTTTTCCGTGCAATATCTGTTCGGCCCTGACTATTTTTCCGCCGAAACAGTGAATAATCCCCTGATGCCCGAGACAGACTCCTAAAACCGGCATTTTTTTGCCTGCTTTTATAATGACTTGAGAACAAATTCCGAAATAATTAGGATCTTCCGGGCTACCGGGTCCCGGAGATATGACTATATGCGAATATTTGCATGCCTTAATTTCAGCAAGTGAAATCCGGTCATTCCGAATAACCTGCGGGTTCCCGCCTAATTCTCCGATAAGCTGATAAAGGTTATAGGTAAAAGAATCATAATTATCAATAATTAATGTTTTCATATCACACTCGCTTTCCGGAGAGTTTTTTCCATGCCCTTCTGTTTATTCACAATTTCTTTAAATTCACGATCGGCGATTGAATCCAATACAATACCGCTCCCGGTTTCGGTTACAGCCAGTTGACCCCTGATATACAGAGAGCGGATCAGTATAGCCAGCATCGATTCACCGTTAAATGAAAAATAACCGGCGACACCGCCATACGGTCCCCTGCATTCTCCCTCCAGCTCTTTTATTATCTTCATGGCCTCTATTTTCGGAGCGCCGGTCAATGTTCCGGCAGGGAAACAGACTGCTAAAGCATCGAAATAATTTTTACCGTTTAAGAGTTTTCCCCGAATTTCTGTGAATAAATGCTGGACATGGGTAAATTTCTTGACGCTTCCCATCTTTTCTGCCGTCACTGAACCGAATTGGGCTATCCGTCCGACATCATTTCTGGCCAGATCAACCAGCATCAGATGCTCGGCCTGTTCTTTTGCGTCATTTTTAAGTTTTTCTTCCAAACGAAGATCTTCATCCGGATCGCGGCCTCTTCTGATTGTTCCGGCCAAGGTTCCATAGTGTTCAATTTGTTTGCCTTTAACTCTAATTAAAAGCTCCGGACTGGCAGAAATTATTTCCCGGTTATCAAATTTAAGATAAATCATATAAGGTGACGGGTTTTCCTGGCGGAGAGCCGCATAAATCCTTCTGGAATCTCCGCTTATTCGGTAACTGTTTTTGTCAGCTAAAACTACCTGAAAAATATTACCTTTCTTTATCTCCTCAAGCGCATGACTGACCATTTCCATGTGTTTTTGTTTATCAGGTTTTCTTAACGGTTGAAAAGAAAAATCAGCCAATCTACCGGTTGTCATATTAATCAGTTTGAGGAAATGGTTTAATCTTGAACGGCCATAATGGAAATAGCGGCATTTACGGCCTTTTTTGTCAAAAATAAAGCCGTCTAGATAAAGACCTAAACTAAATTCGGGAAAACCGCTATTTTCAAAACCCTTAAAGCCCGGTTCAAAATAGCCGGCGGCTTCGTAGGTAAAATAACCGACTAAACCGCCTATAAATCCGCTTGATCTTGATTTGATATTGGGCAAGTGGCGCAGGTAATCAAAAGGATTAACTTTTTCCTGTAACTTTCCGTCTATAATCAATTCCTTACCTATAGCAGTTAAAACCGTATCTGGGGCAGTTCCTACATAAGAAAAACGGTTATAACGGCCTTCTTCGCCTAAAGATTCCAATAAAAAGAGGTTTTTATAATGCGGATAAAGCCTCTTAAATACCTCGAAGGCAGAGATATTTAAATCCAGTTTCTCTTCCCGGTATTTCCCGATTTTCAGTGTCTTAAATATGTTTCTCATAAAAAAACGCCCTCCTTTCCCCGGAATAATTCACGGGGAATCAAGGGCGAATAACTCGCGGTGCCACCTTGTTTTGCCGTCCCCTCCTTAAAAAAATCCCGATCAAATCGGGACTGTCATTAAAAGGCGGGAAAGCCTTATTTCTGACGAGCTCCGTTTTATTTACGACACTCGTTGCTGTCTTTTTACGGTTTCGCCTCCGTCCCCGATTTTATCGGGGCTGCTCCGGCATCCCAACCATATGCCATCAATGCATTTATAAATCTCTATATATCTTACCACAGCTGTCAAATCCGTATTCAGGCCGGCAAAAAATTGATATTTAAAACTCAATTTCTTCTAAATCTTGGGTAAGAAAACTTTCGGGGAATATTCTTTTTGCTTTTTTCAAATCTTTTTCAAGTTCAGCCCATGTACATGGAGGATTATGATGAATTAAATAAAGTTTTTTAACCCCTGCCTCTTTGGCAATCAGGGCAGCTCCTTGGGTGGTTATATGTCCTCCTTTGCTTATCAGATCTTCCAACCGGCTGTCTTTGGTATACTCCGGCACATTCTGAGTTTCATGTTCGTGCAACAACAGATCTGCTCCCTTCACAAAATTTACGCTTTCCCTGCTAGGATCGGCATCCGTCACATAAGCAATGCTTTTGCCGTTTTCAAATTCCAGCCTGTAACCAAGACTTTTCTCAAACCGGTGCTTTTGTACTCTGGTTGAATATTTAAATCCTTCATTTTCATCTTTTCCCGATTCTGCTTTTATCCAGCTGAAATTCCTGTGTTTTTTTTCGTATTCGACCGGAAACTGACCGATTGATACTAACTCCTTTAAAACATGTCTGTCTTCCAAACCGAAAACTTCAACCTCCTCTTTTTCAAACATTTCAAAGGCGGCGTAAAAGCCGAAAGTATGATCGAGATGGTAATGGGATAAAAATATTTTTATTTTCCTCTTATCTTTAAGCAGTTTTCTTCCTGCCGGTTCCATAAAGCGGAAAAGGCCGCTGCCTGCATCAAGAATTATCAATTGGTCACCAAGCGGAATTACATAACAGGCAGTTTGCCTGTTGAAGCTGGAAACAAAGCCGTTTGTACCGTATGGAATGATTTTCATACTTTTATTATATTTGATTTGATTTTTCTCAAAACTGCCACATAAAAACCTTCCATCAACTCAGACGGCAGGATACGGAAAGTCTTTTTTATTTGCCGATCATATACTTTCCCTTGCCAGCCTCTCAATGCCGGATATGTATCAAGACCGGGAATGTGAGCTTCCTCAACTTCAACTTTGCCTTTTTCCTTGGTCAAAAGCCAATCTATAACTTCTTCGTTCTCTTCGGGAGCTAAAGTACAGGTTGAATAGACGATCCGTCCGCCCGCCCGGATACTGCTGAATGCCGACCGCAAAATCCAGCGGGAACGGTTGGCAAGTTCCTCTATTTTTTTTATTGACCAGTTCTCGAAGCTTTTTGGATCATGAATATATATCGTGCCCTCCAGACTGCAGGGAACATCCGCTAAAGATTTGTCAAAATACTCCGGGTATTCCTGCCAAAAAGACCTGGCATCAGCATGTTTAATGACGGTGTTGGCAACTCCCTGAATTTTCAGATTGGCTTGAAGCCGGAGAAGTCTGATCTGGGACAGATCATTGGCCAAAATCTCACCGCTGTTTTGCATCATTGCCGCCATTTGCGTAGTCTTGCTGCCCGGAGCAGCTGTTATGTCCAAAACCTTTTCGTTCTTTTGGGGATTCAGAAGAAGCGGCGGGATCATACTGGAGAGGCTCTGGATGTAAAAATATCCCTGTTTATAAAGATCCGTTTCCGTTAACTTTTTTTGCGGATCCCGAAAGATAAAAGCATCACCGTACCAATTGACGCGGGAAATTTTGTGTCCCGCCTGTTGCAGTTTTTCCCGTAGTTCCTCAGTTTTTATTTTTAAGGTATTAGTCCTGAATGTTGTCGGTTTCTTCAGAGAAAAAGAACCTACAACTGCGCTTAGATTTTCCGGTGGTACAATTTTTTTCAGCCTGGACAAAAATGCCGGAGGTAAATCGTTCATAAGGGTCTTATCTTAGTTTAGCCGCCAAATTTAAATCTTTTATTTTTCTTTGCCTATCCCAGCTTTTGATCTGATACTCCCTTTTTAAAGCCTCACCTCTGCTTTTGCACTTTTCCTGATAAATTATCTCCACTGGTTGGTGGGATCTGGTATATCGGCCGCCTTTACCCTGTTTGTGGTCAGCCAGTCTTTGAGAAGGATCATCGGTGATACCGGTATACAGACTGCCATCCCCGCAAAGAAGAACATAAACAAACCACATACTATTACTATAATTGATCATTCTCACTTCCTCATCCTTTAGGATTACTGGATAAAAAAACAGCGCCTTGTGAGGCGCAATTTATCTTGTTGCGCGGACTGGAAGAAATCAGAACGTGTTTTCGATAATAAATTCCGTATTTTGATAATATTAATTTATGAGTTTCCCAGATGAGCCAATTTCAATATCCGCCGGAGACCTATATCCAAAATCAGGACAAATTGATCGATTAAATAAAATGCTTGCGAAATGGAATAGACCACCGCCCACATTTGAAGAAAAGAATTTTTTTACAATCAATAAGTCTCAGGCGACTCAGGAACTGGAGCGATTAACGGAGAGGATGAAAGATCCCGATTACAGAAGAAAAATTGAGGAAGGAATAAGAAATAACCCTGAAATAGGTATCATACCCTCGGAGGAAGACTGGCAGATTTTTCCTACAAATTTAGCAGGCATACTGGATCGTAAACAATGGAAGCATGTGCTCATCCATCAGGGTTATATTTTCGGGGGTGACGATATTATTTACAACAATGAACAGCTGATCGAGGAAAAAGGCATCTGGGGTAACCCAGCAATGCCTTCGTATGTCGCCCCGATGGATTCCATCGAAGTGCAGCCGAATTACATCTTCCCTGATGACGCCAAACGAAGGCGACCTGTAACCATATATGTCAATCCGGATAAATTAACTGAATTCAGAAATATCTGGGTGGATCCGGAACAGTTTTTCGAGAAAGCTGATCCGGAGCATCCTTCAATGAATGCGTTCTATGTGATCGGTGGCATTCCTGCAGAGGCGATCATCAGCTTTTCCGATCATTTTGATCCAAGCCTTTTTTAAACCAAAAATAGTGCCTTGTAAGGTGCTATTTAAACCTATGTTGCGGGGGTTGGAGGAAATCAGAACGTGTTTTGGACTTGAATATATGTTAAATGAATGTACACATCTTAGCTTATAATTTTATATATACTTCTAATGATGACTTCTGAAAATCCCACCCCACATCCCCAACGGTCGGAATACGTAATCAGACAAAGTCTAAACAGACTGACTCCTGTTTTTAGACAATTATGGCGGAATAAAAACCTAAAAGATACTCCCCTTCTGCCTCTTGAGTCTTTTAAATCGGGATATGGCCTGCCGGTATCGATAGGATTGAAACAAATTGCAGGAGGTTATGTTTATGGGTTATTTGAAGACAGAGGTGCAATTTCACCCACCAATCCAATTTTGCCTATCGGCCAGTTGGTGATAGAAAAGCATCAGGATGGCAACTTATCAGTCTGTACGGCTGAAAAACTATTAAAAAGATCCGATGCTTTTCTCAATGAGGATATTTATTTCAAGCTTTTACTTGAAAAAAAAGACCAAAAAGGAATATCTATTGGCCTAAATGAAACGTACGAAGATAAAAGAAATGAAGTATTGAAAAGAATTGGGTTTGAAAATGTATTCGACAGAATAAACAGAAAAAAATTAGAACAGGTTATACATACAAGGGAAGGACTGGGAACCATGCTTTTGGATATGTATGTCTTAACCGGATTAGAAGACGGCCAAGACGCTATCGAGATAAGGGGTTGTAACCCCAATTCGCAGGCTCTAATTGAGAAATCGGGATACGAAATTCTTGAGCAAAAATTCGTTTTCCCTCAGATTCTTCCAAACACTCCTAAAGACAAAGACATCAAAATCTCCATACCCAAAACAATCAGCTAGATAAATTATGCCAAAAATAGCCTCAGAACTTGCTTTTTGTATTTAGAACGAGAAAGAGCGCCGTGATGCGCTCTTCCTGACCTATGTTGCGGAGCCGGGAGTCGCACCCGGCCTAGGAGATTATGCTTACTGTTGCTCCGATTACTCGGAGTGTCGGACTATATCATATCCGATGTAACATCGGACTTCGGCGTATAGTCTCTACGGATATCCGCCAGCTGGCGGATCTTTCCTCGGTATTGCCCCGATATAATCGGGATTTTACCGATATAGCCGAATTTGCATTCACGATTTTCATCGAGAAGGGCCCATCTTTTGAGCCTCCTGTGCAACTGTACACTACTCCGCGATATCTGAAAGTATATTTTAATCTGAAGCTCAAGTCAACACTTTTGACTTTATAATGGAACCTTGCTAATATGAATTGTTATTACATATAACTAAGTTCTTTTATGTCCAAAAAGATTGAGTTCCAAAAAGCGGTGGCTTTAAGGAAAAAAGGGTTAAGTATAAAAACTATTGCTAAGAGGTTAAAAATATCATCTTCTTCGGCCAGCCGCTGGTGTAAAAACGTCGAATTAACCTCAGAACAAAAAGAGATTCTTCTTAAAAACTCACGTGATCCATTTTACGGCCAAAGAAAAAAACATGTATTAAAGCAGATAAGAAATAAAGAGAAAGAGATTAAACGTGAATTATCAAAAGGGATAAAAGACATTGGAAATCTTACAAAAAGAGAGCTTTTCTTAACAGGTGTAGGACTGTATTGGGCGGAAGGGTTTAAAAAAGACAGACGCTTAGGATTCGCAAACAGTGATCCTAAAATGATAAAGCTGTTTTTGAAATGGTTAACCGAGTGTTGTGATGTTTCAATAGAATTGATTAGATTAAGTGTAGGCTTGAATTTGAGTCACAGCAACAGGATAGAAGAAGTACAACAATATTGGTCTGAAATAACAAAAATTCCTCTGTCTCAATTCCAAAAACCTTTTTTTCAAAAATTTTTGTGGAAAAAGAAATTTTCCGATCCGGAAAATTATTATGGTGTTCTGAGAATAAGAGTTAACAAACAACTAAAACTATTCAGAAGAATTGCCGGATGGATTGAGGGTTTAAAACTTACAGTATCTGATTAACCTTGGCAGCCATGATGAAGTCGTTTTCCGACAGTCCTTTGATTGCATGGGTGGAAAAAGTCAGTTTGACTTTATTCCAGCCGTAAATCGAAATATTGGGATGGTGATTCTCCGTTTCGGCTATTTCCGCCGCCTTATTTACGAAATCAATGGCTTCCCGGAAATTCTTGAACTGAAATTTTCTGACTACTTTCCCTTCTTCCAGACTCCAATCCGGTACTTTCTTTAAAAGTTCCTGGACTTTTTCTTCAGTCAACGGCGGCATCCCGCCTTCGCAAGGCACGCATTTTTTCGAAATTAAATCATCTGTCATATAGGCACAATTATAGCAAAATATGATAAAATCAAAAGGATTTCTGCCAGGGTAGCTCAGTGGTAGAGCACTACATTCATAACGTAGCGGCCGAGAGTTCGATCCTCTCCCCTGGTACAATTCATAAAAACAGTCTGACCCATTTTTGCCAATTGGCGGAAGTATCAGGCGGAGTGGGCGTCGCCTCCGGGGACAAAGATAATGTCGGCAAAATGACGGCAATTTCTTCCTCTTTGCCCAAATTAAGTTTATCCCTGGCCTGCTTTTCAATAAAATTTGTTTCCTGGACACGCGCCAATTCCCGCTCCAGACTGTCTTTTTTTTCTTTTTCCTGAATCACTTTATCCTGGGCTGATTTTATGATATTTAACCTGTCCTGCAGGTGGAACCAGGATTTCAAAGTGTATGAAAACAAAATCAACGGCAGGAGAATTACGGGAAGCAATTTAAAATTGGTCTTCTGTTGTTTTAGAGGCATGGTTCACCTACTTGACAAGTATCTTTGGATATGTCCATAATACTATAAAAGACAGACGTATGAAAAAAATTGCTTCGTTATTGGCTTTTATTCCTCAAGCTTTTGCCCAAGGTGATATTGAAGTAACAATTGACAGACCCAGTAATTTGAAAATTGATGATCTTGGAAAGCTTATCAGTTCGCTTATCGGAGCTATTCTTATCATCGCTACCATCGCCGCTTTTGTATTCCTTATTTTGGGAGGTTTCACTTGGATTACCTCGGGCGGTGACAAAGCCAATGTAGAAGCTGCCCAAAAAAGAATCCAGGCTGCCATAATCGGTCTGATCATCGTTTTCGCCGCCTGGGCTCTGATGATTGTAATCGGAAGGTTCCTGGGTATCGATCCATTTAACCTGTCATTCCCATCCCCCGCCGGATAACTAAATGAAACCTTGGGCAGGTGTTCCCTGTATCAGGACCATTAAAATCGGCACTGACACTATAGATGTTCCCACTTTCAAATGCCTGGAGGCTGTTTATGCCCGTATCCTGCAAATTTCCATTGCACTGGCTCTTTTTGCCTTGATGGTCATGCTGGTTATCGGCGGCTTTAAATTCCTGACTTCGGGCGGTGATCCCAAAGCTACTGCTTCGGCCAAACAAACAATGACTTATGCTGTTGCCGGTCTTTTCCTGATGGTGATTGCCTTTCTGATATTCCGCCTTATCGAAGTCTATACCGGTGTGACCATTACGGTTTTTGAAATACCCCAAGCGCCTTGACACTCTCGTTGCCTCTAACCAATAATAGAAATAGATGAAATACCTATCCGGAAGATATTGGCTTATGGTAATCAGCATTCTGCTGGTGGCTTTCAGCCTTTTATTACCGTCATCCTCACAAGCGCAAAATCCCAATGATGTTTATGATCTTTCCGATCCGGAAAATTACCACCTGCAAAAGGATGCCTCAGATGAATGCGCCGAAGCAAGCGGTAAGCCTTGTGTAGACGGACTGCATGTAAACGAATTTCAGTTCGAAGCAACATTAAACGCTTTGGCCAGCAATTTAGGCTGTACCCGCCGTGACCCGGAAAAATGCAATAAAAATACCGCTTTGAACGGAGTATCGATCCTGACAGCCTCCCTGTTTGCCCTGCCGCCGGCTTCCGGCATCTATTATGCCCAAGATCTGATGCAGAATGCCGGTTTGCTGGCAAAACCGGTCTATGCCCAGGGAATCGGCTTTGCCGGACTGGCTCCTATCCTTCCCCTCTGGAAAGTCACCCGCAATATTGCCTATACAGTCATCATCATCGTCATGGTCGCCATCGGCTTTATGGTGATTTTCCGGATGAAAATTGATCCGAAAACCGTCATCAGCGTCCAGGCAGCTCTGCCCAGGATTGTTTTGTCGCTTCTTTTAATCACGCTTTCCTATGCCATCGTAGGTTTCCTGGTTGACTTCATGTATGTCACTATGGCCATACTTATCAGCATCCTGTCCGAAGGGATGGGTCATGCCAGCCGTGCTGCCGAAATCCAAACCTATTTCCTGACAGCGGATTTTGGCGATCTCTTTAAGCACGTCATGGGAGGAGGATTCAGCTCTTTGGACGATTTTCTGCTTAAGAATCTTGCCGCCTACAGTGTCGGCGGTGCCGGAGTGACGATTGCATTAAGAGTTCTTGGAGGTCTGCTCGGCTTCGGTGGTGTGGCGCTGGGTATAAGTTTAATCGGATTACTCGGAATACTGTTGGTATTCTTAGGTCTTCTTTTTACTTTTATCAGAATCTTTATGCTGTTGTTAAATTCCTATATCCAACTGATAATTTCTATTGTTCTTGGTCCGATACAGTTGCTTTTGGAAGCGGTTCCCGGCCGGACTGCTTTTTCGGACTGGATCATGAATGTCATTGCCAATTTGGTTGTTTTTCCCACAACCGTGGCTGTTCTCATGTTTGCCGAGTTTCTGACAACTATTAACACCGATACCGGCGACCTATTTTCACCGCCTTTAATTGGTGTACCCGGAAAAGGGTCTTTTCCGGCTTTCCTGGGCTTGGGAGTTCTTTTTCTGGCACCAAGTTTGATTGCCCAAATCAAGAAATTGTTCAAACCCAAGCCGATTCTGCCAATATCAGCCGGAACAGCTTTTGCCCCGTTAACAGGAGCTGCGCAAACATCGATGGGCGCTGCCAGCCAATTCTACTATATGAAGCAAATGCCAATTATAAGCAATTTACTGGGGGGTAAAAAAGAAAACCGTTGATTCGGTTAGCGGTGTCCCCCGCCGCCTCCACTTGCACCCTCTTCTTCGCTGGGAGCGGTAAACGCTCGCCAGAGGGTTATGGCAATGGCCAGCATCAGTCCTAAAGTAATAATTTCCGTCCAGACGTCAGTGTTATCAGCATGATTTAATTTTCTTAATTTATGGATATTCATGTATGGATCATCTTTGAATGTTTCCCAGCCAAAATGATCAAATTGATCGTGCGGAGGCAGTAAATCAATATGCTCCAAAGCATCCCAGAATTCCCTTCTTCTATTGGCATTCCAGGAGGCGACATTTCTTCTGGTTTTCCACAAATCCTTTTGGGCACTTGATAACCCTAATTTCTTATAGTCCATTTCATACAATTTGCTGGTCAGATGGGCAATCTGCCCGACTACTCTCCATCCAACTGTCAAATCATCCGATTGATATCCCTGTCTGATCTTCATCAATTGTTCTGCTAAATCACGAATCTCCGGGTTTGGGGTTAAATTGACATCCATATATTTGGCTACTTCTAAACCCCCGGCGTGATGAGCGGCCACATCCCCTCCTCTTCTCACCCATTGCCTGCCGCCAAGATTTAAAAAGGCCATTTTACGGAAGGCAGCATCATCTGTCGAAAAAATCCAGCCCCAGTCTTTATCCAACCACTTTTCATTAAAAGCAATGGGCGTTCCGACAATTACATCTTGCCCGTCCTTTAAAATTAAAGGCTTGCTTTTATATGACTCATCCAGATGGCCGAAAAATTTGTCGGCGTTTTTAATTTTATGCCAATCAATGTCGTAGTATTCCATCTCTTTACCGGTGGCTGGGTCAAGACGATAAGTTATGCCCAAATCGTTATATATATCATTAAAGGCATTTTCATCCGCTGTGCCTAATGTGTACTCCCTGACAATTTGCCAGTATTTTAAGGCATCCTGCTTTCTTTTATCATTTTGGATAATATTAAAATCAGCAGCTTTTAGTTCTCTGTTTTCCTTTAAAGCTATTTCCCTGACAGCTATCAAATCTCCCTCAAGATCAAGCACTTCCTGCGTATTAGTGATCTGTTTAAGTGTTGGTGAAGAATATTTAGCTGCACTTATCTGATAAATTCCTTCTCCGTCAACGACTGTACCGGTATCCAGGTCTTCAGGTTTTATGCCTAAGACTTCTTCAATGATATAGCTGTTCAGTTTTCTTCTTTTCGTCGAACCTTTGTATCCGGCAACCGGAACATTGATCTCAGCATTGTGGGCAATAGCCAATGGATTTCTCATTGCCATTTCTACCCACATCCTGGCTTTATATATATTTATAAAATTGGCCGACAGTTTTTTAATTTCCGCAGCATGATGATGCTGCAACTCTCCCCATTCGCTATCAATATTTGTCCCGTAAATTGCCGTTCCTTCACTTTGCCAGAGTGCTTCAAAGGCTGAACCTACATGGGGCTCGCCGGCGTCTTTTTTGGCCTTCCTGAACATTTCTTTATATTTCCGAATGACTAAAAATTCTTTTACTTTTTCTCCCGTCAGCCTGTGTGCTAAAAGAATTCTGATCGAAGATCCCATCAATTCCCGCTGTTTGTCAGTCCAACCTATTGTGTCATCAAGCAAACGCCAGGGTGTAGTCGGCCCGAGAGCTGAGTGTGTCCTGGAAAAATTCATGGTATCAATCATCCTCTTCGCTTCGCTGCCGTACTTATCTTCAAAAGTACCATCCAACCAGGCTCGGTAAGCTTTTTCAGCTCCCCGTGCGTCCACCGGTAACTTTTTATCCATGGGCAAAACGGTATTGAATAAGTAAAAATGTTTGTATGAATGGACTTTCCATTTTTTCATAAAGACATTCCAATAGTTTAAAGCGGTAGTGATACCTTCATACACATTACTGTGAAATCCGGGCACATCTTCCCCGTTAATATTGCTTCCCGGTACTTTGGAATTAGAAATTATTTCGAGAAATCTCATTGAAGCCATGCCGAATCCTTTAGCTAGTGTCATATACATTTGCTGTTCCAGGTTTTCCTCATCTTCTGCTACATCCTCAGCCGTTATTTTTTCTCCCAACTCAAAACTGGCACCGTCTTCGGATACAACCGGCAAACCGCCAAATCGCCTGTAATCCCGTTTGGCATCATAGACTACCCCCTGGGATATCATTTTGGTCAGGATATTTTGGGCTTCATCATCCCAAAAATTGGTGTTTTTAACAGGATCAAACTCGACCAGCGCCGGCGGGATATAACCGTCGTTTGTGTCCCTGATAATATTAAGAGTTGTTTCATAAGCCCGGTATGCCTGATCTACCGCAGGAATTGATAAAGCTTGTGCAGTGTATTCGTTCTGGAACATAGCCAGGGATTTATTGAAGTTATCCATAGATGCAGCAGGTTGCGATGCCCAGAAATCAATATCTCTGGAATGTCTGATCGTATTGCTTAAATTGGTATACCATTCCCCCCAAGTCAGACCTAGGGATTTTCCGTATGAAGGTACTTTTATATCTCCCATACCGCTTCTTAAAAGGTTGATAAATGAAGTAAAATCAGCCCTTTCATAAAGCCCGAAATTATCATTTGAGGATTCCCTTTTTTGGGTTAAAATTTGCGCGTGAATTTTCAAAAAGATTTTATTTCTGAACTTATAGCCTTTCTCGTCGGTACTTAAAAATAGTTTTTTCATCTCAGGACTACTGTCTAAAAGACGGACGAGGTATCCTGGCTGCTCTATAGATTTCAAAAATTCCTTCGGATCAGTTATGCCCTCTTTTATATCGGGACTTTCCCGCTGTAACTGGAGCCGTAACCTTTCGGCTAAATTGTCCAGTCTTTTTTCAGTATATCCGTGTATGGCATTAACTTCGGTTAAATACGATTTGCTGCCGGGTATGACATCTGTAGGATAAGATGCAGATTCATTTGCATATATTTCCCTTTCCAGCTCCCTAAGTTCATCGACCGTGAGTGTCTTGCCGGACCTGTCTGCCATATCGACTTTTTCCCAGACATTGTCGATTTTTTCAATAGCTTTTCTCGGAAGTGTATTTTTTTCGACTTCGTTCTCAAACTCATGCGTTTCCCCTACCTGAGGTTGGACTGTGGATAATATCCTATCAACAGCTGCCTCATACTGATCTATGTTTTTTAAAGATTCAGACTCCTCTTCCGAAATATAAGCCTCAATTTTCTTGGCGATATCCTTGATGATTCTTTTGGTAAATTCTTCTTTCGCCGGTACATGCATTCCCCGTTCCATGGCATTTTCCACTGCCCGGTCAGACATTCTATCAATCAAGTCTTTAATTCTCCTGTTGAGACCTGACATCAATGGCTGAATGATATGCTTTTGATCTGACGGCGTGATGGAATATAATACTTTGCCCAACCTCAAAAGTTCTGCTGGTTTGATATGGACATCGTTTGCTTTTCGGGTTAATTCGTCGATAATTAAAGCGAATTTACTGTTTGAATCAATCAGATTATGTAAACCGTGACGTAAAGTCAGGTCATCCCTATAGGCAACCAGTAAATATGAAGCTGACTCGTAACCGGTGGTTATTTCGCTCTCGTCCGGAGCCGGCTGTTCAATAACAGTATTAACTTGGGTCTTTATATCAACGGCTTTGGATTGATGGATTTGTCTTCTGGCTTCATCAATGTCATTAGTCTGGACTCTGGTCTGTGCTGATCTTCTCTCATGATACTGACGATTAGCATCTTCTTCCTTTTTTTTATTTTCTGCTTCAATTCTCTTTTTAAGCGTTTCCTCTTCCTCCATTTTCTTTTTGGCTTCAGAAGCTGCGTGCAATAAGTGTCCATCGTTTTTTTTTGCCCTGAGGGCTCTGTTTATTGCTTCTATAAGTTTAGCCACAAAATTGGCCTTGTTACCGTAAGGGCCCTGTTCTATTGCCATGTATCTATCATAAGTGGAAGTAGTTTTAATCGTCAATCGAATCTAAGGGCCTTATTGCAAAAATCAGAAGTTTTGATTTACAGCAAGAATTGCTATCCCTCTACGGCTCGAACCGAACAGTCTGGTGAAAGATGGAATTGCCTCTGGCATTATCATATTAACGTATAAATTAACCAGGGCCGGATAATTTTTAACATTCCAAAATAGACCGCCGTCAATAATCACGGGTATCAAACCTTTTGATTTTTTCAGCTTCAAAAAAATTCCGCATAACTCAATGGCGACGATTTGGGCGCTACGCTGGAAAATTCTGTCGGCAAAATTGGCAGCATCACCCGCTGAATTTTTATTTTCTCCGGAAAAATCATATGAGCCGGTCCGGATGCTGTCTAATTGATCAGTCGAGTTTAATGTAGGAAAGTTTTTACCCAACAGTTCATCTTTTCCGGCATTAAAGATTTTGTATAAATAGGCTCCCGATACTTCCTTTTCTGCTAACGCACTCCCGGAATCAATACTCTTTTTATCAACCTTTTCTCTAAGAGTTGTCGCAGGAATTTTGTTAAAATTACTTGCTTCGATATTAACGGCAACCTCATTCTGACTGAATCCGAACAGACAGTTTAACTTCATGGGCGCTATCGCCGATCTTTTTTCCCAGTACACAAAATTGAGACCGGTCCCTATCACTCCGGCCACTTCAATCCCTCCACCGCCAATTAAAAGTGAAATAGCATCATTAGCCACGGAAACCTTCGTTTTAATATTATATTTTGACCGTAAAAATTGCCGGAATTCCCAACCGACCATCTCGCCAACCAATCCTTTGATATTTCTGTCTTTCGACATTTCCAATAGTTTCCCGTCCAATACACCCTGATGTAACAGCGGTTGCAAAGCATAGGCAAAGGATATGCCGACCGGTCCTATTTCCGTCTTGTTTTTTGCCACAAAAAACAGCTCTTTTGCCAACAAATCAAACAATTCTTTTTTTGTCAGCATTAACGGGATATCGAATTTTTTTCTGTTAAAAAATCTGATTATGCCCTTCTGGGTGATATTGAAATAAGAAACATAACCGTAAGTACCCCCTACGGAGATAGCGATACCTGATCCCTTACGGGGATAAATTTTATTGACGGGATTTAGTATAGTCGGCAGCGAAGATTGTTGATTTGACAAAGCGGCAATCAGGTCAATTTTAAAGAGACGTGCTGCTTTCAGAAGATCGTTTTGATTAAGAAGCGGAAGGAGTTTATTTAATTTACCGTTAAATGATTCTGGATCAGGCATGAAAATAACTTCCTTAAACTTCGTTGGCCGAATTCAAAAATTCCTCAATTTCTCCAATGGTAGGAAACTCCTTGCCAAATTTAGTGCAGCTTAAAGCAGCCGCCCCTGTAGCAAAACGGGTAGTACTGCGCAAATCCCAATTATTTAACATACCGAAAGCGAAACTTCCGAAAAAAATGTCTCCCGCCCCGTTGGTATCGACAGCTTTAACTTTGAAGGCCGGCTGGGAAAATATTTCAGATCCGTTAATTACCAGACTGCCTTTTTCTTCCATTGTCAAAACCACGATTTTTGATTTCAATGAAGAGAATTTTTTGACTACTTCTTCATCCTTTAAGCCCCCCCCGCTCCTTTCAATGTAAACTCTGGGCACCATCACTACATCAGCAGCGCTGATTAAAGCCTCAATCCCCTTTTTCGGACTGCCGAGGTCAAGCAGTACTTTCGCTTTGACACCCTGCGCCTGTCTGGCCAGGTTCAACGACAAATTTAGGTTATGTCCGTCAATCAGTAAAAGTTTAGTCTTATTATCCAGATGAAGTTTAATTTCTTCTTCCCTCAATTCGGAAAAAACACCGGTCGTGTAAAAACTGGTTCTTTCTCCTGTCATTTCATTTAAAGTGACAAAGGCCAAAGGTGTCGGATGATCTTCCGTTTTAAGCAGATATCTGAGATCGACTTTTTCCTTTTTCAATAACTTGACAACTGCATCACCGAACAGATCATTCCCCACAGAAGCTATAAGCGAGGTCTTTATGCCTAATCTGGATAAAGTCATTAAAGCCGAAGGGATGACACCCCCGATTTGGATTTTTTGCCGCTTGACCGAATTTTTCTGATTGAGATGTATGCCTTTATTAGAAAGCATTAAAGCATCCAATACAACTGAGCCGCATCCGTAAACCATAATTAATTTTCGGAACTGGAGATAAAATGAATTATAGCAAAATTTATGATTTATCCGTCATTAAGCGGTAAGATATAATAACAGACATGAATAAAATCAGCGCTTTTTCATCACAGAAGAAACTGCTTATGCTTGCTCTGGACCATCGGGGCAGTTTTGAAAAATTATTAAAAACCGGCAATATAGCCGGAAATGAAAACCAGATCATCACCATCAAACGGTTACTGATAGAATCTTTAAATCGATTATACAGCGGTATTCTTCTTGATTCTAAGTTCGGCTTGCCTGCCTATCAAGAAGCCGCCGAAAGAAATTCAGGTATTTTGGCCAAACCTTATCTTTTGGCCATCGAGAAATCAGGTTACAGGAAAGAAAATGGAGGTCGGGTTACCGAACTGGAATATAGTGTTGAATTTTTAAAAAAACAGGGAGCCAAAGGAGTAAAAATTCTTTTATATTTCCATCCCCAAGCCGCGACTGCTGGATTACAATTGCGATTGACTAAGAAATTATTAGAAGAATGCCGGCAAAATTCCCTGCCGCTTTTTTTGGAAATATTGACTTATCCCTTAAACAGTCATGGTTTTGATTTAGCTGCCAGCATTATCGATTCTGTGACTGTCTTTTTGGAAAATGACATTAAACCTGACGTTTTCAAACTTGAATATCCCGGTAATCCTGAAGCCTGTCAAAGTATCACCGATCTTTTGTCGGGTACACCTTGGATATTATTGACCAAAGGAGTTGATTTCCAAACATTTAAAATCTTCCTGCGCAATGCGGTTACTCATGGTGCTTCCGGTTTCTTGGCCGGTCGTTCTCTCTGGCAGGACTTTATTGATCGGCCTCAAGATAAATGGCCGGAATTTTTTTCAATAACTGTAAAGGAGCGCTTTCAGGAAATAACCGAGATCGTTACAACAGGCTAAATAGATTTATGACAATCTATCATTCCTACTTGAATTTTCTCCTTCCGTATGATAATATCATACAATTCTTATGAGACAGGAAACTCTCCATCAGGATTTTCATCCTGCGCTCGCCATTTCAACTTTGGATGCTACAACCAAAACACTCAGCCGTATGATTGACGTTCAACCGGAACAATTGGCAGAGGCTGCAAATTATATGACCAATACGGCTAATAAGGGAGGCAGATTTATCCTTATTGGCAATGGCGGCAGTGCGGCAGTGGCTGAACAATACGGTGCTGGTTTGCCAAAATGGCTGACCGAGGGAATTGAAAACGTCGACGGGCCTCAATCAATGGGAATGTACAACCCATCAACCATTACCATGGTTGGAAATGATGACGGGTACGAGAATACATTTTATAATCAAATGTTATTGTTGGATCTAAACGGAAATGATTCGGTAATCGCTTTTTCAGGCAGCGGAACTTCGCCAAATATTGTTAAAGCGGTTAAATACGCCAGGGAAAAGGGGGCGAATGTCATCGGCATGACATTCGGGGATAAAGGCTTAGCCGAAGAAGCAAATGTGATCCTGACAATTCCCGGGGATGATTTGCGTGCATTGATACCAGAAGAAGAAGCCACATCTCAGAAAGATATTCAAGGCCCCCATATGGGAGAGTATGAGGCGATAGCCAGCGCATTAATGTTTTCCCTGACCAAACAAACCCGGCAAAACCTGATAAAACCGCCTGAGACTGATGCTTCACTTGATCTTAAACTTTCTATAGCCATACCGACTCTGATCGCCATTAAAAACACGATTGAGGAAATGCTGAAAAATGAAAAATTTATCCGCGCATTGGCGCATATTACTCAATTGTATATGAATGCATACAGTAGCGGTGGACGTGTTATGTTTGTGGGAGATGAGAGCAGTTCCGCTTTAAGCAATCATTACGGCGCCGATGCTGGTAAACGGCCAACCGTTGAAATTGAAGGTGCAAAGCCATCAAAAGCTTTTTCGCTGACCGACAGTATTCCGGCAATGACCATGCGTCTAAATAATGGCGCTCGAGAAATTTACTCAGATAGGTTTCGCACTTATAAACCCGGAGATAATGATATTATTTTTATCTATTCAGCCAATGGCAACTCCCCGCAAATACTCAATGTCGTTGATGAAGCCAAAAGACATGGAACAAAAGTGTTGGGTTTTACATCAGGAGAAACGGGTTTGATTAACAAAGCTGATATAGTGATAAAAAATCCTGGGAAAGAAAAAGGTTTGTTAGCAGATCCTGAAAATGGCGTCTATATTGATTTTTGGATGCATGCTCTCCTTGAAGAATTCAGACGCAGAGTTAAAAAGTCAAGTAAGTCAGGTTAAGTCATGAAGCCTGTATTAGGTCTTGATTTTGGCGGGACTAAATTAGCAGCCGGTCTGGTCGATCCGCAAGACGGCCGGATTCTTCGGTCTTTACGCTGCGACACCCCGAACGAAAGAATGGCTGACAAAAGCCTTAAAGCTATGCTCTCTATGGCATCTGATCTTGTAAAAACTTACCAAAACAGATCATTAAAAGGCATCGGAGTCAGTTTTGACGGTCCGGTTGAAGCTAACGGGCGCGTCCCCCGTTTTTCCATGCATGTTTCCGGCTGGGAAGGCTTTCCCCTGGCTGAAACAATTGAAAAAACATTTAAATTCCCGACTCGAATCGGGCATGATGCAGATGCAGCTGCTCTTGGTGAATATCGTTTCGGGGCCGGTCAGGGAGTTAAAAACATGCTTTATTTCACTGTCTCCACAGGCATAGGCGGCGGAGTGATCATTAACGGCAAACTCCACCGCGGTGAACATTCCTGGGCCGGTGAGGTCGGCCATATGACACTTAAGCCTGACGGTCCTTTGTGTCCCTGCGGCCGTCGCGGATGCCTGGAAGCACTTTCCTCAGGACTGTCAATCGCCAGAACTGCACGTGAAAGACTGAAACAGCCAATACCTAAACCAAAACCTTCAGAGTATAAAATCAGTATTTTAAATGACCTGCCCATGGAAGAATTGACATCAAAAACCGTTGCAGATGCCGCTCAAAAAGGTGATCTGTTAGCGAAATCCATTTGGAACGAAGCCATGACCTGGTTAGGAATAGGCATTGCCTCAGCTGCCAATATCCTTAATCCGGGTCGGGTAGTCCTGGGAGGAGGACTCAGTCATGCAGGCGACCTGATGTTTACCACAGTCAGGAAAGTAGTCAAAGCCAGAGCCATGGACCAAACGCTGGAGGTTGTACCGGCAAAATTCCGTGAAAATGTCGGGGTTGTCGGTGCTGCCGCGTTAATAATGGATTGACACAAAACTTTTTTACTTCACTTTTACTTTAAATCATATCAGTCTTTTTTTCATATTTGACAACTAATCTTTGTATGATATAGTATGATTTTTAAAGAGTATGAAATTATATGACACCGTTATATCAACATAACAACTATACACCAGAGTTTACTTTACGCGAAGGTAGCGCTAGAATCGGATCTAGAGATTTTGGTGCTTTTATTTTTGACTTGGAGGGAACCGGCGTTGACACTGATCCGGTAAGACATGAGGCCCATCGACAGGTCGCCGCACAAGTCGGCGTGAGGCTGGATTTATCTGATCCCCAATCTGTATCTGAAATTTCTCCCAATTTTTATGGAGGACCAGGCAAGGCTATCATGGAACAGTTGGCCTACCGAGGGAATGGAAGGATGACCCCCAAAAAAATGATGGACTTGGACACATTAATATATCGCCAGCTAGTCGCTAATGCCGATCTTCAACCGCGGGAATATTTGGTACCATTTTTGGAAACTCTTAAAGGTCATAAAATTCCTATTGCAATCGCTTCTAATACTGATTTTGAAGAAGCGCGAGAGATATTGGAAAGATCAAAATTATGGCCTTTTTTTAACGATCATAGCGGTCATTTGATTGTCTTAAGAGAAAGAGCCGGTGATAAACCAAAGCCTGATCCTTTTATATATGAATTAACAGCTGAAGCGATTGGTATTCGACCCACCGATACTGTAGTATTCGAAGATTCTCCCGTCGGAGTCGAATCGGCTCATAAAGCTGGAGCATTTGTTTGGGGCGTGCCGGTAGATTGCACCCCTCACACTATTCAAAAACTATTTGATCATGGTGCGAGAATGGTCGCAACGGATGGTTGGTCAGAAATACATCATCAATTTAACAGAAATGGACACCATCCGGAAGGATTTGTCATGCCGGGCCAGGAAATGATCGGTTCAAACGGCTATCAACCGTTAGAAGACGGAAGTCCCGGAGCCAGAAAATAAACTTCTCCTAATCTTTAATCAACTCAAATAGCTTATCAAATAAATTGGGATTAGCGGCAATTATTCCTTCTGAAAAAACATTCCATGTGTTTCCCTTTATATCCGTTACTTTGGCTCCGGCTTTTTGGGCAATAAGTCCGGCAGCAGCTACATCCCAGGGAAACAACCGGACATGATGATAAATATCCACTCCCCCTCTGGCCAAAAGGGTTATATCTGTGGCCGCGCTGCCCAAAATCTTAATTTGTCTGACATGGCCATACACTTTCCTTAAAAAATGGGTTGTCCGGTCCCTGGTTTCCAGTAAATGGGACCAGTCTGTACAGACAACCGCTTTATCCAATACCCTGATATCCGAAACACTTATACTCCTGCCGTTCCAAAAAGCTTTCCTGTCACGGTAAGTGGTCCAAAAAAGTCGGCTTGATATGGGTGAAAATATGACACCCAGCAGAGGCTCTCCCCTTTCTACAAGAGCGACACTGATTGAGAAATTATCATCTCCCCTGGCGAAATTCGAGGTCCCGTCTAAAGGGTCAATTATAAATAAATATTCTTCATCGTAATATTCAGACAAATCACGGTCTACCGTTTCCTCCGTTAAAATCGGAATTTCAGGAAAATCTTTTTTTAAATGCTTCTGCAGAAAATCGTCAACCGCCAGATCAGCAGCAGTCACAAAATCATGCTCTCCTTTTTTCTTGCTGGGCAACTCTTCCGCGTGGAGATATCTTCTGGCAATTTGTCCTGCGCTTGGTAGAAGATCCAGTAAGTAATTTCGGGCTTTTTTAACAAGCTTCTCTTTATTATCCATGGGTAACATTATAACAACTGTTGTATTTTCTTAAGAGGAGGCTGTCAATAAACAAGCTTGGGTTCGGTGCCCCAGAGGCCGACGGCGGCGGCTAAAGCGGAATCGGGGTTCTGCTCCACATACTCTTGAACTGTTTGCCCGTTTATAATAGCTCTTCTTGCTTCAAGGGCAGCTTCCACACCCCTTTCCACACCCTGTGGATGGCCTAAAACCCCTCCGCCCATCTGTACATAACAGTCATGGCCCATCTTACTGACGACCGTGTCCATGACTCCCGGATGCAAACCACCGGAAGCAACCGGCCAGACTTTTTTGGTACCGAACCATTTCTGGCCTAAAGTGTGGAATTTTTCGCTTGGAGAAACCTCGTCCTGAGTCAGATTCCGCATAATCTCTTCGCTTTCTCCGTAATCTTCCATTTTGGCTTTAGGCGAGCCGGTATGTAGGGAATCGACCCCTAATAACCGGAAGATCTTGGCCAGTGTCAGCATGGATACGGAAAAACCGTTTAACGGTCCTTTTCCGGTGATGCCGCTTCCAGACTCCCGGGTGATAAAGGCATGCATAGCCCGGTGGGCATGGATGATAAGCTCCGGATTTTTAAGCCTCATTGAATGCACGGCGGCAAAACCGGTAGCGATCACGTCGATCATCATGCAGCGGCCGCCTGTCTCTTTGATCAGGTCAGCTCGTTTAAGCATAGTATCGATATTGGAATGGCTGAGATTGCATAAATATAGTTTCTTTTTGCCTCCCTTTTCCTCCAGTTCCTTTTGCACTTGGTGGACGAGTCTGGCCCTGTCCTCAAATTTATTGAAAAACAGACTGGTCAGATTTTCATCATCTTTGATAAAATCGTAGCTGCCGTCGCCAGCCGTCCATAGTCTTCTGGCCAGAACTGCCTGCTCCTGGGCAGTCCTGCCGACTTTCGGCTTGGGCACGGTACCTATAATCGGTAATTTTCTTTGCGCTTCATCCTGATCCAATAAATCCCTGACTCCTTCAATGCCGTACCTCGGCCCGGGGAAAGCTTTGACCATTTTTTCCGGGAAACGGATATCAAACATTCTCAGGCCTTTGACCATTTTCATGCCGCCGATATTGCCCGCCGGTCCTGCCAGGAAACCGGACATATTGTCAGTTTCAAACAGATCCGTTTTATAGGCCACCCGGAACATCATGTTGGCTTCATCTATCTCATAGACAATGGCTTTCATTTCATCGGCCATTTTGATCCCCGACTCCGGTCCCTCATCGACTTTGGTCCAGGTACCGGTTGAGGATTCCGCGGCCACCGAGGCGGTTGCATCCGGAAACATTTTTTTGTCAACAAAATCAGCCAGCTCGATTTTGAATTGGATAAGGAGATAATCCTGATCGGGATTGGGAGGCTGCCAGCCGGGAGGAGCAATATAATTCAATTGTACTGCCATAATATGATTATAATCGTTTTTCTCTAAAAATATAAGGCAATCTATGTTTAAAGGAATTGCCAGTCAGTCGGGCAATGACTTTATCAACGGTATGATTATTAAAACCTAATGCCGAAATCTCTTTTTTAGTCTTTTCCTGATCTGCATAAAGTAATAAAATCTTATCAGCGTCCGAATAGCTGAAACCGAACTCGCCTTCGTCTGTCTGACCGGGCCACATACCGGCTGTAGGCTCCTGGTTTACTATTTCCTTTGGAACTCCCAAATACTCTGCCAGCTGTTTTACCTGGGTCTTATATAAATGCCGGATCGGTTCTACATCCGAAGCCTCGTCGCCAAATCGGGTAAAATAGCCCAGCAAATATTCCGTGCGGTTTTCCGTGCCCAATACCAGGGCGCGGTGCTTTTTGGCCAGATCATAAAGATGTATCATGCGCAGTCTGACCATGATATTGCCTTTCCTCAGTTCATCCATCCGGAGGTCTGTTTTGACAACAGCCTCAACGGCTTCTTTAATATCAATAATCTTGGCGTTTTCCTGGGCAATTCCGGCTTTCCGTATCGCCAATTCCGCATTTTTAAAACCTTTTGAGTTTAAACCGGCATAAGACAGCATCACGGGTAGGACATTCTTCTCTCCCAAAGCTCTGGCTGCCAGAAACAAAACTAGCGCCGAATCAACACCCCCGGAAACTCCCAGGACGGCTTTGGTAAAACCCGCTTCTTTAAAGGTTTTTTTAAGAAATTCAATTATTTGCGAGCCTGCTTTTTCGGAATTAATTGATAAATCAACCATCTTATCGGTATAAATTGTTTTTCCTGATATAATTTTCCACCTCGGGAAAGACCAGGCCGCTGACGGTTTTCCCCTGTTTTATCCTGTCCCTGATGATAGTTGAGGAAACATTTGAAAGCATCAGGTTGCCCTCGACCCTTTGAAATCCGGAGGGCAAATTCTTGATCGGATAATCTTTCCGGGGAATCACCAAAAAAGTTATCATCCGAGACAGTTTATGGTAATCCCTCCAGCGGGAAAACTCATTGGTAATATCTGATCCGACAATCCAAAAATAGCGGTTGGCCCGATCTTTAATCAGATCACCGACCACGGAAACCGTATAGGTGACCGTTTCCTTGGATAATGCAATAGTCGAAAGTTTGATCCTGCCAGTTTCCAGATAATGCAGCATTTCGGCGCGCTGATGCGGGACGGCAACAATCGGCTTGAATGCGTTTTGAAAATCCGGCATGTACCATACCTGGTCTATGCCTTTAACATTCTCCAGGACCTGCTCGGCTATCCAAAAATGCCAGATGTGGGGCGGATCGAATCGTCCGCCAAGAATTGCAATATTCATATTCCGAAGTGTTTCGCCTGCGAGGAGTCATTGTTTCCGCTATGATCCAGCCTGCCACCTCCCAGGTGTTTATTGTTTCCACTCGAATGGGAAACGATCTTTAAATCAATCAATAAGCGGTTAAACCAGTCTCCCAAACTGACGATAAGTGGAAAAGACAAGGCAGCCTCACTCGCCAGCCAGGCCTGGAAACTGCCGCAGCTGGGGCAATTCCGGGAGAGGGAAAAAAGTATAAAATCCAGAAAAATAGTCATCGGCAGGACAAATAGAAACAATAGTAATTTCCTCAGCTTACGCATATTCCCCAGTTTAAATACTAACCAGGATAATTACAAGTTAATCAGTTGTCAGGGCAAAAGCACTGAAGATAACAAATAAAAGCTGCCCTTGCTGCAGCGTTAACGGATAGTGATCAAAAAATCCCAGCAATAGGATTAGGCAGAAAGGGATAAACCTGTAGGAAGGCTGCCGCCGGAATTTTAAATATAAAAAGTAAAGAAGAGCGATAAAACCGGCAAAACCGACAATTCCCAATTCACCGGCGGTAAACAGATAGATATTATGGACCGGCTGCATCAGAAAAAGACCGTCTCTGACTCTTGTTCCTTTAAATTGCAGAAGAATGGAATTGTTTAGTCCCGCTCCGGTCAAAGGACTGTCTCTAAAATTATGCCAAAAGCTTTGCAGAAGCTCTCTTCTTTCGCCGAGGCTTTGATTTCGGCTTTTAACCATAAAAGGCAAGGTCAAGGATAATAAGAAAAACAAACTGAAAAGAACGGCTGCCGATTTGGCCTGCGGCCAGCGGATTTTTTTAAAGGCCACAAGCAAAACCGCCGCCAGCCCGGCTGCAAAAACTATCCAGGCGCTTCGGGAAAAGCTTAAAATTAAAGCCGGTATGCCGCAAAAGACAGCTGCCATAAAATATTTCTTATCCTTAATGATTTGCAATTGGCCTTTAAAAAGATAAAAAATCATCAGCGGCAGGACTATTGCCAGAAATCCGCCGAAAACATTCGGATGCGGGAAAGTTGCGTAAGGCCGAAGCAGCAGCCTTCCCTGAAAAGAAACGGCGGCAATTCCCGGTGTCGACGCGTAGAAGGAACGCTCACCGAGGTACCAAAAATATCCGCCGAGGGACCGTTGTGAAATGAATTGCAGCAGGACAATTAGCGATGAATATACAACCGGCAGCGATAAAAACAACACGGTTTTGTAAAAAGAAGGTTTAATTATGGTTATCGCCCGAAATAGTAGGGTAAATTCCGTAATTTTCCACAAATAATAAAATGCCGCCTCTTTGTTTATTGCCACAAAAAAGACTGAAAACAAAAGCCAGAGAAAAAATAACCCTGCCGGCAGGGTATTCCTGATGCGGAATTTTAACCGGGGATGGAAAATGGCAACTGCGGCAATAAAAAACCAAACTAAAATATCGGTAAAATAAAGAGTCGGGGTAAGATAATCACTGTTAATGCCGGCAATCCGGGAAAAATAAGCGGGAAAGTGCCGGGCAATCTGCAGAGGCAGAACTGCCACCAGAAGATAGTATAAAAAGAAAGCCAAACGGTTTTCTTTCCGCGGTTTCGGCATTTTTAGAAGCGGAAATCAGCGGGGCTTTATAGTCACCCGCCTGTCTCTTCCTTCTCCGTGGGATTGCGAAGTCAAAGTTTTGTGCTCGGTTAAAATCATATGGACGATGCGTCTTTCCAGAGGCGACAAATAGGGCATTTCGACCGATTCACCGGTCCTTTCCACTTCAGCAATAATCCTGTCGACCATTTCCTTGATGGATTCTTCCCTCATTTTGCGGTACTCGCCGACATCCATAACCACTCTCACCCATTCACCCAGTTTTTTATATAGAATAACCCCCAGAAGAAGCTGTAGGCTGTTGATTGTTTCACCATGGTAGCCGATAAGGAGTCCTGTTTCCGGCGATTCTATATTTATCTGGTAATGACTATTTTCCCCGGCCTCGACTTCTTCTACCTCAACTTTGCCTTCAACCTTAAGTTTAAGCAGAAGCTCTTCGACTGACTGTTTGATTAATTTGCTGTGATTTGCCTTTTTTTTCTTCATTTTATCGGCTCTTTTTTTGGATTTGATACTGCTGAATTATACCAAAAACAGTGAAGGTGTTCCAATAAAGGGAAAGTCCCAACGGGAAGGAATAGGCAAAGAAACCGATCATGACCGGCATCATCAGAGACATCTGTTTTTGCATGGCAGAAGCCATATCCTCAGACCCCTTTTTATCCTCTTTTTTATTGTCCTTGACGATTTGCTTACTTTTATCGCTTACCTGTGCGGGCATCATCATTCTTGTCTGCAGGTATTGCAAGAGACCCGTTATAATGGGAATAGCCAGAAGCCAATAGCCTTTTGACTGCCAGTCGGACGGCTTAAAAGCCAGACTGGTTCCCAGAAAATTTAAATCCAGCGAAGTGATTTTCAGAAAGGGTAAATAGGCTACCTTATTTATCTCGGCCACCACCTGTGCCTTATCGGCATTCAATAACTGAAAGAAAAGATTATACAAAGCGATCAGAATCGGCATTTGTACCAGAAGCGGAAGACACCCGCCAGCCGGGTTTATGCCTGCCTGCTGGTACAACTTCAACTGTTCCTGCTGAAGTCTTGTTTTGTCCCCTTTGAATTCCCGGTTAATCCTGTCGATTTCCGGTTTGAGCTTTGCCAGCTTCTGGGCGCTTTTAAGCTGTGAGGCGGTCAATGGATGCAATACTAGACGGATTAAAACCGTTAGCAATATCAGTGAAAATCCCAAAGGGGAAGGAATATGCAGCAGCTGCAGAAAATTATAGATCCCCAGAAGTATGTTCAGAATGGGGATTATTAAAAATGAATGAAAAATGTTATTCGGGTCAAACATGAACGCTTATTTTCAAGTATATTCTATTTTACAGGATCGAAGCCTCCTCTTGAGAAGGGGTGACAGCGCAGTATTCTTCTCAACCCTAAAAATAATCCCTTGATTGTACCATATCTTCCAATTGCCTGGTAAGTATAAGCTGAGCAACTAGGTGTAAAGCGGCAGCTTGATTCCATAAAAGGCAGGAATTTCTTTGCCACCTGGTAACCCTTAATTAATTTAAGCAGAGTTTGTTGGGTTCTTTTCATGCTGTAAAATTTGCTCCAGGTCCTGCCGCCAGACAGTTTTTTCTTTCTCATGGTATATTTTTCTGGGCCTGATCATAATTTGACCCGTCAGAGTCAATCTGTTTTTTTGTTTCAGAATAATGCCTTCTATTGCTCTCCTTGTCTGATGGCGTTTTACTGATCTTTTGTCCAGGCTTTTCGGAACGGTAATAAAAAAACGGTTGCCTTTCCCGGGTTGTCTTTTAACCAACACCATAAAATTGTCTGTCATGATCTTTTTTTGAGTTAATTGACTATTTCTGAATTCCTGGAAAGTAAGCCGGAGTTTTTGGGGCAACATGACGCCTTTTATCTTAAACCGTCAGTTTATTGCGGCCTTTGAGAAGCCGCCTTTTCAGGACTCGTCTCCCGCCGCTTGTTTTAGACCTGGTACGATAGCCGTGTCTTTTTATTCTTCTGCCTTTTTTCGGTTGAAATGTGCGTTTCGGCATTTTGTAAATGATATCACAAATAATAGAAAATATCATTTCTAGCTCGTTGACAATTGTGGATAACTTTCTTACGATGTGGAAATCCTATGGACAACGTTAGTCTTTGGCAAACTATTTTAGCTGACCTTCAGCTTCAAGTCAGCAAAGTAGTATTCCAAACCCTGATCTCCCAAACCTCTTTGGAAGCCCTCAATGATAAAGAAGCAGTTATTAATTGCAATAACCCGATGTTGATAAACCTGATCGAGAAACGCTACCAGGTCTTAATCAGGGACACCTTAAAACAATACACCCAGAAAGATTTAACTTTGTCTTTCAAAGCCGCCAAAAAAAAGACCAACGGCGACCACATCGACGGACCTCTATTTTCCATGAGAGTTACTCCGGCCAATTTCCTGCCGGAGTTGGGCAGACTGAACAAAGACTATACTTTCGCCAATTTTGCCGTTTCCTCAACCAATCAAATGGCATATGCGGCAGCCACCGCCGTTTCCAAAAATCCGGGTTTTTCCTATAATCCCCTCTTTCTCTACGGCGGCACTGGAGTGGGCAAAACCCATCTGATGCAGGCCATCGGACATTCAGTACTTTCCAAAAATCCTAAAATTAAAATTATTTTCTGTACCGGTGAAGAATTCACCAACGAAATAATCGAGGCTATCTCCAATAAAACTACCACCTCTTTCAAAAAAAAATACCGCCAGACCGATATCCTGCTGATCGATGACGTCCAGTTTATCGCCGGTAAATATTCCATCCAGGAAGAATTTTTTCATACGTTCAACGCTGTATACCAGGCAAAAAAACAGATTATCATAACCAGCGACAGGCAACCGGAGGAAATTGACAAGTTGGAAGAAAGGCTCAGGTCCCGTTTTGAGGGCGGTCTGACCATCGATATCGGCAACCCTGATTTTGAACTTAGAACAGCCATTTTACTGATAAAAGCTAAACAGCGGCAGGTAGATTTGCCGATGGATGCCGCCAAGCTACTTTCAGCCAACGTTGAAAACACGAGAAAACTCGAGGGTCTCCTTATCAGGATTATCAGTGAGGCGCAAACCAAAGATATTCCGCTTGATGCCGAGCTGGTAAAAAATGTATTGGGAAAAACCCTGAGAATTCCCGTTCTGGAAAAAAATATGCAACCGGAAGAAGTAGTTAAAATTGTAGCCGCTTTCTATCAGTTGAAAGTTTCCCAATTAAAAAGTTCTAAAAGGGATAAAATTTATAGCTTGCCCAGACAAATTCTTTATTATTTATTAAGAACGGAAATCGGCATAGGTCTTGAACAAATCGGTGATCTTTTGGGCGGGCGGGACCATACAACCATACTTCACGGAGTCCGCAAAATCAGCGACCTTATTGGTCAGGACGAAAAAATCCGTGGTGATATCTTGGGGATAAAAAACCGGTTTTCTGGATAAAACAAAAAGATAACAACTTATCCACATAAAATGAACAGCTATCCACATAAGAATTCACACTGTTATTACCCTGATATACACAGGGAAAAATTAACAATTTGGAGCTTCTTGACTGTAAGAGTTAAATTCACTACACTTATCAACGCTTTCTAATACTACTATTACTGTAAGAAATATATAAGAAATAGGTAAAAAGAACATGAAAATATTAATTTTAAAAGAGAATATTGTAAGAGCTTTATCAATTGTCGGAAAAGGAATTTCCCTAAGACCGCAGCTGCCGATTCTTTCCCATATTTTACTTCGGGGTGCTAAAAACCAATTGGAGTTTCTTTCTACCAATCTGGAACTCGGGATCATTTACCAAACCTCAGCCAAAATAGAAAAAGAAGGAGAGGTGGCCATACCGGGAAAATTGCTTACGGAATTTATAAACTCACTTGGAGCGGATAAGCTGGAGATAACGGCAACCGACAAAAACCTGGAAGTCAAAACCGATACCACCAGGGCTTCTTTTGCCATCGGTAATCCTGCCGACTTCCCTACTTTCCCGCAGCCTTTATCATTTGACCGAAAACTGCCATTTGCCAAAGTCAAGGATTCAATCATTAGGACGGCTTTTGCCGCTTCCATTGATGAAGGAAGGCCGATTTTAACCGGAGTCAGAACAAAAATTGACGACGGCATATTGTCCATGTCGGCCACCGACGGTTACAGGTTGTCCAAAGAAGAAGTGGCGATTCCTTCAAAGAACGAGCTTCTCGATGTTGTTTTGCCCGCATCATCACTTTTTGAAGTTGTCAGAATAGCCCAGGAATTAAAAGCTGCGGATTTGGATATCTCAATCATTGAAAATAAAAATCAGGTGGTATTTTCAATGCCTGATACTAAAATTTACAGCCGTCTGATTGACGGAGAATTCCCTAATGTTGAAAAAATAATACCCGACAGTTTTAAAACCAGAGTGATACTGGATAAGGAATTATTTACCCAGGCAGTTAAAACTACTTCCATCTTTGCCCGCGGTGCCGCCAATATCATTAAGATGAAAATTGAGAAGGAAGGACTTAGGTTGTCGGCCAACACTCCTCAGGTGGGCGAAGAAAGCGATTATGTAGAAGCCAAGGTCGAAGGGGAAGAAAGCGAAGTGGCGTTTAATTTCCGTTTCCTTCTGGATCTTCTAAGTAATTTTCCGGAAAAAGAACTGGTTTTTGAATCGTCGGGCCCCTTATCACCGGGAGTTTTTAAACCCAAAAGCGATAAAATCTCATTTCTCCACATCATTATGCCGGTCCGGGTCCAGGGATAGTCGTTCGACCAGCCGGTTGTCCAAATCCAGACGCTCTTTTTCAAAAGCAATCCAGGAAGCAGAAGTATCTAAAATCTTGAGATTTTTCTCCTCAAACCTTTTCCAGGCAAAATGTCTGGAATTTTGGTAAAAAACCTCTTCCTGCGTTACAGCTTGGGGATCAAACAAGCGGGATGAATTACTGCTGCTAAAGATAAAAAAGACGACTATAGCTGCCGGGACCCCAACTGCCAGGATTCCGGCCCATAAGGCAACCTTTATAGCTATGTCATCCAAATTAATACCGAAAAATGAAGCTAGGAGACTGATGGCGTTATACACTCCTCCCGTTGCCGCTCCCAAGGCTGTTTGTGCTACGGCTTTTCCGGCCAACTTCCCGGCCAGTTTTGTCGCTCCCTGTCTGAGTAAGGACCCGCCCAAATTTCCCAATCCGACCAAATTCGGTAACCTGATGGAAATTTTTATCGTCGAAAGTCTGATTTGCGGAAAAGAAAAAGACCGGGGCAAAGGAGATTTTCCTACCTGGGGTAAGGGTTTGCTTGCGGGTTCCTGAAAAGTCCTGGCAGATTCAACCGTTTTTTCCACGACTCCTGCCAATTTTTCTTCAGGGATTTTTCCTTCAAAAACATACTCCAGCCTGGTTTTAATTTGTTCTTCTTTTAATGGAGCATTTTGATTATTTAAAAAGTCGTTTTTGATGACGCTTTCAGCTCTATCTCTTACCCCCAATTCATCTACCTTAATTAACGCTTCTTTCCTGGCTGTTGTTAAGTCTTTTTTTAATGCGGTTTCAATATTTTTATCAGCTTTTTTTCCATCTTTTGCGCATTGTTCCCCGTATAGTTTCTTTGATTGGTTGGAAAGAATATTATCTATTTCCGCTCCCGGATTTTTTTCCTGCCATTCAGTCAGGTTTTTGCGTAATTGTTGGACAGTCTCTTCACTGAAACCATAAGCTTTAATTGTTTTATCAAATCTTATCGATGTCTCAACTTTATTGGTATATTGATGGATTTGTCTGGCAACTATGATTGCCTGGCCAACCCGATCGAACCTGTCTCTGGTGACTTCTCCTTTGAAATTATAGAAGGCAAATTTTGTGCTTTCTTTTTCCGGAGTTTTCAGCCTACGCCCGATAAGCTGATAGTCATAAATGACTTTTTGGAGTTTTTGAGGGTTTTCAAGGTTTAATAATTTATTATGGATATTCTCATCATTAACGGTATTAAAGGCTTTTCTTGTTTCGTCAACGTACTGAAATCCTCCGGCACCGATGGCTCCGGTCAGCTGAACCAGTGATGCCCAGGTAGCGGTATCCTGCTGGTCGAGGTCAAATCCCTGTTGTTCTCCTTCTGCCTCTATTTCTCGGGAAGGAGCTGGTTTTTGGGACATACCTTTTTATTATACACTGGGAATTTTAGGCACGTTGGGAAAGGAGGGATCCTGCCTTACTTCCTGAGGTTTGCTGGTCGCCAGCTGATATTCCTGAGAAGATGCAATAAATTGGACGGCAGCGTGTGAAGCTCCGGCAAAGAACAGTCCTTCCCCTACCCCGGCCGAGAGCAGGAAGTGCTTTTCGCCGCTTGAAAGATAAAAAACCTCTGCCAGCTTATCGATGGCTGCCGTTGATTGTTTGAGGAGAATCTGCAGGCTCGAATTGGTAATAATGGCTTTGCCGTGGTCGGTTGAGAGGAAGTCTTCGACATCCTGGGTGATGGTGGTTACGCCGAGATAATACTTCCGGGCTCTTTTGGCTATGCCGTAGAGGAAGGTGGCGGAATCCGGATGTTTCATCAGGTACCATGCTTCATCTACAATCAGCAATCTTTTTTTGACATCCCTTTTGATTTTTGTCCAGATAAAATCCAGGATGGAAAATATGGCCATCGGGCGCAGTTCCGCCTCCAGTTCCTTGATGTTGAAAACCGTCAGCTGGTTTTTCAGGGAGACATTTGACTGCTGATTAAAGATGCCCGCCAGTGATCCTTTAACAAATTTCTCCAGCCGTTCTGCCAGGTGTCGGGCATTTTCCTCTTCCATTCCCAAAAGCACCTTGTACAAATCTTCCATCAAAGGCGGTTCTTTTTTCTGGGTTTCCGGGTCCGGCGTTATCCCTTTCTGTTTATATGTAAGGACCAATGCTTTATCCAGCAGGGCGTCTTCAGTCGGAGAAAGTTCACCCATGATAACTCTCATCAGTCCGTGAATGGAGAGGATTTTTAAGCCGAGTTCATTTTCACCTTCAGTGACGATGCCTGACAGGTCGAAAGGATTGATTTTGATGGGTGAATTGAATGAGAAGTCAAGAAGATCACCACCCAAAGCCCTGGTTATGTCCTTGTATTCCCCTTCCGGATCAATGACAAAAACATCAGCCCCGAACATCAGGGTACGCATGACTTCCAATTTGACCAGAAAAGATTTGCCGGCACCGGATTTTCCGAAGATAACGCTATTGCTGTTTTCCAGACTGAAACGGTTGAAAATAACCAGACTGCCGTCATGTTCATTGATTCCATAGAGGATGCCTTCGTTGGCGGATAAGGAAGCGGTGGTAAAGGGAAAGGTAGTCGCCAGGGAGGTAGTGTCCATATTTCTGGTGACGTCAAGCTTGTCAATGGACATCGGCAGGGTTGATTTAAATCCTTCTTCCTGTGATAAAGTGGCATGTTTGGGGATAATCAAAAGTGAACCCAAGGTAGATTCAACCTCTTTAGCAAACCTGTTTAAATCCTCAATTGTTTCGGAAGGAATTGTGATGTAGAGGGAAAATTGATAAAATCTTTCGGCTCCTTTTGCCAATTGCGCCTGAAGGGCCAAGGCGTCATCAAGCGAAACCTGGACTGACGGGTCAATGACTTTGCCTCTTTTCATATCTACCTGAATGGTCGCTTCCATCTCGGCAATTTTTCTCTTGAGGTCTTCCAGGATGACTTTTGATTCCGTCGGATAAATATACATCGAGATAAAAAGGGATTTGTCGAAAGAAAGCAGCGGATGCAGCCAATTTGCAGCTACATAACGGGGATAACCGGCCACGAACAAAGTCCTGTAAAAGACGTTGTTGATTCTAATGTGGTCAAAATCAACTTCAACCAAAGACGGAGCGATAATGTCTTTTATATTGACCAGGCCTTTGGTTATTTTCTCTTTGGCTGCCTGAAGCTGGGTGTTTTTGGCTATTTCTGCAGCTTTAGAAGCGGTGTTAGTTTGAACCGGGACAGGCTGAGCGGCAGATGCACCGGGTGTTTGTCCTGCCGGCTGTAGAGCGGGTGGGACCGGAGATACCGGTGTCTGGACTGGATTGATGTTGACAGTTTTCTTTTTAGATAAAAAAGACAGCATAAGTTATTAAACCCCTTCAACTAACGGTTTAGTATAACCTATTGTTTCTCCCAGTTTTTCACCGGTAAAGGTCGGGTTGTATAGGTTGTAGAAAAGCTCCACCAGTTCCTGGGTTGATAGCTGCCTGCCTTTAAGTCCTATGCGGCCCAGCTGTCTCAGGATGTGGTCTCTTTTGGGAAAAAGTGATGTTTTTGATCTGGAAAGGATGTAGTCTTTAGTAAAAGGCAGCTTTTTCTTTTTGTTGGATACGGAAAATGCTTCTTTAATCCCCAACTCCAACGGAGAAAAAGGGACGACTAAATAGAATTTTTTTTCCAGGACACGGTTTTCTTTGATTGTAGAAAGTATGAATTCACGGTAATTTCTGATTCTGTCTTTAATAACAGGATTAGGCTGTTTGGTTTCTTCCTGAAGAATGAATTCAATATAAGAAGAAATGTCCATGCGCTTTGACAGGATAACCACCTGAAGGGGAAAGGACAGGGAATTTAAAAACGAAGCATAAGCGTAAATTAGGGCATCCTGCTCTTCTTCTGACAAAAGGCCGAAATTGACGGCAGTTGTTTCAATTAAAACCGCCGCTCCGCCGCTTCTCAGGATTAAAATATCATCGATGATGTCCTCGATATCCAGAAATTCCTGGGTAGTCGCCCTGATCGGTGCTGAAGTCGGCTGCATAATACTATAGATTATTATAAATGATTATATCCCCGGATTGCTGAACAGTTCTTTGTTTAGCTGCTCACGCATTTTTTCTTTTTCTCCCTTGGCCGTAATTTCAATAGGCAGAAAGATCTTGCCGGACAAATTGATCTCGGCAATGTCAAAAGTATATCTTTTCATCGGGTCTTCAGCTTCGACAAAATATGTTCCGTTTTGCAGGGGGGTAGCGGTTGAGAATTGACCCAAGCGGTTGGTTTTCAAAGCCCGGTGCGGATTGTCTTTGATATCCTTGATGGTCAGAATAATATTGGGCAAGAGCCTCTTATTACTGTCTTTGATGACTCCCATAATGATATTTGGAGCCTGGGGAAGTTTGGGAATGCCTATTTCATTGACAGCGCTTTTGGGAGTAACCGTCTTGATGGTTGGTTTGACCGGCTCTTTTTCTTCAACAGGTTTGATGGTTATTTTGGAAGATTTACTTATCTCCGCTTTAAGTCTTTCCAGTTCTTTTTCCAGTTTTTCTTTTTCCCGGCGTATCTCCGTTAATTCCGAATGATCAACCGGTATTTGCTGAAGCTGTGGGGGCGCCGCTTTTTTGACTTCAATTGGTTTTTGTATTGCCGGAGGGAGCGGTTTAGGATTCACCGGGGCAACTGCTGCGGATAAAGGCGGATGGAGGACATCCGCTTTTACCGGGGGCGGAGGGGACTGTACGGGTTTGACGACAGGGGTTATCGGAAGCACCGTTGTAAACGGAAGCGCAGAAACAGAAACAGGCGGTATGGAAGACGGAGCGGTAAATGAAGGAGCTGCTGCCGGAATAAAACTGTTTGTAGTATTGAAGAGTTTGAGAGTACTGTCTACATAATGTTTTTCCCTGATATTTATTTGCTGGTGGGGTTGGTTAGGCAAAGAGTTCAAATAATTATCCAGTTTTTTTTTAGCATCCGCATGAGCCTCCAGATGGTTTTGCGGCAAACTTTTAACAGGCCGGTTGTATGCATAAGCTAAAATGTCCGGCATCTCTTCCTGTTTTTGCCAGAGATATTGAGTCGGAGAAGTTATGCTTTTTATGAATGCGACAATCCATTTGTCCAGCGGCCTTTCCTGAATTGGGACAAAGGCAAAAGCAAAACCGGTTAAAACCGCCGCTCCGGCGGCAGGAATGGCTAAAAATCCCGGCAGAGGCAGCAGTTTATACAGGACGAAACCGATAAGGCAGCCTCCGAGAAGATAAGCAAATTGGCGGACCGTCATGTCACCGATAAGGTGAAATTGGAAGCTGGAAATATTACGCGGTACAGAGTGTTGTTCCATAGGGCTAAATCTAGGTTAAAATGTGAAAAATTACCTTGCAACTAATGCATTAATGCTCAAAATACTACTAAACTGGATTAAATTTTGTGAAAACAGTAACAATATGAAAGTCAGAATTGGGATTGACAGCATCCTTGAAAAAATGGTTTACTAGGAGGTAATGCCAGGTCAACTCTTTAAGTTTACCAAATACTTTAAAAAAGACCAGTATAAGAATGAACCGACTGATGTTTCCCCCAATACGCAGGAGGAATCTGCTTCGGTTTCCTATACTTCCCAAACAGTACAAAACGAACAACCTCAGGCTTATTCAGGCATCGGCAATCCGCCTGCCGGACAACAAGCCCCGATCCAATCGGGGCAAGCCTATTCAGGCATCGGCAATCCCCCGGCTGCAACGCCATCATCTGCATCAGTAGCCGTCTCCACCCAAACAACAGCGCCGGCTGCTTCACCTGCACCTGTCAATCAGAGCGACAGTCAGCAAACAACAGCCGCCTCAATTGATATGGGTAAAAGGGTAGGCATGGATGTTTTATCCAGGATGACCCAAAGGGCAAATGATGTGCTGATGAAGGCAGTTGCTAAAGTTAAAGAGCTGAAAGTCCAGCATATTGATACGGAGCATGTTCTTTGGGCGCTTCTTTCCGATTCATCCATTTACCAATTGATTTCCGATTGCAAAGCCGTACCCTCTGATTTGCAGCAGGCTTTGGAAAAAAGCTTCAAAAAAGGTAATTTTCCCGGAACACCGCAATTTTCACCCAGAATCAAAAGAGTGCTTGAGCTGTCCCTGTCTACAGCCAAGTCCTTGGGTTACGAATTTATCTCGCCTGAGCACATCCTTTTGGCCTTGTCTCACGAAGGAGAAGGCATGGCTGCCCAAATTTTGAACAAGAACCACCTGACCCAGGAGGTTTTGAACCAGAAAATTACCGGCAAGAAAGAACTGGAGAAGAAAAAAGAAGACAAGAAACAGACTACGTTGGAACAGTTTACTGAAGATCTGACAGCCAAGGCTGCCCGGGGAGAACTTGATCCTGTTGTCGGCCGGAGCTGGGAAATTGAGAGGGTTATCCATATTCTGTCACGCAGAACTAAAAATAATCCTGTTCTAATCGGTGACGCCGGAGTCGGCAAGACAGCCATTGTCGAAGGCATGGCGCAAAGAATAGCCAGAAGTGACGTGCCTGAGACGCTTTTGAATAAAAAGATACTGCAGCTTGATCTGATGTCTTTGATCGCCGGAGCCAGGCACAGAGGTGAATTTGAGGAAAGACTGAAGAATTTGATTAAGGAAGTAAAGGCCGCTTCAGGATCAGTTATTCTTTTTATTGACGAATTGCACAACATGGTCGGGGCGGGCTCAGGGGGCGAAGGTACCATGGATGCTTCCAATATCCTTAAACCTTCCTTAGCGCGGGGCGAACTGCAGGTGGTGGGTACAACCACTGTTACGGAATACCGTAAATATATTGAGAAAGATCCGGCTTTGGAAAGAAGGTTCCAGCCAATAATGGTTGCTGAACCGACAGCCGAAACAGCCGTTGAGATGCTTTTGGCCATCAGGGACAAATATGAGGCTTTCCACCGGGTCAAAATTCCGGATGACACAATCGAAGAAGCTGTCAGGCTTTCCCAAAGATATATTGCCGACAGGTTTCTGCCGGATAAGGCTGTTGATTTAATTGATGAAGCAGCAGCCGCCGTCAGACTGCCGGCGATATCTTTACCTGAGGAAATAAAAAGCAGTGAAGCAAAATTGAAGAAACTGGAGCACGAGAAAGAAGAAGCGGAAAAGATAGGAGACACAATCAGGCTGGAAAGTCTGAAGAAAGAGTCCGAGGATACCGTCCAGAACCTGAATCTGCTGAAAGAACAGTACCAGATAAAAAAATCCACCACCACCAACTCGGTCAATAAAGAAGTTATTGCTGAGATTGTTGCCCGCTGGACCAATATTCCCGTATCCCGGCTGACTGAAAACGAAGCCTTTAAGCTCATGGAACTGGAAAAGACAATTCATAAAAGACTTATCGATCAGGAAGAAGCAGTCTCCGCTGTCTCTGAAGCTGTCAGACGCGGAAGGGCGGGCTTAAAGTCCAATAAAAGGCCGATAGGCTCCTTTATTTTCATGGGGCCAACCGGTGTCGGTAAAACCGAGCTGGCCAAATCTTTGGCGGAGATTCTTTTCGGCAGCGAGGGGTGGTACTTCTCGATGAGATCGAAAAAGCACATCCTGACGTCTTTAATATTCTGATCCAGCTTCTTGATGACGGACGGCTTACAGATAACAAAGGACATACCATTTCTTTTAAAAATACGATCATGATCTGCACCTCTAATCTCGGCAGCGGCATCATACAGGAGGAAATGATTAATTGGGAAAAGAAAAACTTACCTTCATCGCCTATTGTCGAAAAACCGAAAATGATCAAAACCTATGTTGTCTCTCCGACAGGCAGGGAGATAATCACATTGGATAGTAATGTCTGGCAGAAAGATAAAGATGGCACTTTGTGGAAAAAAACACAGCTTAAGGATTACTTTGCCGGCAGTCAACTAGTCGATGCCCCCACGGGCAGTTTTCCGGAAAACTATATTGATACGCATGTTATCGGAGCTGATGGCAGTGAAACTATCACCCGTGATGACTTTGTCTGGTTCAGGACTTCAACCATTGCCAAAGAATGGCATACTTCGAAGCTTCTGGAAAACCTGAAAGACCATATTGTCTATAATGCCAAACCCGACAATCCCAAAGAACAGCTGCCGACAGCCAAACTGGATACTCATGCCGTTAATCTCAAAAATGAAGAATTTATCACATTGGGAGACCGTTTTTGGACCAGGCAAAACCTACAGGTGAAAGACTGGACAACCGGTACCCTGGAAGAATTTTTCGCCAACAGTCTTGTAGAAGAACAACCTTTAACGCAGTCTGCCAAACAAACGAAAGATTCAAATGCCAATTTGATGCAACAGAGGCAAAGCAGGAAGGAAATATTTCCCATAAAGAAATGGGAGATGCATTTTTTCAAGCCGACAGGTGAGGAAGTCGTGATTGCTGAAGGCAAATATTACATTAGGAAAGACTCAACTCAACATACCTGGCAGACTGGAACTATCGAGAAGCTCTTCACTACGCTGGCGATAGAAGCCAGTGATGAGCTTTTGCCGGTCAAGTCAGCGGAGGTCAAGAAGGATGCCAAGGAAGAAGAGCAATTTGAAAAACTTTCCAAAAAGCTGATGGTGGAACTCCGTAAATTCTTCCGTCCGGAACTATTGAACCGTTTTGATGAGGTTACCATTTTCAGGCCGCTGGGACCGGAACACATGCTGGAAATCGTTGATCTGCAAATGCATACCCTGACCAAAATCCTGGAAGAACAGGGTATTGGGCTGTCCATTTCTCCTAATGCCAAACTCTATCTGGCGGAAATCGGTTTTGACCCTATATACGGTGCCAGGCCTTTGAGAAGAACCATCCAGAGAGTGATTGAAAATCCGGTTTCCTCATATCTTATCAAGGGTGATTTAACTGCTGGTGACACTATCAGCGTTGATTACAACAATAAGCAACTCATTTTTGACATAAAGAAAATGATGCCCCGCAAGGAAGCTGTCAAAACCGCTGATAAAGAAGAAGCTGTAGCAGAACATCCCGACAACCAGATTAAGCCCGAGGATAAAACAAATCAGCAAATGGACAGCTATGTCTGTCAAACCTGCAGTCACAGCTGGCAAGTGCCGCATGGCACACAAATTTCTACCTGTCCGAAATGTCTCGGCACGTCCATCTCCCCGGCTGCTCCGTCACAGCCTATGGCTCCCGTTCCTGCTTACAAGCCAGTCGAACCTGTTCCCGGAATAATTCCACAGCCAACAGGTGTAGTTCCCGCTCCCCCGCAACCTATCGTACCCGCGGTTTCCCCGCCCGTACCGCCTGCCGGCGACCAAAGCCCTTTAGTAAATTATTTCAACCAGTCTTCGGAACCTGACGGCAACCAGCCGACTGCTCCTGCTCCCTCCGAGTCCCCTACTTCCACACAGACGGGTGTTTAACGCCTGTTTCCAAAAACTGAATTTACTGCCAGAAAGAATAAATAAAAAAAGTAATCGGTAATGCTAGCTATTAGAAGATAAAAATTAAGCCGGGTCAATAAACCGGTTACGGTTTCCATAAATGATTGGTTTGCCTGGATTGAAAGGCCGGAAAAATAACCGGTTAGGAGAAAAAGCAGAATAACAGGCAGAACCAGGAGGAAACTTTTAAGGTCGCTTTTGCTCGAGAACATGCCGGAGGTTGTCTGGAACAATAAAAATAAACCGCTTATAAATTTAACCCGGTTTCCCCCGGCCAGCATACCCGGCCAATCCCCTATCAGGAATAGTCCGGTTAAATAGACAACAGTCAGACCGATCATCATCGGTGCCAAACCGATCAGGCTTAGGCGGAAGGGGTCTGTCCGGGCTACCATGATGTGACCTGCCCGGGCCTCCCCGTTTTTTTCAATTGTCGGGAAAATCGACATTTTTCCTGTCGGAACATGCAGGATGGTAGCTGCAACAAAGTGTGACAGTTCATGAATGACCGTGCCCGGCAGAAATATTAATGCAAGAATCCAGACGGAGATATGTTTATGGCCTATGATTTTTATAATCAGTCGGTGAAATTGGCTCAGGTTTGACTTGGAGATAAAAAAAATCAGGAAAAATAAAACTGTGAAAAATAACAACTGTTGCAACATGGTTTTAACCTGCTTGAGGGCTCCGTGAACCGGAAGCTGTTTCGGTACCAAAATTCATTAATTCATCAAATTTGCCTATCGCGGTAATGATAAACATGCCTCCGACCGTTCCGGCCGCCTCTCTCCATTTGTTGATCGGCAATCTGTCAAAGATATCCTTAAGCAACTTTTTCTTTTCCTCCTGACGGGTTAAATTTCCAAAAAAAGCCTCCATAAAGTGAGAAATCCACGGACTATTTTGTTCACTGAATTTTTTCGCTAGCCCTGATTTTTTCAAAACCTGGGAAGCTTTTAGCGCTCTATACCGGTCTTTAATTTTTCCAAAATATGAAGCTGTAAATACAGCTGACATCGTTTCTACAAAATGTCCTTCTTCAATTAATTTATCAATACGTTCATCATAATAACTGCCCTTATCTTCAACAAATTGGCGAAAATATTTTTTTATCTCATCATTGCCTTCCTTTTGCATCTCAATTTCTTTTTGAACTTCCTGCCAGTCACTATAGCTGTCTTCGGCCTTTTTGCCTTTTGTAGTGACTTTTCTCCTGAATTCCTGATACGTGTTTAATGCCATTCTGGCCAACGGAATTCTGACTTCGGGCGGTGCATTTGATATCGGTTCGAGTCCTCCTTTCACTGCTTCAGTTTGAGAGACAAGTACTAATTGTCCGTATGCATCCATAGCCGCTGCAACAATCACTTTATTATCATTGTCCATATGATCCGGTAAAGCTAAAAATCTTAAGGCATCATCGACCATTTTTTGCAGGCGAAGCAGTGTTATTTCCGGCGGTTCCTGAGGCTCTTTTATTTCTTCTTGTATATCAAAATAATAACCGCCGTTCGGATCCGGTTTTAGTATCGGTTCAAGTACGTCCAAATCTTCTTGAGCCTTTTTGGCTCTTTCAGTGGGCACTGTTTGATTCTCTGCATTTTTTTCAGTTTCGTTGGCAAGTTGTCTGGTTGCTTCTATGATCGGCCCTATATGATCTTGAATAATGATTATTCTAGTACTCCCGTCATCACCAATAACTTCATAGTTTTTATCTTCTCTTTGTTTTCCTTTTGTATAAGCAAGATTGACTTCACTTATCGCCTTTTGGAGTTTTTCTCGGAATTCGAATTCCTCATAAACTCTTAAATCAGTTGTATCGATTATTCCCAAGTCGTCTGTAATTTTCTTTCTAGAATCATCTTCCAAATCTTTTAATGCGAATTTTCCTTCTTCTATAGCTTTTGTAACAAGCATTACTGCACCATCTTCTCCTTGCCAGGCTTCATGTACTTTTTGTGACAATGGTATTTCCGACACTTCAGGCTGTTCCTCTTCTGTTGTAGGTTGATTTTGTTCCGTGTCGGATTCTACATCGCTTACTTTTTGGGTCTGGGGCTTTTCAGACTCTTTACCTTCTCCCGGTTCTTTTTCATCCTGAATTATATCTTCATCGGCAGTTTGCGCTGAGGTACTGCCCCCTGTTTGGTCGTCTCCCTCTTGAGTTTCCGTTTGATTTTGTCCCTTATTTTCCAGTTTTAAAGCTTCAAACGCCGCTTCGACTAATGGGGCGGAATCCTTGTCCCATCCATGTTCTTTAGTTAAAATTTCCATGAGACTATCAACGGTCGCATCTTCCGGAATATCCCCGATTTTTGATCTAATTTCTTGAAGTATTTCCGGGTTAGGGGAAATCAGCTTTGGAGCTTTTATGACAGCAGTATCTTTAGCTTCCTTTTTTGCTGTCACTTTTCCATTTTCCCCGATAGCTTCAGATGCAAATGGCGTTTCTGTCGGTACTAGTTTAGGAGGTTTACCTCTTGAAACGATTTCTGCCTGTGACGGCGCTGGTTGTTCTCCGGCCATACTTTCTTTATGACATATAGAATCTTCTGTTGCAAGAAAATTTGCCGGTGTGCTAAAGTGAGATTAGCTTAATAATTATGTCAGATACCGCTCCGGACATCACTCCAACAGGACCGGCACAAAGAGTTAATAATTCTGGAAGTCAGGATAAACAGCTTCGCAGTTCAGTTTATGGTAAATGGGAAATCGGTGGTGTTAATCCTCTTGCCAACAAGCCGGAATTGGGAATAACAGGCCATACTAAAGCCAGGCTGAATCTTTCGCAGGAATACAACGCTTACAATGTGCTCGAAACATTGTACGGAGTCCTGGAAAATCCACATACCGGCAAGGATTTAAGTCAGATGGCCGAAGTTATCAAGGAAAGATTTCCTTATTGGGATAAAAGAGCGCAGGATCTGATTCTTTTGAAAATGGACCAGGATGATTTAAAGCTCCTGGAGGAATTAAAAGGAGACTGGGCGGGGGCTTGGGAGGCATTAGTAGATCAGAAGAAGAGACAGTTTATAAGGTATAAGAGGACAGGAAGTCCAGGATTGGAGAAAGACATTAAAAAAAGAAAAGAGAGAATCAGTTCAGTTTTATCATTACCGGAGGCTGATAATAATAAAAAGTTAGCATTAATACAGGAAATCCGTCAGCAGTATAAATGGTATGGCGTCAGCAATGAAGATATCGAGAAAAGGCTTCAGGCATATGTAAACAAAGAAGACCAGCATATTTTCGAAACTGTCGATGAACTCATGTATGTCTATCAGTTTGCCGAACAGGCGGAAAAAAGCATTTCCTATCAGTTAGGCTATGATCTTACTACTGGTGGTACCAGGGATATAACTATAGATATGTCCGATCAACAAATTAGTAAACTTGTTGAAAAAGAGACCGATCCGAGAAAAATTGCAGCATATAAGGATATTGGTAGAAGGGTTGCCTTGAATAACTGGGATGATTTTTGGGATTGGGCAGGAATTGCGATCATGACTGGAGGAGGAGCCTATGTCGGTGCATTTAACGATATATACTCTAACAGTATATTAGGCAGTATGGTTGATCCTTCAATCGCGGGCAGGTTAGATACGCTGATTGGAGCAGGCGGCGGATTATTGGCAACTTTTGTTTATCGAGCTACAACAAGGAGAATCAGAAGCTGGTGGTTTAAAATTCCTGAAGGCGGCCAGCCCGAAAGAGCGACAAGATTTACTCTGTCATTTAATCCAGGTAATCTTCACGATCCGGCTCTGCGGGATATTGGTGATACGGAAAATCCTATCAGGCAACTTTTTCAAGGTAAAGGTGATGAAGCCGGACTTTTTCTGCAAAAGTGCGAAGATTTTAGGTCGGATCTAGCAAACGGGTTTTATTTCCATTCTCCTGAAACTCTGGCCGGCTGGATGGATTTGAGCGACAGGGTGTTGGGAGAAGCGGCTCAGGGGACGGAAATGCGCCACCGAATCAGACTTGCCAAAAAAATCCAGCAGATTTTGGAGCAGGAATATAAAAGAGAAGCAGGGGGACACAAAGAATTGGGAGAATTGGAACTGGAAGACAGGGTAAAAGTGGTGACTAAGGCTTTCGATACCATTTCCCAGGTCGAGGGCGGTGAAACTCTGGCGCCGATTATCAAAAAAGTCATGATCGCCCGAGCCAGAGGAGAACCATTGGAAGAGGGAATTACTAGCCAACTTGAAAAATTAGCAAAAGATATATTATCAGGCGCTCGGGTACTTCACCCCAAAGAATCCCCGATTACGCTTGAAAATAAGGAACATGAACTTTCAACTGAAACAGCCCGCCGCGAGAGACAAACCACTTCCAAGGAAAGCTATACCCAATTACTAACAGATATTACAACTCAAGAAAGTACTGCAACTTCCAAAAAAGATGCTTGGGATTCTGCCAAAACGACAAAAGGAAAACAATCAGCAGGAGCTAAAAAAGCTACAGGCGAAATAGGAACAATTGAAGCTAAAATAAAAACAGCAGAAGATAGAATCACCTTCTTAAAAAGTCATCTTGGAGAAAAACAGGCAACCGGTTTATATACGGGTATTATTGGTGACCAGAAACAAATCGGTGGTGAATTAAAGGCGGCCAAAAAGATAGAAGCTGGAACGGAAAAAATACTGGCTGAGCGGTCTGAAGAATTACAGCGATTAAAGCTTATTCCCCTTGATTTGATACCTGATACCGATTCTAGAAAACAAGAGATAATTGATAAAATTGCTATTTTAGATAGTGATGTCGACCCAAGGGGTGCCAAAGCTGCTGAGAATGCACTAACTCCATTAACCGAAAGAAGAGAATCTTTAGAAGAAAGTTATAACTCGCTTGGAAATGAAATAAATAATGTAAAACAGGAAATAGCTATTTTTGAGAAAAGCGGAGGAACATTAGATAACTTGAGAGATCAAATTGAAACAAAGAAAAACGAGATTGAAACAGCCAGATTAGAATATAAGAGTGAAAAAGATAAATTGGACGCATTAATCCGTAAAAGAAATCAATTATTACAGGAGGTTTTCGGATTTGATGTAACTATTCCAGGATTTACCGCGCCTTCTACAGAGAAAATAGGAGATATCGCCAAAGAAACTGCCGATAAAGTAACTAAATTAGAAGCGGAACTGAAAAAATTAAGAGAGAGAAAAGAAGCAGGTGAAGCTCTGGTTGTCAGTGATGAAGATAAGGAAACTGAACGGGGCTTACAAAAACTCGTCGAGAGTGAAATTTTTAATTCGGACAAATTTAATGAATTAATCAATGATATTATCAGCGGCAATATTAAGATCGAAGATTTAGCAAAAACATTAAGCGATGAAGGTTATAGTCTTCTTTTAAAAAGAATATTCGGCATAGATGCTTTAAGTCAGGGGGTAAACGGTAATTATAATTTGACTTCGAGAATATTAAGCAAAGGCAGACTGGCAGAAGCAATTATGAGTGTCTGGAATCTGGAAAACAGGGCAACTCCGAACGCCTTCTTTGCCGGAGACTCGGCAGGATTGCAGGCCTACCAGGACAGTCAATCAATCAAGCAGGAAATCGCTGGACTTACAGAGCAAGTATCCAATATTGAAAAAGGTAAAGCAGACGGATGGGAAGACCAGGTAAGAGATTTGCGCCGGCAGCTTAACAACATACAGATAGAATTAAATGATTCACTTTCGATTCTCTATGATACCAGGCTGGCATCCCTTTTAGCCCAGGACAGAGTCTCCACAGCACAGGTAATAAGTAAAACCCTTATTGAGATTTCTAAGGATGCCATTAAAGGCAATCCTTTTAATGAACTTCTGACTGTTTCCACCGCCGGTCCGAAGACGGAAACATTTACTACTGATCACGGTCCGATCAGCATAACTGAAATGAATAAAAATGAACGGACAGGAGCTCTGATAGAACGGGGTCCTATTATTGAGGAAAATATCGGCAATTCCGGGATATCGGTAAATCTCGGTATTGACAATACGGAGCCTATTGGCGGGTTAAATTTAACTTTGAACCTGAGGAAAGAACAGTCTACTATTAATTTATTACCCAGCGATCTTCAGCCAAATATACCGGATGAGTTAGTTTATTTAGCTTATGGAAACGAATTCAGGAGAAAAGCTGCGACCAATCCGGCTGATTTTGACCAGGCTGTTCTTGACAGTATAACGTACACAAATAGAGAGTCGGCAGAAAACGCTGGTTTACCACCTGAATTAATAAATATTATATATGGTCCTAATACTGCCGACGGCAAGAAAGATTTAGCCGATATAATTACCGGTTTGGGGGCATTCAATCCGGCGGTATTACCCTATGAAAGGGAAAGTTTTATCGGAGCCAGTCCAGAACTGCAGGCGCTCTTTTATGAATTGACCGCCGATAAGAGAAGGACGGTAGTTGAAATCAATAATTTTATTTCATCCCTTGCTGTTGACCGGGCTGCTGCAACAGCCGCCGGAGGCTATCCTCCCGGCGTATTGGAACTGATTTATAAAGCTGACGGTACCAGAAAAGATCCCTCGGAAATACAAAACATAATTTTCAAGAGAGACCCCACTCAAATAGCGGATCTAAATCAATTGGTAAATCTGTTTAATCATGTTGATTCAACAAGAAATCTGACGAGAAATTTCTTGTTCGAGGTCGCTCAGGGGATCAGCATGATGAACGTGTCAGATAGAATAAGGCACTTGCAGAACAAATTTACTGATTTTAACCAGGACGGATTTGAGGTTAAGTTTGATAACGGTGAGCTAAATGTTTATTTTGTTGACCCAGTCAGGGGCCGCCTCAGTTCGGGATTTGCCGATATTTTAAAAATATCACCTACACAACATTATGGCCATATCATTACCGGTATTGTTAAAAGTAGCCAATTTTCCGGGAGAGCAAATCAAACAGCTCATGGAAAATATTGATTATGTCAGTGAGGGGGACAAGCTTGAGTTATCACAAAAAGCCTGGTCATTTATTACTGAAAAATATCATGCTCAACTAGCATTGGAAAAAATTCACATTCTGGATGAAGTGAAAGCTGGGAAAAGAAAATACAATGCCAATGACATTGAAGAAGTGAAAACCCGCCTGATTCATGAACTGATGCAAAAACTGTCTGAGACGGAGTCGAAGGAATCGCTTGATGAAGTCAGAAAATCCCTTGAAGTATACTCCGTAAAAAAAAATAAATCTTAAGATACCGGCCTTCCGGAAAACAGGAATTGTTCTTCCATTCATTTCCCGTTAAGATAGATATATCATCCGATCTGAAGCGGCTGATATATTCGTATTTGCTTCAATCTATGTATTCAATTAATGTTTATACCGACGGGGGAGCCAGGGGAAATCCCGGTCCGGCGGCCATCGGAGCCGTAATAAAAACCGAACCTGTAAACAAGACCTATAGGATTTCTCAAAAAATAGGCTTAACTACCAATAATGATGCAGAGTACCAGGCAGTATTGGCTGCGTTGACTTTTTTAAAAGACTCAAAAAATAAATTGGGCATAAATGAGAAGACAGTAATAAATTTTTATTCTGATTCGACTTTGATTGTAAACCAGATAAAAGGATTATTTAAAATAAAGCAGCCTCTTTTTAAGGAATATATTTTGAAAATCAGATATTTGGAAAAAGAGATAAAAACCGATATTTATTATCATGCCATTCCCAGGGAAAAAAATTGGGAAGCGGACAGACTCGTCAACCTTGCCTTAGATGGATAATCATTTCAAAAATCACCAAAGAGAAATCATTGAAAAAGTCCCTTCGCCATTGGCATTGATCAGCGGGAGTTGGAGCCAGGCAAATATTTTGGCGGAAAAATTAAATAAAGGTAACTGTGAAGTAGTTATTACTGATGAACTGCCCAAAAGCGGGAAATTTGACTATCTTTATCTGTTCGGAACAGTAAAAGATGCATACGATGCATATTTGAAACTGTTAAAAAAAAACGGCCGTCTATTGCTCATCATCCGGGATGGGAGTCAGGACATTGGAAGGCTGAAGAACTTGGACAATATCAAAATAGTAAAGATGGATGATCCGGAAATTTGGGATGGCGTGGAACTCTCAAATATTCTGTTGAAAATAAGTTTAACCCACTCTGTAAACAATTATTTCAACATAAAAAGCAGAAATTCAGCAAATTCCGAACCGATGAAGAAAAAAGCCGGCTTTAAAGATAATCTTAAAAATCTGGTCAGAAAAAAATCAGAAGTGCAGGCATTAAGCCAGGTGAAAGTCACCAGAAGAATCAGTTCCCCATTACTGGCGTTTTTAATTTTTTTTATATCGGCGGCAGTTATAACTACCGCAACCTGCGGCTGGTATATCTTTACCCTGAGGCATATTTTCGGAAATTTATCCGATCATCTTAAACAGGGGAGTCTGACTGATGTAGCCAGGGATGTGTCCCAGGCGAAGGAAAAGATAAAAATTGCCAAAACTATGTATAAAACTTCAAGCATAGTGCTGTTTCCCCTGAAAAATTTTTCGTTTATGACAGATTTAGGCCAGCTTATTGAATCTACCGACAGGATGCTGACGGTGATTGGCGGTACCATGAGTCTGGCAGAAGAACTGAAAGCAGCCAACCACAGTTATACTTTGACCGGATTCACTTTTTCTAAAAGTAATTTTTCCAAACTGGTCGAGTCTGTCAATGGCCTGGATTATGCCGCACAGGATTTGCAGGAAAAAATAATCAGCAGCGAACTGCCTTTTATTCCGAAAGAAAATCTGCTGCCGGCCATTTCCGAAGCGAGGCAAAATTTAACTGCGGTCAAGGAATTGGTGCCTGTTTTGGATCATATTTTTTTGGTTAACGAAAGCAGGACTTACCTGATACTTTTCCAAAACAATATGGAACTTCGCCCCACAGGAGGATTTATCGGTTCAGTAGGTTTTTTGACTGTAACCTCCGGAAGAATCGAGGAATTTAAAATTATGGATGTCTATACTTTGGACGGTCAGCTGAAAGGGCATGTTGAACCGCCTGAAGCTATTCGTCTGCATTTAAATCAGCCGAATTGGTTTCTCCGGGACAGCAATTTCAATCCTGATTTTGCCGAAACTGCATTGCAGGCAGAATGGTTCGTTCAAAAAATACTTAACCAGAAAATTGACGGTGTTATCGGAGTCAATCTTTTTTTCGCCCAAAAACTTCTTGAAACTTCAGGGCCTGTCACATTAGCCGATTTTAACAATGAAATTGTCACCGCGGACAATCTGTTCGTTAAAAGCCAGCTGCACATCCAAACTGATTTTTTCGAAGGATCCACCAAAAAAAAGGATTTTCTGACGGCTCTTTCACAAGGCCTGCAGAATAAAATTGCCGGGGAAAACATATCTCTTATAAAACTTACCCAAATTATCAAAAACTCTCTTGATGAGAAGAATATCCTGATTTATTTAAATGACGAATCCAGCCAACAGCAAATCGAACGGATGGGTTGGGGAGGCAGAATTTTCCAGGTCAGCTGCCAAAGCAGGCAAAAGTCTTGTTTAGCAGATTATTTATTTCTGGTTGACGCCAATCTGGGAGTTAACAAAGCAAACTATTTTATAAAGAAGTCAGCCCTAATAAACAAAAAAATCAATGTTAACGGGCAAATCATTACCGATTTAGAGATTAATTTTGAAAACCAGGGATCGGCGGCGTATCTGGCCGGCGGCATTTATACCAATTACCTGCGTCTGATCGTGCCCAAAGGAAGCAGGCTCATTTCGGCAAGTTTAGCCGGTAAAGAGATTGAAAGCACCAGGATTGACAGCGGGGATTACCAAAATGATAAGACTTACTACGGGATGCTTATCAAAATACCGGAGCTGACAAAAAGCCAGCTTTCGCTAAGTTTCCTTCATTCGGATCAGATAAATCCTGAAACCGGGGAATACCAGTTTTATTTTCAAAAGCAACCCGGGGATAAAGCATACAGCTTTAATTTGTCTGTGGTCTCGTCGAAAATGATTCTGGCTGCCAAGAATTTTACTTCGGCCTCAAAGGAGGGAATTGTTTACGCTTCGGATACATCAGTTGACAGGATTTTCACCTTCTCCGTCACTCACTGAGTCGGGAAAGAATGATGTTAAGACGGCTTTACCCTTTGATAAATATTCTTCATCACCGAAAACTGACATTTCTTCCAGATAATCGGAGATAATTTCTTTTTTTAACATACGGTCGGAGACAGCGTCTGCATAAGTCTTCATCATATGAAAATAAATCTCCCGGCGTAAAAAATCATTTTCCAGCTGCAACCACAACTTCTGATGGTAAGGGACAGTCAATAATTTCTCAGCAGACTGAATATTTCCCGTTTTAGTAAGTTTATCTGATTGGGCAATCAGTTTCTTCAGGTAAGCAGATAGGTTTGCCTGGTATTCAATAAATTCATTATCCTGAGAAGATCCTTCCGCGTTGTCCGGCAGATGAATTTCCCGAAGGTAGTGATTTTCGTAAGGCAGGGAAATAAGAATAATGTTTTCAGGTTGCTGGTAGACTTTATTTTTATAAATACTTTCCAGAAGATACTCAGCCTGATCGTAGGTAATATCTGCTTCGACGGTCTTAAATAACCAGGATTTTAAACCTGCCGGCAAATTATAATAATCTTCGAAATGGTTGATAATCACGTCCTTAAAAAACATTGCCTGGTTACGGCTCCTTTGATTGTCACCGATGGTATATCGCCGGCTTCTTAAAAATTGCAGTGTAGAAGTAGTCGGCATATTTAGAGTTCTCAATATGCCCAAAACCTGGGAAAAGCCGACTTTAACTACGGCGTCAATTTTGAGTTGGGTAATTCTCTCAATTTCATTGACAGTAAAATCAATGCCGTTGATGCTGCAGCTGTTTGCCAGATACATGGAGTCTTCAGCTTGAGGATTTAATTTCGTACCTCTAGGGAGGGAAGTAATCAGTAGATAACTATGCCGGGGTGAAAAACTGAAAATATGGATGGCATCACAGCGGGGTTTAACATCGCCTTTGCGGCCATCAAGCCCTAAAAGCAGGATATGATACTCCCTTTGGCTAGTTTCGCCTGTTTCTGGTTCCGGCGTTTGCTCTTCAGCGAAAGCTGAAGCTTTGACAGTTACCGGATTTAATAAGACTGCCGGTCTTTGACTGCCGGCAAACAAAGTGGTCAGAAACAGCAGGTTGATAAAAAGAATTGCAGACCAGAAAAAGTAAAATGATTTACCCATTTAAATCATTATAGGCATGTATTTTCCCGATTTACAATTGACTTCTGAGGTAGTTGACCTTACAATACGACAATTATGGATAAGATAAGCTTGACAGCCAAATCGAGAACAGTTGTAGGCAGGAAAGTTAAAAAATTAAGAATCCAGGGTTTATTGCCCGGTAATATTTACGGCAAGAAAGTAAAATCACAGGCCGTTTCCGTGGATGAGAAGGTCTTCAGGGGAGTTTTTGCAACAGCCGGGGAAACTGGCTTAGTTGATCTGATGCTTGAGGGAAAAAAGTTGCCGGTCCTGATTCACAATGTGTCTTACCACCCGATTACCAATCAGATTATCCACGCCGATTTCTACCAGGTTGACTTGAAAGAAAAAGTTACCGCAAACGTGCCTTTGGCAGTTACCGGGGAAGCACCAGCCGTTAAAGATAAAACCGGAGTCCTTTTGACCAATCTGGATGAACTGCAGGTTGAGGCTTTGCCCCAGGATTTGCCGGACCGCATTGAAGTTGATATTTCAGGACTGGTTAAAATAGACGATGCCGTCAAAGTTACGGATTTAAAAGTCAGCGACAAGATAAAAATCCTGACGGATACCGAACTGGAGGTTGTTAAAATAGGACCTTTGACTGTCAAAGAAAAAATTGAAGAGCCCCCAGTGGTTATTCCTGCAGAGGGTGAAGCAGCGGAAGCTCAGGTTGAGGGCGTAGCAGCCGAAGGAAAAACTGCTGAAGACCAAGGACAACCAGCTCCTCAGGAAAAAAAGGAAAAGCAAGGCTGACTATTTCTCCAGCTTTTTTGATTTCTCTATGGGGATTAAATTGCGGTATTTCTCTGCCAGTTCATGATTGCCGCTGAAAAAATAGAGCGAGGAAAGCTTGGCATAAGCGAAATCATAACCTTCAAAATCTTCGGCAATCGCTCGCCAGTAATTAATTTCCTTTTCATGAATAATGTCTTCTCCGGTATTGCTTAAAAGACTGCGGTCAACATCCTGCAGACCCAGTTGGTTGATTTCGAATTTATAACCTGAATAATCTTGGGCCAGAATCATCTCCAATCTCGATTGTTCCATATTAGAAAAGGTTAAAGATTCGGCCATCATAGCATGATAGGCAGGTTGGAAAGGTTTTTTCAAAAGTGATCTCCGGTTGGCTACAATATCATCGACAGGCATAATTTCATTAAACAAATTTAAGATGAAGAAAAGCAGGATATTCAACCACAGAATCCCCTTAGCCAGCTTCAAACTGATAGATGAGGGAAATATTCGGGAAATCTGCGGGAATTTGACCGGAAAAGGTTTCAAAATAACCATAACGTCATTCTTCAGGTTAATAAAAAAACATCAAATTGACAATAAGTCAAATCTTGACTCCGGTCTGTTTTTGCCGCAAAATAAAGATAAAAGGATTTCTGCCCGATGCAAAGAATCTTACTGATTAGTCTTATTTTTTTTACTATAGTACTGCCGGTTCAGGCTCAAAGAATTGAACAGACTGACAAGGCCAGTGATTCTCCCAGCGTAAAACGCAATCAATTGCAACTTCTGACAGCCGACTCCAAAGCTAATCTGATTTTTAAGATACTGGAAAGAAGAATTGAAGCCATGATTAAAAGGCTGGATAAGATGAATAACAGAATCAGTCGCTTACTGGCCAGGGCAGATACGACACAGGCGAATATCGCCAGATATGAAGATCAAATTGCCGGTTTAAACCGGAAAATTATTGAACTTAAAATATCTCTTGATACTCTTAAAGAACAATGGCAGGCATATTCATCTGCACCTGAAAAGGAAAAATATGCTTTAATAAAAACAGATATCCAGGATTTAATAAGGGAAATAAATGATGTCATAGCAGAAGAAAAAAATCTGTTGAGACAGATAAACAGGTATAAATTAAAAATAGTCCAGGAAGGGAAAGTCGGTCCTTCAGAAACCAGATAACATGGATAATCAGAAAAATAATCCAATACCTTCAAATAATCAGCCGCAGCCGGAAAATAATGCTCCTGTCCAACCGCAGGTTCCGACGGCCAATCCTGACCCCGGTTCTTCGCCCCCGGCTGTTCCTGTTCCCCCAACCCCTCCCGTTAATCCTGTTCCGCCCTCGGGTTTAAACCCGGAAAGTCCGCAAAGTGAAGGTAATGCCAAAGTAGTAATTCCGGGGAAAAGTGAAGCTATTCCAAAATGGTTTTACATCTTTTTTGTTCTGGTTATAATAATTTTTGTCACGGTGACAGCATTGTTGGTTATGACGATTATCGGAAAAAACAGGAGGGAAGGTGCAGTTTCTGAAAATGTTATACCAACAGAGGCAATTAGGCCGACAATACCCCTGCCTACTGTCATTCCGACGGGGGCGGATGAAGGCGTCAATTTTTATGATCAACAAAAGGATAATGATATCCCTGAGGATATTGAAGCAGACTTGAACCAAACCGATACCTCGTATTTACAGGAAGCCGCAGGTGAGTTAGATACGGAACTTGGCACTCTCTGAATTTATTTTTTTCTTGACCGATTTTTTAAGTAAATTCCGCCGGCCAGTCCCAATCCACTGAGAAGATAAACTGTCGTTTGCGGACCTGTTGAAGGAATTTCACCTCGTGGCGTACTTTCTGAGCCGTCCTCCCCAACAGGTTCACTGGTTGGTGCTAAATTTTTTGCCAGCGGTGTTTCTGTGGGAGTTATAGTGAGAGCGGCCTCTTCCTGGGTTTCTCCGGAATTAGGCAGGATGCTGCTGACCCTATTTTTAATTGATTCTATAAGCCTGCCGCGGCTGAGGATAACCGTAACTAAGAGAATGATTCCAAGAAATGCCAGGATTAATCTTGTTGAGGTCATCTGAGCGGCCCATAATATCGTACTTTAAACCTGTTTGTCAAGGGAGGAAGCTTATAAAAAAAACATTTCTGTGGTACAATCCGAAGCAGAAAAATGAAAACAAACGGGTTTGGTAACAACTTGAATAATTACTACAGTCCTTCCTATGGTTTACTGACTTTACCCCTTTTACGCCGCAGGGCTTTGGCTTTTATGGAAAAGGGTTCCGGCGCTGAATACCGTCTGATAATCGGTACTGATTCACAACCAAAAAACGGTCACGGAGTCGATTTTATCACGGCTATTGTCATCCATCGTGTTGGTTTCGGGGGCATTTACTTTTGGAAAAGAATAATTGATGAAAAAAAATACTTTTTAAAAACCAGAATTTTCCAGGAGGCAGCTTTATCTCTGATATGCGCCGAGGAAATTCTGACGGTCCTAAGTAACGACGGTTTTACCAAATATGATATAGAAATCCATGTGGATATAGGCTCTGTCGGCAAAACCAAGGAAATGATCAGTGAGGTTGTCGGTATGATCCGAAGCAGCGGTTATTCCGTAAAAACAAAGCCGTATTCCTACGGTGCTTCCAAAGTAGCCGACAGACATACCTGATTGAATATCAGCTCTTGAAAAATTAAAATTAAAGTAAAGATGGACAGGGAAAGACTGACGATAACGCTCAAAAAATCGATTTTAAGCAAAGTGGATGCTTTAATCGACGGAACCGATCTCAGGAACCGTTCCCATGCCATAGAAACACTAATATCCCGAAGCCTGACTCCGACTGTCAACCAGGCGGTTATTTTAGCTGGCGGCAGCGGCGTCAATATGCGGCCATTTACTTTCGAAATGCCCAAAGGACTGTTTCCGGTCGGAGGCAAACCGATTCTGGAAAAAGTGATTGAACTGCTCCGTGAATATGAAGTCAGACATCTGCTTTTTTCGATCGGACACCTGGGTGAGAAAATCCAGGAATACTTCGGAGACGGCAGGAAATTCGGAGTCAAAATAGACTATATCAGGGAAAAAGAATCAGCCGGAACCGGCGGTGCTTTGATTTTGGTTAAAAAATATTTGAACGACGACTCCTTTTTTGTGGTTCACGGTGACATCCTGATCGATATAAACCTCAGCGACATGATCGCCTTCCATAAAAATAACGATGTTTTAGGCACGATCGCCGTCACCACTGTTCTTGACCCTTCAAGCTACGGGGAGGTGGTCATGAATGGCACTAAAATCACCCAATTTATAGAAAAACCTGAAAAGGGCATGCAAAAATCACAACTCATCAGCTGCGGTTTATATATTTTGGAGAAAGGCATTTTCTCATATTTGCCCAAAAAAGGACCGGCGCAGCTGGAAGACATATTTACCACCTTAGCCAAACTCAGGCAATTGGCCGCTTTTCCCTTCAGCGGACGCTTTACGGATATCGGGACGCCGAAATCATACGAAAAAGCCATTAAGGAGTGGGGAAGCGTTAAAGAAGCGTAGGTAGTTTAAACTCGATTTTACCTCCCAGACCCTGAGACAATCCCAAAAACTGGAGTAGCACGATAAAAATTGCCCATGAAGCAAAAACCAGGATTAACCCGATTACCGCCTGCAGCATCTTCTGTTGGGCGGTTTCCAGTTTGCCCTTGTCCCCTCCTGAGGAAATCCAGTTAAATGCTCCCAAAATCAGATTAAAAAAAGACCAGAGGGTAGCGACAATCAGCAGTAATGCCACAAACCCGGCAAAAAATTTGCCGATAATTTGCGGAGCATTATTGGGATTTTTTAAGCTCGGTACAACCGGATTTTTAATTTGTGCCAGCAATACTTTTTCCATTTAGCCTGTTATTTTTAAATTTTTTAACATATCTCCGGGATCAAGGATATTTATATTGAGCAGTTTACCGATCAAAGCCACAAATACCCAGGCAAAAACGACTATAATGAGTCCGACAACGGCATTGGTCATTTTCTGCCAGGCCGCCTGGGCATTATTCTTGTCTCCTCCGGCATTGATCCAATTAAAACCGGCGAGAATAAACTGGATCAGAAACCATAAACCGGCTATAACAGTTAATAAGCCCAGGATAGCGCTGATGACAGAGTTGAGTCTGTTGCCGACGGCATCAGTCGTCACTCCTACGCCTCCGCAAAGGAATTTGGCAAACGGTCCCAACCCTTCACCGCCCCCCAGACAATTGCTGGGAGCAGCATAAACAGAGGGAGGGGATTGAAAAAGAAGAATTGAAATGAACAAAAATATCAATATCATTTTGTCAGTTTGGGAGATAAAATGGCTGTCGGGTTGCCGAAGAGCATGATACCGATTATGGCTGCCAGGAGAAAGGCGGAAACCATGATAAGCAAGCCGATAAAGGACCAATAGATTTTAGCCCAGGAGGAAGCCACTTTTTTCGGATCTCCGCCGGCACCTATAAAACCCATGCCGGCTAAGACGATGTTGAACAATGCCCAAATCCCCCCCACGATCAGAAGAAGCCGGAGGATGACATTCATCATGGTGACGAGGCCCGTCAGTTCACCCGTGGTGGGGTTTATGCCGACCGGCATGCCGGGTAGGGGAGAAATTTTGCCAATCACATCTGCCGGAAGAGCCATCAGAATAATCCTTTCATGGAACCGAATGAAATGTAATTAATTATCTGTAAAATCCAGTATGAAGCAAAAATCAGGAAAAGTCCGATAACGGAATAAGTAAGAAAAGACTTTGCCCGTTCCGCACCGTGGGGATCGCCCTGGCCGGCAGTAGAGATGACCACGAAGCCCGCGACAATCGTCAGAATGAAAAATATAACCCCGGCAATGATCAACAGATTCGGTAAGAATGAGGAAATGATAGAGGCGAGTGTGGGGAAGTTTTTCGCCGGTGGATATTTTTCTGCAATTGAAACCTGGGCCAGCTGCATAACTTAAGTGTAAAGAGGTGAAGAGTCTTTTGTCAAATAGCCTGTCAGGAATTATAATATGCGGATAAAGGATTACTGATGATGATTGCGACTAAGTTTATATGAAAAGAAGCCCCGACCTTAAAACTGAAAGAAAGATTGTATATCAAATCCTCAGGGGTGATGAGGCTGCCCTGACCAGTTTTTATAAGAAATATCACCCTTCGCTTTATACTTATATCAGTAAAAAAATTAACACAAAAGAAGACATCGAGGAAATCCTCCAGGATTCGCTTTTGGCAACGATTGAGGCTTTGAGGGACTTTTCCTTTAAATGCTCCCTGTTTACATTTGTTTGTTCAATTGCCAACCATAAAATCATTGATTTTTACCGCAGGAAAAAAATTCAAAAAATCGTTTTTTCGAAATTTGAAGGCTTCGAACCATTACTTTCTACCATTTTCGGTCCCGAGGAAATACTGGATGAAGAAATCCTGAAGCAAAGGATTAAACAGACTTTCAGGAAATTGACGCCTACCTATCAGGTAATTTTAAAGCTGAAATATGTTTACGGCTATTCAGTTGAAGAAATTGCTGAAAAACTTTCAATTACCTTTAAAAGTGCGGAAAGCCAGCTTTTCCGGGCCAGGAAGGCCTTTGCCTCATATTACGCTTATGGAGAATGACAAACTGTATCGTATGATGGTAGCCAAAATGCAGGAAATTGCTTTTGTGCCGCCTCAGCAAATGGGTCTTTTTACTCCTCTTTATAAAAGGATCGTACCCGTTTTCAAGGAATACCCGTTAAAAAGTCTTGTTTTTCTATCTCTGGCAGCGACTTTTATCGCTTTTATTGTTTTTGGCTCCTATCTCATCAGACTGGCCTCCATTCTCCAGCTGGGAGCTTTTTATCCATGAGGCCGATTACATCATTTGTTTTTTTCCTGCGCAACAGCTTCGGTATAATCAAGGAGCCCTACCATACCTACCGTCACCTGGCGCACGGGGATAAAATTTTCACCCAGCAAACAATTTATATTTATCTGCTTGTAATCTTTTTCTTTTTATCAAGCTCGATAATCAGATTGGGCATGGAAAACCCCTACCTGCTTACAGTCAGGTTTAACCTATTGCTGTTCGGGACGGCCGGAGGCATTATCCTGATGCTTTTTTTGTTTTATCTGACCGGCAAGCTTTGGCAAGTGGGCAATTTCAGCCTTTTACGTCTTACTGTTCTTTGGAGTTATAGTTTATGGCCGACACTTCTTTGGTTTATAGCAACTGCTTTATTGTACCGACTTATTCCTCCCCCAAGGACCTGGTCAGTCCCGGGAGGTATCCTGAGTATAATTTTTATAACCTATTCGTTGACTTTATTGTCCTGGAAACTTATTCTGTATTATTTAACACTCCGTTTCGGGTTGAAACTTGACCTGGCCAGGATTTGCCTAACACAACTTTTGATAGTACCGGTAGTCTTTATTTACAGCTTCATTTTATATAAATCAGGAATTTTCCGGATACCCTTTATTTAATTATGCTAAGAAAGATAAAAACAATAGAAAAAAGACGCCAGTATTTAGAGAAAAAAACAGGTCTTTCCCTGGTTGATTATGCTTTTTATCCGCCTGGCTTTTCTCAGGCAGAAGAAAAGAACTGTGAAAATATGGTCGGTGCGGTCCAAGTCCCAATAGGGATTGCCGGGCCTTTAAAAATTATCAGAGACAACGGTATGAGTGAGTATTATCTGCCGCTGGCAACAACAGAAGGAGCTTTGGTGGCTTCGGTAAATCGTGGCTGTAAAGCAATAACTAGAGCCGGGGGCGTCCGGGTGACTAGTGAAAATACCGGTATTACCAGAGGCTCACTTTTTATAACAGGAGGAATTATTGAAAGCAGGAAACTTAAGGAGTGGTTGGGTAAAAATTTTACAAAGATGCAAGCTGTAGCTGAACAAACCTCCGGTCATTTGCGGTTAAACGGGACGTTTATCAAGTATTTCGGTACTAATGTGTATATCAGATTCAGCTATGATACGGAAGATGCGATGGGTATGAACATGGTGACTTTCGCAACTGAAGCTATTATCCGCATGGTTGAGAACGATACAGGTTTTAAGTGTTTGGCTGTGGCGGCTAATTTCGATACCGATAAGAAGCCTTCTTTTTTAAATTTTCTTCTTGGCCGCGGCCGTGAGGTTTGGGCAGAAACACTATTGGATAAGCAAACAGTCAGGCATATATTGAAAACGACTCCCGAGCTTATTCATGAGGTAAATCTGGAAAAAAATCTGAAGGGTTCGATGATAAGCGCTTCTCTGGGATTTAACGCACATTTTGCCAATATTATCGCGGCTATTTTTCTGGCTACCGGACAGGATATCGCCCATGTCAGCGAAGGAAGCTTGGGTATAACCTCGACCAAATTCGTAAACGGAAAGCTATTGGTCAGTATTTATCTACCGGATCTTCCCGTAGGTACGATTGGCGGAGGCACATATCTGCCTTCACAAAAGGCCAGCTTGTTACTTTTGGGATCAGCCGGAGGGGACTCCGGCAAAAGAGCGCAACAGTTTGCGGAAATTATTGGAGGTGCTGTTTTAGCCGGGGAAATTTCTTTATTGTCAGCTATAGCCGCAGGAAGTTTGGGTAAGGCACACCGATTGCTTGCCAGAGGAGGCAAGTAAAAATATTTAAATCAGCAAGATGGATGCAGGCATATTAGGATACGGTCTATATTTACCTTATTACAGAATCAAAACAGCGGAAATTGCCCCGGTTTGGGGTAAACTGGCTTCAGATATTGAGAGATCCCTCGGCATAAGCCAAAAGTCGGTCGCAGCCATGGATGAAGATGCTGTGACGATGGCTTACCAGGCTTCTCTTGACGCATTACTTGATGCCGGAATAAATCCCGGCAAAATCGAAGCGTTGATGGTTGGTTCTGAAAGCCATCCCTATGCCGTCAATCCTACATCGACTATTTTAGGCGAATTTTTGGGAATTGGTCATTCATACCTGGCTACTGATCTTGAATTTGCCTGTAAAGCCGGCACGACGGCTTTGATTTCGTTGGCTGCCATGATTTCATCAGGTACTTTTTCGACCGCCATGGCTGTTGGCAGTGATTGCGCTCAGGCCAAACCCCACGATATTTTGGAATATACGGCAGCTTCAGGAGCGGCAGCTTTTATATTAGGAACAAAACATAAAGCTATAGCTGACATAGTGGCAATTACTTCATATTCTTCCGACACTCCTGATTTCTGGCGCAGGGACGGCGTCCGATTTCCCAGTCATGGAGGCAGGTTTACCGGTGAACCAGCTTATTTTTCGCATGTGGAAAATTGCGGCAGGCAGCTTTTTGAAAAAAGCAAACTTACAGCCCGTGATTTCCGTTTTGCCGTTTTCCATATGCCCAACGGCAAGTTTCCCAAAGAAGCGGCAAAAAGACTGGGTTTTACCGAAGAACAGACGGCCGCGTCTCTAATAGTAAAAGATATAGGTAATCCTTACACGGCATCTTCGCTGATCGGTCTTGCTGCGGCATTGGACCAGGCGCAGCAAAACGATTTGATTTTCCTGGTTTCCTACGGATCGGGCGCCGGTTCTGACGGTTTGGTTTTACGCATGACAAAAAATGCAGGAAAAAAGCGGAATGGAGCAAATTATCAAGAACGCCAATACAGAAAAAAATATATCAGTTATCTTGACTACTTAAAATTCAGGGGAAAAATTTAATGCCTGTAACGATATTGTCAGGAGTTACTTCCAAATTCGGTGAATTGTGGGATGTTTCCCCAAGAAATTTAGTAAAAGAGGTGGCCTTGGCTGCAGCTGATGAAGCCGGGTTTGCATTGGATAAAATCGAGGCCGTTTTTGTCGGCAATATGCTTTCATCGTCTTTAGGCGGTCAGGATCATCTCGGGGCTTTTTTCAGTGAAGAATTGGGTTTAAGTGTACCGGCGGTAAAAATCGAGGCTGCTTGTGCTTCCGGGGGGATGGCCGCACATTTGGCTTACCTGGCAATTAAATCCGGGCAATATAAAAACGTGCTGGTTGTGGGAGTTGAGAAAATGACCGATCACAAACCGGAAGCTGTGGCAGCGGCTCTTATGGGGGCCGGTTCAGAAGGAGAACGTGAGGCAGGTGCAACCTTTCCGGCACTTTATGCTCTTATTGCCCGCGCCCATATGCTTAAATACGGAACAACCGAGGCAGCCATGGCCGAGGTTTCGGTAAAAAATCATTTTCACGCCTCACTCAACTCGCATGCCCAGTTTACAAACAGGATTACCCGGCAGATGGTCATGGAAAGCCCGGTGGTGGCCAGTCCTTTAAAAATTTTGGATTGCTCTCCGATTACTGACGGAGCTGCAGCTCTTATACTGTCATCTAAACCGCTTAAAAAAGGGATAATAATCAGCGCTTCCCAAGCTGCCACCGACAGCCTGGGCTTGGCCCAAAGACTCGACTTAACCACGCTGAAAGCTGCTGTTTCAGCTTCAAATAAAGCATATCAGGAGGCGGGAGTAAAACCTGAAGATATCAAGGTGGCTGAGGTCCATGATTGTTTTTCCATTGCCGAAATCATAGCCATGGAAGATCTTGGTTTTTTTCCGAAAGGTGAGGCAGCCAGCGCCATAGAAAAGGGTAAGACTCAACTGGGAAATAACAGGCTAGTCGTCAATACGTCAGGCGGACTAAAAGCAGCCGGTCACCCGGTTGGTGCCACCGGCGTTAAACAGCTGGTGGAAGTTTACCAGCAACTGAAAGGTATTTCAGGCAAAAAACAGGTACCGGGGGCTGATTTAGGTTTAACCCATAATATCGGGGGCAGCGGAGCAACAGCAGTTATTCATATTCTGAAAAAATAAGCAGGATGATTTCACCCGTTAAAATTTGGCGCAATCAGAAGAAAATCAGGGAAATTCTCAACCAAAACGGCAACATTGTGAGTTTCACCCAGGTTTTTGTGCCGCCTCAGGGATTTGAAAGCCAGGCGCCATACGTGGTTGCCATCGTAAAATTGGAAAGCGGCCGCCGTTATACTGCACAACTGGTTGATTATGATAAAAAAAACTTGCGCGTCGGCCAAAAGGTTGTGACAGTACTTCGCAGGACCCGCAGTGCCGGCGATGAAGGCATAATTCCATATGGTATTAAATTCAAACCACTAATCTGATTTATGGCTTCCATAACAGTTTCAGTTCCCGGCAAAATATACCTTTTGGGTGAACACGCTGTTGTTTACGGTAAACCGGCACTTCTGGCGGCGATTAACAAACGTGTTTATGCGACTGTATCAGAGGCCCGGTCTTCGGAGCACCATATTGAAGCTGAGGATAAACAATTTGTCGCGAACATTCTCAGTTTGGTCAGTCAACATTTAAAGACTGAATCTATACCGCCCCTCTCCGTAAAAGTGACTTCACAATTAAAAAAGGGATACCATCTTGGTTCTTCGGCAGCTACCGCCGCCGCGGTAATTGCCGGGTGCCTCTATTTTCTGAAAAAAATTTGGAACCCGGAACTCACCAACCGGTTAGCCTTTGAATCGGAGAAAGTTATTCACGGTAATCCATCCGGAGCTGATAATACTGCGGTTGTCTTCGGAGGAATTATCTGGTTTCGCAAGGAGTTAACTTATCTTAAGAGCATCTGGCAATTGCCGGTAAGAAGGACGAAGCTATTAAGAAATTTTTATCTCTTGGATACCGGAAAGCCCGAGGAAACAACCAAAGATCTGGTGGCAGCTGTTGGAGAAGGACGCGAAAATCAGCCCGGGATTTATGAACGATTATTCAACCGGAATGAGTTTGAGACTAAAAAACTGGCGGAAGCATTAAAAAAAGGTGATGAAACAGAGTTTATGGGGGCAATTAAAGCAGGCAGTCGGACTTTGGAAAAAATGGGAGTAGTCAGCACACGGGTTTCCGTTCTCATAAAACAGATTGAAAAGATCGGTGGCGCGGCCAAGATCCTGGGCGGAGGCGGGAAAAAGGGTGCTGCGGGTTATCTTTTAGCTTACCACAGGGATGTAAAAATAATAAATCACTTTACCGGGCAAAGAAAAATAACTTGTGAAAACGCCATTTTGGGCGAAGAGGGTATCAGATTGGAGAAAGGATAAAGTAAGGTGCTTGATAAACCAAGAAAAATTTCGGTCATCTCACCCGGTAAATTAATGCTCTTAGGTGAGCATGCTGCCGTTTACGGTTACCCCTGTTTGGCAGCTGCCATCGATACTAAATTCGTGGTAACTGTAAAATTGAGGAAAGACATTAAAATCGTCATCCGGAGTGATTTATTTAAGGAAATTATTATAGACGGCATCAGTGAAATTAACAGCAGTATGTTGATTAAGCAGTCAGCGTATTTGGCATCGGCTATAAAAACCATAACCCCCTTACTTCCAGTCAAATCCGGTTTCAATTTGGACATTAAGTCTACTTTTTCCGCTAATTACGGACTCGGATCATCAGCTGCCGCCACGGCAGCCTCAATTTCAGCTTTAGCGCGCTTGTATCAGCTGCATTTAACCAAAGGGGAGCTGTTTGACATGTCTTTTGAGTCAATAAAATCCGTGGACGGGTTAGCTTCCGGTTTTGATCTGGCTGCAGTTATAAATGGGGGTATAATTTACTATAAAAAAGGATCATTAACGGAAAAATTAACAGCACGGCCGGAACTGGTAATTTGTTATTCCGGCAGAAAGGCAGATACCACAGCCATGATCCGGCAAGTGTCTCTAAAAATGAAGAAGGATAGAAAAGCTGTGATAAAAATTTTTCAGAAAATAAGCCAGCTGGTTATCAATGCCAGGCAATCACTTATGATGAATGATCTTCCGGAAGCGGGAAAGCTTATGAATTTAAATCAGGATTTTCTTGAAGATTTGGGAGTCTCAACACCCAAATTAAATAAATTAATAGGTTCTGCCAGAAAAGCAGGGGCATACGGGGCTAAAATTTCCGGCGCCGGGGGAGGGGATTGTCTGATTGCCTTGGTGGATAAACAGAATCGGGAAGCTGTAAAAAAAGCCTTGTTTTCAGCAGGGGGGGAAATTATCCCGGCCAAAATCACATTAGAGGGAGTGAAAGAAACGATTTTATGAAAAAAACAGCCGTGGCCTGTTCCAATTTAGCCTTAATCAAATACTGGGGTTTGCAAGATGAGAATTTACGGCTGCCGGTAAATGACAGTTTGTCCGTTAATTTGGATAATTTGAGAACAACGACAACTGTAGATTTTTCTTCAGTCTATACGGTTGATCAGGTGGAAATAGACGGTCAAAAAGCTTCCGGCAGACCCAAAATGCGCATCATTCAACATTTGGAACGCATAAGGTCATTAAAAGGAGTTAAAACCCGTGCCAGAATTGTCTCAAAGAATAATTTCCCCGTCGGAACCGGCTTATCGTCTTCAGCTTCAGGATTCGCAGCCTTTACCTTGGCCGGAATTACCTCAATGGAGCTTCAATTGGAAGAAAAAGTTATGACTTCTATTTCAAGGTTAGCCTCGGGTTCATCCTGCCGATCGATCCCCGCAGGGTTTGTCCAGTGGCATAAAGGCAAGAATCACCATACTTCATTTGCCGAATCGGTTTTTCCTGCCGACTATTGGGATATTGTTGATTTGGTGGCGGTTGTAAGCAATCGGAAAAAAACCGTAGCGACTTCGCTGGCAATGACATCTGCCGACACAAGCCCCTTTTTCCGGGAAAGACTGATTCTCTTGCCGGAAAAATTAAAAATGATAAAGGAGTCCATAAGAAATAGGGATTTTGAACAATTCGGTAATTTAGTGGAAGCTGAAGCATTTGAACTGCATGCTATCATGATGACGGGTAAACCATCATATATATTTCTTTATCCTGAAACAATACAACTGATGACCAAAGTCAGAAGCTGGCGGAAATCCGGTCTGGAAGTTTATTTCAGCTTGAATACCGGGCATAATCTCCATCTGCTAAGCAGAGAGGTTGATCAATCAAAAGTCTATCAATTGTTAAGAAAAGAAGGTATAAAAGATATTATTATTAACCGTCCCGGACCAGCAACCAGATTAACCGACCGCCACTTATTCTAATTTTATGGTCAATTTGCAGCATGTAGCCATAATTATGGACGGCAACCGCCGATGGGCGAAAGAACATAACAGGCCAATTTTTGAAGGTCATAAGAGGGGGGAAGAGAAAATTGAACCGATTGTTGATGAGGCCATCAAATTGGGGATCAAATATCTGACCTTTTGGGCTTTTTCCACGGAAAATTGGCATCGTCCGAAAAAAGAAATAGATTTTTTAATGAACCTTTACCGGCATGTGTTGGACCGGAAAGTGGACAGTTTCCACCGCAAAAAAATCAAAATCAATTGTATCGGCGATCTGGAGCGGTTTTCAGACGATTTGAAAGCCAAAACCAGAAAATGGATGGAAAAAACAAAAGATAACCTCGCAATAACGGTAAATTTGGCCTTAAGCTACGGCGGCAAAGATGAAATTATCAGGGCAGTTAATAAATGGCTTAAAACAGACCCGTCAGGTAAAAGTAAAAAAAAGGATCTGACTCCTGAGACCTTAGGTTTAAATTTGGATACTGCCGGGCAGCCTGATCCTGATTTGATCATCAGGACCGGAGGTGAATTGCGGCTCTCCGGTTTTTTACTGTGGCAGTCGGAATACAGCGAACTTTATTTCACCAAAGTTTATTGGCCGGATTTTACACCTGATCAATTCCGGAAAGCAGTCAAAGAATACCATAACCGAAAAAGGCGTTTCGGAAAATAACGGAATTGTCATAGAATAGAATTAAAGGAGGTGATTTCCTATTAATAAAAAATATATACTGGCAGCTCTTTTGCTTATAGCCGTTTTAATCATGGCAGTCATTTCCGCCGGCAGGAACAGATCGGCGGTCAAGACTGCAACGGATTCAGAAATTGCTACCGAAAACCTGGGTACAAAAGGAACAGCAGCTGACATTCCCCAGGAGATTATTGATGCCGTAGCGGGAGAAGGCATGGTCGCGGGTGAAGAAAAAACCGTCGAATATACTGCCGGGGGTTTTACTCCTGAACAAATTTCCGTAAAGAAAGGCGAGACAGTCAGCTGGACCAACAACTCGGGCAAAGATATGTGGATTGCTTCCGACGACCATCCGACCCACCGTCTTTATCCGGAATTTGATCAAAAAAGCAAAGTAGGTCAGGGAGGCACGTTTAAATTTACCTTCGACGCTGAAGGAGTTTGGGGTTATCATAACCACCTATCCCCTGCAGATACCGGACAGGTAACAGTCGCTTTGTGAGGCTGGTCATAAAGTAAGAAAGCGGTAATAATTCGGTAAGAATTCTTGCCGGATCTTCTTTTGCTTTACATTTTTCATGCTCATCTTACATTATTGTGTTACTTTCACAGTTGTTGAAGAACAATAATGTTCAAGCTATCCGAAGAGTCACTGTTGGTAATCGCCCCGCATCCCGATGATGAAGTCCTGGGTTGTGCCGGTTTAATGTCCAGGATTAAAAAAAGCGGAGGCAAAGTCTACGTTTTATACCTGACGGTGGGTACGACTGCCGATTATTCTAAAGCCGGCAAATCAACTGCCGCTGACAGAATAAAAGAAATCGAAAGGGCAGCGGCTTTTTTTGAACTCGACGGGTACGACATAAGTTTTAAGGGAAATGAGTTCCATTTGCAGCTTGATAAGCTACCTTTACATAACATTATTAATTCATTGGAAGCAGGAACGGCCGTATCCATTAATAAAATACGTCCGACCATCATCGCCACCAGCCAACTGACCGATTACAACCAGGATCACCGGGCTTGCCAATTGGCCGTCATGGCCGCTGTCCGGCCTTCTCCGCGGAAGATGAAACCGTACACGCCGGTTGTTTTAGGATATGAATTTGCCGCCAACGGTTGGGGTATTTCAAACCCTTCCCAGCCGAACTTTTATGTCGGTTTAGACGATAGGGATATCGGCAAGAAAATCGAGGCCATGGAACTTTATGAATCTCAGGCAAGAGAGTATCCCCATACCCGGTCAACCGAGGTTATCAGGTCCCTGGCAATACTCAGAGGCAGCCAGTCCGGAACTGAGTTTGCAGAAAGTTATGTTATATACCGTATTTCCCTATGAGATATAGCGGAATCCAGCCCCAATATTTTCCCAGGTTACATTATTTTGCCAGGATTCTGGAAACGGATATATACCTGATCCGCGATGAAGTGCAGTATGTCAAGAAGCATAAATACCCGGACGGCCGCAATGACAAGTCTTACCAATCCCACACTCCGATAAAACAGACTTTCGGCAGATTCCTGATGTCTGTTCCGGTAAAAGAACGTTTCCGGCCGATTGCTGAAACTGAACTGACCGGGGGACTAGATTGGGTCAGAAAACACCTGAAAACATTGGAGATTTCCTACGGTAAAGCGCCAAATTTCAGTCTCGTATTTCCTTCTCTGCAGGCAATTCTGGCTACCAGTTTTCCCAACCTGGCAAGTTTGAACATTGCCACCATTGTTTGGGCTCTGACTTACCTTATCAGCGGTGAAAATTTAAACTACTGGCAGGATAAAGATTTCAACAAATTGGATAAACTGCTGAATAAACAAAAAATTTTCCGGCTCAAGTCCGTTAAGAGAAGTTCGGAATTAAAGGAAATAGAAAAAATGGAAAAACTTTCCCCTAATGAAAAAATAGTCAGACTCTGTCGCTTCCTGGGAGCCGATGAGGATTATTGCGGCGGAACTGCCTATGATGCCTATATGGACAGGAAAATTTTCCAGGAAAACGGTATTAAAGTCAAAGTCCAGAATTGGGTTTGCCGGGAATATCCCCAGTTGTTTCCCAAACTGCAGTTTATTCCCAACTTATCGATTATCGATCTTGTCATGAATGTATCACCGGAAGATGCAGTTAAAATCCTTAAAAATTCCCATTAATGTTCAGATTTAAAATTCTGATGACGCTGTTTTTTCTGCCTGTCGCATTAGCAGCAGGGTATTTTTTTAACCTCAATAAAAACATTAAGGATCAAAAACCTGAAATTAAAACGGATGACTTGTCGATACGTGCTTCCATTCCTTATTGGGTCCAGACTGATGCGGTAAAGTCATTGAATGAAAATTATAAGCAAATCTCATCCCTCAGCCTATTTTGGTATTTCATTGATAATGACGGAAAGTTGGCAAAATACGCCGACGCCACGGAAGATAAGAAGATTATTGAATTTGCCCATGAAAAAGGGATTAAAGTTTCTGCAGTTATTACCAATCTTCCCGAAGATGAGAATACGAGTTGGGATTCTGATCTGGTGGAAAGGAATATTTCAACAAAAGAAGACAGGGATAAACATATTGGTGAGATAATCAAAATCGGTAAAAGTCTGCCGTTTGACGGAATCACCATTGATTATGAAGAGGTTGATGAGAATTTCAGGGAGGAGTACACGGATTTTATCAGTGAGCTGGCGCAATCTCTATACCGGGAAAAGCTGTTTTTGGGAGTCGCGCTTCATCCTAAAAGCGGCGAGAATAAAATAAGTGAAAATAACGGTTCCCGTTCCCAAGACTGGACGGCTTTAGCCAAAGCTGCGGATGAACTGTACATCATGGGATACGGAGAACATTGGCAGCAAAGCCGTGCAGGTCCTATCGCTTCGATCGGCTGGCTGGAAGAAATTCTGATGTATGCTGATTCCTTGAATTTGCCGCTTAATAAATTTTATTTAGGATTGCCTATGTATGGACTGGATTGGAATCGCGACGATGATCAGAGTGCAGAAGGATTATCATATAGGGATATTTATGAATTATTGAGCAGTAAAAGTATTCAGGAAGATTGGGATAATTTGGTTGCCTCTCCCTATTTTGAATATACGGATGATGAAGAAGAAGAGCATGTGGTCTGGTATGAAAATGCCCGTAGTATTCGGTCTAAAATGACTTTAGCCCGTAAATTCGGATTTAAAGGTGTTAACTTTTGGCATTTGGGAGGTGAGGATCCGGCAATCTGGAATGATATTAAGTCGAAAAATTACCGCTTGGAATAAATCAATTTTTATTCTTTTCTTCTGGTTGGTGATATCCAGCGCCCGTCAGAAACTGACAGAAATCCGGGAATTACCGAAATAAGTAAAATTACTGAGGTAATAAAGTGAATAAATACAAAAAAAACTCCGTAAAAAATAAATTGCGGCTTACGATGAATGATACCCAGAAAAACCGTCATCAGATAATCCCAGATGAATAGAGCAACCAGAATATCATTAAGGGTCAGATTTTTAAAAGGTCCGAAAGCCAGGTAGAGTGACTGATAATCCATGATCAGAAGGTCATTGGGCCAAATCGATGGCAGAATTAGATATATCAGCAAAAACGGAAGAGCAACCATCAGTATCGAATTTAAAAATACTTCCAGGGAAAAAATAATTAGGGACAGATAAAAAAAAGAAGGCCAAAAACCGTGGTGTCTGACTGTTTGGAAAAATCCGATATTCCAGCGTTTCACCTGGTTCCAATAATCCGTAAGATTGTCCGGATGCTGGTCCCAGGCAACAATTGAAGGATGATAGGCAATTCTGCCCAAACCTTTTTTGTGCAGTTGAAATGCCAGATTGAAGTCTTCAATCAAGAGTCCGGGAGTATCAATCTCCAGTTGTTTTAAAACATCAGACCGGTAGAGAGTGGCAAAACCCGGAACGACATAACTGACATTTGAGTATTTCCATGTTTGGCCGTAAATCATAAAATAGACCAGCATTAAATTTAAGCGGATCCTGTATGAAACAAATTGCAGCCTGTCTTTGGGGATTATATGACGCGGCCAATGGACGTGTGCAGATCCGAAGACGACCGCAGTTTTAGCATCGTTAAAAAAAGGCAGGGCGTTTTTGAGATAATTACGGTCAATCTCCGTGTCGGCATCAACTATAAAAATAAGACGGTAGCGGCTGAACAACCGAAAACAACTGATGAGGTAGGTAAGCGCTTTGGCTTTTCCCCGGCCTGGTGAAAGATTAACCGCGTGGACTTTCATTTTTTTGGCAATTTCATATGTTTTATCCGTTGAACCGTCCGAGGCAACGAAAATCTGTCTTTTATCAAGAATTCTACTCAAAGCCCGGAGGTTTTTTCCGATAACTTTTTCTTCGTTATGGGCCGGAACAATAACGGCGATATCCTGTTTTTTAAAGACATTCCTGGTTTTTTTTCTGTTAGTTAATTTGACCAGCTGTTCATGGATTGCCCTGATAAAGCCGATAATAAACCAAAAGGAGGTGCTGATACCTAACGGTAGCGGTGAAATCGGTTTCATGTTTTCACTTGTTTTTGCAGCCAGAGGAAGGTTTTTTGTAATCCTTCGTCAAGTGAAACGGAAGGCTGCCAGCCTAATCGGCTGATTCTGGTTAGGTCGGGCATTCTGGTCTGGTGGTCATGCGGAGGCCTGTCGGTTTTTTCCAACCCCGCGGTGTTTCCGGTGAGTTTAAGAATTTTTTCTGCCAGGTGAAAAATAGTGACCGAATGATGGTTGCCCAGATTATAGACTTCTCCGGCGCCGCCTTTTTCCATGACAGTCAAAAGTCCTTCAATCAGGTCGTCAATATAAAGAAAAGTTCGTTTCTGGTTGCCGTCACCGTGCAGCGGAAGGCTCATGCCGTTCAAACACCGTGTAAAAAAAAGAGGAATGACTCTGGTGTCGCCGGCGGCCATGTAAGGACCGTAAGTATTGAAAATTCTGACGATTTTTGCCTGCAAATTGTATTTGCGGTAATAAATTTTAACCAAAGTTTCGGCAAAACGTTTGCCTTCTTCATAGGGCGCGCGTATACCGACAGGATCAACATTGCCTGTATAATTTTCAGTTTGTGGTGAAATAAGGGGATTACCGTAAATTTCGGAACTGCTCGTAAAGAGAAGCCGGCTGCCGTTTTTTTTGGCAAGTTCGAGGATGTTTAAAGTACCGAGAGAACAGGTCAAGGCCATTTCACTGTCAAGAACAGTCAGGTTCGGTACCCCAGTTGGACAGGCTAAATGGTAAATGCGGTCAAACTTTACCTTAACTACATGATTGGGTAAGGGATTGATGATGTCAGTTTCAAAGAATTTGAATCCCGGTTCATTTTTCAAAGCAGAAATATTATTTTTATCAGAGGTTATATAGTTATCCAGCGACGTAACTTCATGACCAAGCCGCAGTAAGCGTGCCGACAAATTCAGTCCAATGAAACCGGCGCCGCCGGTGATTAAGATTATCATACAGTATATGGTTTATAGTCTGATGATATTTCCGTTGTGGAAATTACTCAGGACATTTTGAGTATCAAACAGCGGTTTATCAGAGGAGACAAGGGTTTCATAAGGTATATTTTTATGAGGTGTTGTAATGATGATCAGATTCATGTCTTTTATGATTCCCGGATCAAGGTTTACAGAAGTTGAGCCGTTTAATTTTGATACGTAAGGGTCATGGTAGTAAACTTCCACACCTTCATCTTCCAGTCTTCGCCAAATTTTCAGGGCAACCGATTCTCTGGTATCGGCTAAATCCGCTTTATAACTGATGCCGATTAAAAGTGCTTTCGGGGGATGATTTTTATCCTCTTTTTTCCCGTTAAGGATATTGAGTGCCATACCGGCAACTTTTTCCGGCTGGTGATCGTTTAAAGCTTCAGCTGTTTCAACCAGAGGCAAACGGATATTTTTTTTCCGGGCGCTCTCCAGAAGATACATGGGAAGAACAGGTATGCAGTATCCTCCGGCACCCGGTCCGGGGTAGTGAGCGAGAAAACCGAAGGGTTTGGTGGCGGCCGCATCTATGACTTCCCACATATTGATTTTGAGTGCTTTTGCATATTCCACTAATTCATTAACCAAAGAAATGTTTACCAGCCGGAAGACATTTTCCAGAACTTTAGTCATTTCAGCCGTCGTCGTATTTGATACCGGTACAACTTTCTCGACGATCTGGCGGTAAAAGGCAGAGGCCAGTGACAACGAAAGGGGTCCTATTCCGGAGACTACTTTGGGAATACTGTTGACATTAAAGGATCTGTTGCCGGGATCTACCCGCTCAGGGGAATATGCCAGGTAAAAATCTTTTTCAGCTTTTAAATGAGAAGATTCGAGTATGGGTTGAAGAATGTCAGCGGTTGTACCGGGCGCAACAGAAGATTCGATGACAACCAGTTTTCCCGGCGACAGCCTTTGGGATACTTCCAAAACTGCCTGTTTTAAATAACTCAGATCGGGAGACTTATCGGGTAGCAATGGTGTAGGGATGCTGATCAGAATTACCTGACAGTCCTTCAGCAAGTTCTTATTCGAAGTAATAGTGAAACGCGGGATTTGCTTATTCTTCAAAAATGTAATTCTCGATTGATCTATTTCGAAACCGACTGTATGGAAACCTTTATTGGTAATGGCATAGGCGAGTGCTTCTCCGACATAACCTACACCGACTATGCCTACAAGAACAGTTTTGTTTTTAATCTTCCCTTTTAACTCTTTTTCCGACATGCGTTATTTTTTAATTGTTAAGGAATGAATATATTACCCAATTTAAAGAAAGGATTTCAGTAGAAATTGTAAGAAGAGCGTAAGGGAAATCAGTTTTCCGGTAAGGCAGGGGTCGGAGACGAATACCTGGGACATGGTTTGGCGGGCAGTGTGCCTTTGATAAAGTATTCCTGGCGCAATCCGCAGGAGACAGTTACCAGAGCATCCGGTTTTATCCAATTGATGCCGGTTGAATTTTTTGTCAGCAGTTTCATAATACTGTTCCATATCGGTGCTGCACCGGTAACTCCTGAAGTCAACCGTGGATGCATCGGTGTATTATCGTTATTGCCTACCCAGACAGCAGCAACATAATCGGCTGTATAACCGATGGTCCAGTTGTCGCGTTTGCTATCGCTGGTCCCTGTTTTAACAGCAGTAGCAATGCCGGGAAGGTAAAGAGAAGAGGTGAGTCCGAAAGCCGGTGATCTGGCTAAATTATCAGCGAGAATATCAGTCAGTATAAAAGCAATTTCCGGAGAAATTGCCTGGATGTTGAACTCTTTTTTCGGTAACGGCAATTTATTTCCCTTCTGATCCGTAATGCTGATAAAAGGAGTCAGGTCTTCTCTTTTTCCATAATTGGCAATAGTGCCGTAAACCCTGCTCATATCAAGCATGGTGACTTCTCCGCCGCCTAACGTCAATGATAAGCCGAACCTGTCAGGATCTGTCCAGCTTTTTACACCCATTTTTTTCCCCTGTTCAACCATTCGTTTAATGCCGATGGAAGAAAGAATTTTTACAGCCGGAATATTATAGGAGGAAGCCAACGCAGTTCTTAAAGTAACCTGTCCATGAAAACGGCCGTCGTAATTGACCGGGCTGTAAGACTGGCCGGTACCCTGATAAGTTACCGGTGAATCATCAATGATTGATGCTGCGGTAAAACCTTCCTCTAAAGCAGCTGCATAATTAACGACTTTTATCGAGGAGCCGGGTTGTCGGAGTGATAATGCTACATTAACATTGCCGTCTGCTTCAGTATCGAAATAATCTTTGGATCCAACCATGGCTAAAATTTCACCTTTGCCCGGATCAGTAACAACTGCCGCTCCGTTTGTGACATTTAAATTTCCCAGCATGCTTACTTCTTCAGTCACAATCTTTTGAATTTCTTCATTCAGTTTCAGATTAAGAGTGGTAATTACCCGTAAGCCTCCGCTTTCAGTCAATCTCGGACCATAATGCTTTTCCAGTTGATCTTTGACATACATGACAAAATGGGGAGCAGCTATGGGCATACGGGTGGATTTAAATTTTAAAGTTTCATTTTTGGCTGTTTCCAGTTCAGTATTATTGATATAACCTTCCTTAAACATGCGGAGCAATACTTCCTGTTGGCGTTTTTTATAGTCCAGAGGATTCATACCATATGGGGAGTAACGGGAAGGAGCTGCAGGAAGTCCTGCCAGAAATGCACTTTCAGCCAGACTGACTTCGTTGACATCTTTTCCGAAATACGTCTGAGCGGCAGCTTTTATTCCCCAGGCAGTTCCACCGTAAGGAACCTGGTTAAGATACATTTCCAAAATTTGATTTTTGGTATATATTTGTTCAGTCCAAATTGCCAGTATAATTTCTTTAAATTTACGGTAGAAAGTTTTTTCCGGAGTCAGGTAGGCGCTGCGAATTAACTGCTGGGTAATTGTTGAACCGCCTTCGAGGTTATCGGTTGTCATATTATTATAAACAGCTCTGGCAATCCCCCTTATTGAAAAACCGTTGTGAAGAAAAAACTCATTGTCTTCGGTGGCGATAGTTGCATGGATAATCTTTTGGGGAATATCTTTAAATTCGACAGGCTGCCGGTTTTCATCGCCGTAGATTTGGTAAAGCAGTTTTCCGTAGCGGTCGTAAATATTGGTGGTGGCTTTATAGCCGTCAACAGTTAAAAGCTTTGGATTCGGTAAATTTTTGATAAAAAAATTCATCTGGTTAAAGATGATAATAGCGGCAAAAGTTAATGATCCCAGCAGAAAAAATTGGGATTTAAGAAGCAGAATTTTAATTCTCCGGCTTAAGCGGATTTTAGGCAGACTCAGCCTGAATTTTTTCGGGCGGCCTTTTTTTTTAGCAGGTGCGTGATTGAGTGCCGTGTTGAATTTAATTGAATGAATTGTCCCTGAAAATGCATTAATAATTCCTTGAATGGGATTAAAAATCGATTTAATAAAATATAAAATAATTTTATAGGTTGAGTAAAAAAAAGAAGCAAAAAGTGAAAAAGTCAGAATTACAAGGTCGCCGATTTCTTTGAAAATTAAAACCGTCGCAAGCAGTAGGTCTTTTATGACAAGCAAAAGAATAATAATTGGCGATTTTTTATCATTATTATTACTCACGGTCGGAATATATCATAGGTTATAGGACGTGTAAATAGATAGCGTCACAATCTGACGCTGGTCACCGGATCGCCGCCTTCATGTGAGCAGTCGAGGCAATAAATACCGAACATATCTTTGACGACTTGTTGTTCACGGTTTTCTACATTCTCGGTTTGATTGGCAGCAGCCGGTTTACTGGTAGTTTTATCAACGGCAATAGCTGTTTTCAGCACTTCAGGTTGATTGGGCACCGTTCCTTTAATGAAATACTCATAGCGGGTGGCACAGCCGCGGTCTTGTGAGTTTGGGTCGGAATTCGGCGGAAACTGGCCTGATAATTGGCATATTTGTGCTCCGACTATGCCGGATGGTTGTTTAGGCCAGAGATCAGGCTGCTTAGTCAGTACATTGTTCATTATTTTATTCCAGATAGGGGCTGCTCCGGTGACGCCGGATGTCAAATAAGGGTGCATCGGTGAGTTGTCATTATTACCTACCCAGACAACTGTTAAAAAATTCGGAGTAAAACCGATTGTCCAATTATCTCTTTTGTCGTCGGTAGTACCCGTTTTAACGGAGACAGCATGATCACGGATGGTCAGAAAAGATGAGGGGCCGAAAGCCTGGGAGCGGGCATTATTATCAAGAAGGATATGGGAAATAAGAAATGAAGTTTCAGCAGAAAGGACTCTTTCGCCCCCGATCAGCAGGGATGAGGGGTAATTCATTTTTTCAAAAACATTTTTTGCCAAATTGGGATCACGGTATTCTGAGAGCAGATTTCCCTGCCGGTCTTCAATTTTTAAAATGGAAACAAGCTCTTTTTTGATGCCCGTATTGGCGAAAACGCCGAAAGCTTTTGCCATATCCAACATGGTCACCTCACCGCCTCCCAAAGTTAAAGATAAGCCATATCTGGACGGGTCTTGAAAAGAGGATATTCCGTAGGCGGAAGCGGAAGCAATAACGTTTTCTACTCCGTTTAAGGCCATCATTTTAACTGCAGGAATATTGTAGGAGTTGCCCAAGGCAAATCTTAACTGTACCGGACCGTGGAATTGGCCGTCATAATTTACCGGGCAATAAGATTTTTGTCCGGGTACAATAAAACAGGTGGGTGTGTCCAGAAAGACACTGGCGGCGGTGACTTTCCTGCTATCCAAGCCAACGGCATAATTGAGAGGTTTAATGGAAGAACCCGGCTGGCGTAAAGAAACGGTAACGTTAAAATTGCCTGATTGGCTGGCAAAATAATCTTTGGAACCGACCATTGCCAAAATTTCACCTGTCGGAGGACGCGTGACAAGCGCTGCTCCATTGGTAACTCTCAACTTTTTCAGGTCAGCCACTTCACTGGCGACAGTCTGTTCTGCCATTTCCTGCAGGGACAGGTCGAGAGTTGTGGTTACCTTTAATCCATTGGTTGCTACCATTTTTTCTCCGTATTTTTCAACCAATTGTTCTCTGACAAACATGACGAAATGGGGAGCTTTGATGTCGGTTTTCGGAGGAATAAGCTTTATTATTTCTCTGCTCGCTTTATCTTTTTGATCGGGGCTAATATATTTGTCTTCAACCATACGGTTAAAAACGTCACCTTGTCTTTGTTTTGCCAGTTCCGGATGGGTTCCGTAAGGAGAATAGCTGGTAGGAGCTGCCGGCAGGCCGGCCAGATAAGCTGCTTCCGCTATGGTTAATTGGTCAGTTTTTTTCCCGAAATACATTTCAGCTGCTGCTTCAATTCCCCAGGCAGTACCCCCATACGGAACCTGGTTTAGATACATTTCAAGAATTTGATCCTTGTTGTAAATGGTTTCCGTCCAAAAGGCCAGAATTATTTCTTTAATTTTACGGCTTAAAGTTCTTTCATTAGTTAAAAGGGCGTTTTTGACCAACTGCTGGGTAATTGTTGAACCGCCCTGAAGCTGTTGTTTGAAGAGAGTTTCCTTGACAGCCCGCAGTATTCCTCCTATTGGATTTATGCCTTTATGTTGGTAGAAATCCTTGTCTTCAATAGCAACGGTAGCCTGTCTTAAATATAGCGGAATTTCATTCAGTTTAACCAGAGTACGGTTCTGGTCGGAATAAATTTCATAAAGCAATTTACCGTTGCGGTCCATAATTTTGGTAGTTTGAGGAATTTCGTATGAAGACAGTTTTGACGGCGAAGGGAGGTCTTTAAATATAAAAAAGCTAACCGAGAAAAGCAATAAAAAAAATGCGACAATAGATATAAAAAATCTCTTGCGGGAGAATTTTTTATTTTGGGTTAAGAAGTTTAAAATGTGAGAAGACATTTTCAATGCTGTACCCGGCCGAGAAATGTCTGTCATTATATCATTTTATGATAGAATAAGCTTCTGTTTTTTCTTATGCCGGATATAAATGCCAATTGGATTGACCTTTTAATTCTGGGTGTAATGTTGTTTTATTTAGCCTCCGGTTGGAGCCGCGGTTTTTTGTTGGGCATTTTGGATTTGGCAGGTTTTATTCTGTCTTTTATCGCTGCCCTCAAGTACAATGCAGCTTTTGGTTCTTTAATAATCCGTTATTTTTCTGTATCCAGAGGTATAGCCAATGCCATAGGTTTTTTCATTGCCGGTATTCTCACAGAAATGACAGCCTCGTTAATTTCCGGTTTTGCGGTAAACAAATTTTACTCAAAAGGTAAAAAATGGTCCGAGGATAAAGAAAAATTTATTTTGCTGTTAAAAACCGATAAAATACTGGGCTTTATTCCTGCATTAGGTGAAGCCATCATATTTACGGCTTTTATTCTGACTTTGTTAGTTTCGTTGCCGATTAACGGCAAAGTAAAAAAAGAGATAACGGCTTCCCGTTTCGGCGGACAACTGGTTAAACATACACAAGGCGTGGAAAGACAGTTGAAAGGTGTTTTTGGTGAGGCCGTAAATGAAACTTTAACCTTTTTAACGATTAATCCCAGTCCGGATTCCGAGGAATCGGTTGACCTAGGGTTTACATATAAGACAGGTCAGCCTGATGCAGCGGCGGAAAAAAGTATGATAACTTTAATAAACTTGGAAAGGCAAAAAATGGAGTTGTCCCTTCTGGAGGAGTCAGTACCGCTGCGTGAACTGGCCAGGGAATATGCCGGGGATATGTTCGAGAAAGGTTATTTTTCCCATTACAATAAAGAAGGGGAGTCCCCATTTGACAGGATGGAAAATGCAGGCATTACATTCCTGGCGGCCGGAGAAAATCTGGCTTTAGCCCCGAACGTAGCTCTTGCACATCAGGGACTGATGAATTCGCCGGGACACAGGGCAAATATTTTAAGCCCTGATTTCGGGAAAGTCGGCATAGGAGCTATCGATGGCGGAATCTACGGTCTTTTATTTGTGCAGGAATTCACCGATTGATTTTTTGTTAATATGTCTTCAATCAGAATTTTAAAGCGGATTCCTCTGTCTACTTTAAGTACTTTTGCCATAGGCGGTACGGCTGAGACTGTCTACAGGGTAAATAACAGACCGCATCTATTAGAAGTACTTGACAATCTGGATCTTAAAAAAACTCCATTCCGCATATTTGCCGCCGGCAGCAATATAGTCTTTCCCGATAAGGGCATCAGTTTACCGCTGGTACAATTGACTGCAGGAACCCTGGAAAAACGAGGAAGGGAAGTATATGCAGAAGCCGGACTCAGTTTGGCGTCTTTGGTGCGTTTTTATATCCAAAACGGCTTTGCGGGAATGGAAAGTTTTTCCGGAATACCGGGTTCCGTCGGAGGTGCGGTGGTTGGTAATGCCGGGGCTTACGGTAAATCAATCAGCGACTATATTATAAAGGTAGAGGTTTGGCACAACGGCCGGTTGAAAACTTTATCACGCGCAGCCTGCAATTTCAGCTATCGCCACAGCCTGTTTAAAGAATTACCCATGGTAGTTTTAGGAGTCTTATTGAAAGCTGAAACCGGAAACCGCAAGGAGCTTTTGAAAATTTCCCGGAAGATTATATCGACCAGACACCTTAAATACAAGCCGGGTTTAAAATGCCCGGGCAGTTTTTTTAAAAATATACCGGTAGAACAAGCCTCGGAAAAACTCCTCGGCAAAATAGATAACCGTAAAATTAAAGGGGGTAAAATTCCCACAGGGTATCTTCTGGAAAGCGTGGGAGCCAAAGGGTTAACTGTGGGAGATATTGCCATTGCCGATTATCATGGCAACCTCTTTATCAATAAAGGCAGGGGTACCGAAAAACAAGTAAGGCAATTGGCTGAGATGTTGAAAGAGAGAGTGAAGAAAGAATACGGTTTGATCCTGGAAGAAGAAATCAGATACTTCTGATTTCTTTAACTTTACAGCTCATCCAGTTTAATATTGTCATTCATTTTGTCTTTGACCAGATCGAGGTATTTTTCGGTTGTCGAAAGCCTTTTGTGTCCAACCAATTTACTGATTACGGTCAAAGGTGTGCCGGAAGCGAGGTGATGAGCGATAAAAGTGTGCCGAAGGTCATTTACTTTAGCTCCTTCAATCCCGGCCAATTTAAAATAACGGTCAATAGTGGTTCGGATATTCCTAACCAACAAAGGTTTTCCTGTTTTGGTGACAAAAAGAGACGGATCCTCAGACTTGGGTCTGATTGCCAGCCACTTCTCCAGTGATTCTTTGCCGGCACGGTTCAGGGGAACAACTCTTTCCGGATGTCCTTCCTGAGCTTCGATAACCAGTTCACGCTCTTTAACACTGTTAGTTTTAAGATTTGCCAATTCCCCGATTCGGACCCCGGTCTGCAGGAAAAGCTCGACGATAGTATAAGTTCTGATATCGGAACGGCAGGCATCGCGTAATGCGCGGTATTCCATTTTGGAAAGAATACGGGGCGGCTTGATATTGTATTTCGGGTGTGTGATATCTGCAGCCGGATTTAAAATGACAAAGTTTTTATTCTTCAAGAAACGGTAGAAAGTCTTGATGGAGTTAATTTTTCGGGAGAGAGACTTAAGGGTGTAGCCGTCAGAGGTGAGTTTTTTCAGGAAAGCTTCCAAATCATCACGCTGGATTTGGCTAATGCTTTTTTTCCCCATGTCGGCAAGAAAAGCTATAAGCTGTTCGATGTCTTTGCTGTAAGCGATGACCGTAGCTTTGGCTCTTTGCAGGGTAACCAGGTAATCGATAAATTGTTGATGGGCAGAGGACAGTTGCAGGTTATTCTCAGAATTCATAGAGCCTATAATACAATCAGATAGGTTTTTTGTCAAATAAAATTAATGCGTTGCACCGGCCTTCGTTTGGAGGAAGTTAATGTATATAGTAGAATATATAACTATCCATGAAAACTATTTTATCCTTACTTCTTTCATGTGTTGTTTTGGGATTCTTTTTTTTCCGGCCAAGTGATTCAGCAGCAGAAGCTTTACCTACCCCGGTTGATTACCACCTGCCTTATCCCGGTATGACGCCGGATCACCCGCTATATACCGTCAAAAAAATCAGGGATTGGCTTCTGTTGAATTTTAACCGCGATCCGGTGCGAAAAGTGGAAATTCATCTGCTGTTGGCAGACAAAAAACTGGTTATGGCGGAATTGCTTATAAATAAAAGGAATACCAGACTGGCTGTTGATACATATTATGACAGTCAAGTAGAGTTGGTAAAGGCAGTGACTGTCATGTCTGAGGTGAATTCTGTTAAAGAACCACCCACCGGGTTGGCTGATAAACTAGAACTGGCTTCCAGAAAACATGAAGAAATGATTAAAAAGCAAGTTGCAGTGGTTACCGATATTAAATCGCTAAACCAGCTCAAGCAGGCTTTATCTTTAAACGAAAAGGCATATTCGCAAATCCAGTTAATCAAGTGATAAATCAAACTATTGGATACTTTTCCTTAGTTAAACTTAGGTTAAATTTCCGCCTAAATTTTTTTTTCTGAAGATTTCCCGCAAGAGGCTTGTCTCCAAGGCTAAAAATACAACTGATGTAGTATGATATAATAAGTTATCTTGACAGTCGGCTATATAGCGTCATACGATATTCACGAACACTATAGCTGGGGTTACCGCAATATAAGAAAGGGATTTCAGAAATTCTATTTTGAGTAGAATTTTTTTTCGGCCAAAATTGCCGGCCGGCGGAAAATAATTAAAATGAAATGTCCATTTTGCAATAACAGTGATACGGAAGTGGTTGAAACCAGGGATAATGAAGATTTGCAGACAATTCGCCGCAGACGCGAATGTCCAAAGTGTAATAAAAGATTTACGACTTACGAAAGAATTGAAAGAGTTCCTTTGATTGTGATGAAGAAAGACGGCCGGAAAGAACAATTTGACCGGGATAAACTGAAAAAAGGCATTTTAAAATCCTGCGAAAAGACAATGGCCGGCATTACTGAAATTGATGCCATAGTCGGAGAAGTTGAAAAAGAATTGCGGAATATGGACACTGTTGAAGTAGACAGTAAAAAGATCGGTCAATTGGTAGCGCAGAAGCTGAAGAAGATAGATAAAATTGCCTATATCAGGTTCGCCTCCGTTTTCCGGAGATTTGTCGACGTTGAGGATTTCGAGAAGGAATTACAGAAACTTTTATAAATTATTAATATTTACAGAAAGGGTGTTTTAATCATGAAATTAACTGGCATTCGCGAACAGGTATTCTTGGACAGGTATTCTCTCAAAGATGAGAAAGGTAAGCCAGTTGAAAAAACACCCGAATCCATGTGGAAAAGAGTCGCCAAAGGTGTGGCTCAGGTAGAAAATAAGGAAGTCAGAAAATACTGGGAGAAAAAATTTATTGAAGTCATGGATGATTTCAAATTGGTGCCTGGAGGCCGTATTCTTTCAGGAGCAGGCACAGGTTACCGGGTGACTTTTTACAACTGTTTTGTCATTCCTTCCCCGAAAGATTCCCGCGACGGCATATTGGACACTCTTAAACAAATGGTAGAAATAATGGCAAGGGGCGGCGGAGTCGGCATTAATTTATCCTCATTAAGACCCCGCGGAGCACGAGTCAGGAAAGTGAATGGTTTTTCCTCCGGGCCATGTAATTGGGCTGAACTCTTTTCTGTAGCCACCAAAGACATTATCCAGCAGGGAGGCACCCGGAGGGGAGCTCTGATGCTCATGCTTTGGGATTGGCATCCGGATATCGAGGAATTTATAACCGTTAAAAGGGATCTTTCACGGATAAACGGAGCCAATCTGTCAGTGTGCGTTTCCGATAAATTTATGGAGGCCGTAAAAAAAGATGCCGACTGGCAGCTGGTTTTTCCCGATATCTCAGACCCGGAATATGACAGCAAATGGGACGGGTATCTTGATGATTGGGTTAAAGCCGGCAAGAAAGTTAAAGTTTTTAAAACAGTAAAGGCAAGAAAAATTTGGGATATGATTTCAGAAGCAGCCTGGGCTTCCGCAGAACCGGGTCTGGTTTTCATGGAAAGGTACAACAAATGGAATAATAATTGGTATTTCAACAAAATTAATTGCGTCAATCCCTGCGGCGAAGAAGGTTTGCCGGCCTGGGGAGTCTGTAATTTAACGTCAATCAATCTGTCTGCATTGGTACAAGGCGGCAAGATTGACTATCAGGAATTGGCGGATATAGCCAAAGTCGGTGTCAGATTCCAGGATGATATTATTGATGCTGATTCCTACATTTTTCCCCAGATAGAAGAAACGCAAAAGAATGGTGAAAGAAGAATAGGACTTGGCACAATGGGTTTGGGTGATGCCCTTATTAAAATGAAAATCCGCTATGGTTCTGATGCGTCAGTCAAAATCATCGATAAAATATATTCAACTATCAGAAATGCCGCATACGAAGCTTCCACCGAAATTGCCAAAGAAAAAGGGGCTTTTCCCAAGTTTGATGCCAAAAAATATTTGAAAGGCTATTTCATCAAACAATTACCTGAACCGGTCAAAGCAAAAATTAAGAAGTGGGGCATCCGCAACTCGGTATTATTGCAGCAGGCACCGACAGGCTCAACCTCGCTTCTGGCTGGGGTTACATCCGGCATAGAACCGGTATACGAGTTTTCCTTCATAAGAAGAGACCGGCTCGGCGAGCACAGGTTGTTTCATCCGCTTTTTGATGAATGGAAGAAGGAGCATCCCAATGATCCCATTCCGGATTATTTCGTCTCGGCCAATGATCTGATTCCGGAAGATCATGTCAAAGTACAGGCGGCTATCCAAAAATATGTTGATGCTTCCATTTCCAAAACGGTCAATGCACCAAATTCACACACTGTCAAAGATGTGCAGAAACTGTACCGGATGGCTTACGATTTAGGCTGCAAAGGGATAACTTATATGAGGGAAGGCAGCCGGCCCGGAGTGCTGGAGAGGGTAACTGACAAGAAGCAGGAAACTGATCAAAAGCAGCAAGAAGGCAGTTTACCGGCAGGCAACGGTAAAAGTATACCTGAGATAACTCCCCGGCCGATGGTCGTTAAAGGGGCGACATACCAGATAGATACTCCTGTCGGCGCTGCTTTTGTAACCATCAATACCGATATGGATAATGAACCTCTGGAGATATTTATCAATGTCGGCAAAGCCGGGTCAGACGTTACAGCCATGGCTGAAGCGGTAGGCCGGCTGGGGTCGTTGGTATTAAGAATGCAATCGAGTGTTCCGGCTTCTGAAAGAGCCAGGCAAATTTTTAATCAGCTGATCGGAATCGGCGGATCAAAATCTTTGGGTTTCGGAGATAAAAGGGTGAGATCTCTGCCGGATGCTGTGGCAAAAATATTGGCCATGCATTTTGATTACAAAGTAAAAAATGGTAACGGTCTAACTCATAAGGAAGTTTTGCCGGAACAGCAGCCGTTGGCAGTTCTAACTCAGCAGGCTCTGCCGGTCGAAAAATCGGAATACGATCTTTGCCCTTCATGCGGAGAAGCCGCGTTGGCTTATGAAGAAAGCTGTAAAAAATGCTACAGCTGCGGTTATTCCGAGTGTTAAGAAAGTATCATCCCATGCCTTCAAAAGTCAAAGTCTATACCCGCACAGGCGATTCCGGTAAAACCTCGCTTTACGGCGGAAAAAGAGTCGCCAAAGACAATTTCAGGGTTGAGGTGTACGGCACCATTGATGAGCTTAATTCAGTAATCGGAATCCTCTTGTCGGACATGGGCAGTGAGGAAAATTTATTTAACTTTTTTAAAGCAGTCCAAGCGGACCTGTTTTCCGCCGGTGCTTATCTTGCCGGAGACAAAACGGATCTGGATTTTTTAAGAGAAAGAACCGGAGAGATGGAAAAATTAATCGATATTTTGGATGAAGAACTGCCGGAGCTTAAAAACTTTATTCTGCCTGGAGGAACAGTAACAGCTTCATTTGCACACCTGGCACGTTCTGTCTGCCGGCGGGCGGAAAGAAAAGCTGTCTCATTACCCAAAACAGACAGCCGTCTTGTCGCTTATCTCAATCGTTTATCTGACCTTCTATTTATTACAGCAAGATATCTTAATTGGAAAAACGGTTTAAAGGATACTGTTTGGTTTAAGAAAAAGTAAAAAGCTTGGAAATTACGAGGAATTCCGTGTAATTCGGAAACTGTGCCGCAACGGTATACCCCGATTTAATCGGGATAAAGTCCGGAACTCTCTTCCAAGTTAACATCCCGAGCAGGAGAAAACGGTTGCAGTTTGGCGGCTGGAATTTTCCTCTCGGGTCCCTGAGAGGATTTTTTTATGGTTGAAATGGCGATGCCAATGGGAATGTCTCCTTTCTCCGCCGGAACAAGCGGGGGCAGCTGTGATTTCCGATGTTCTTTATCCATCAATGTTATGGACCGGATGGGTAGTGAGAGTGCTATCAAGAGTCAGGCTTTGGACCTGGCAACTGCCGACCGGGAACTTCATATGGTTGATCCTATCGCCATATACAGATTAAGTGCCGGCCGATCAACTTACAGAAATAAAGCTACCGGAGAAATTGAAACAGCTGACACTTTGACTTCGCCGGATTTTAATGATGAATCAATTGCTGTCTGGACAGATGCCGGAGAGAACGGCACGGGTTCAATAGAAGAATATCAGGCAATTATTTCACGTGCCAATGCTGTGGCTGCTTCAAAGGGAGAAGCCGCTATGTTTTGGATAAGTCCGGGATCCGCTGTCAGAAGTGACGGTTTGCCGGAACACCGCGGTTATTTATGGAAAAAAAATGAATCAGGAGAAGTGACTGCATACAGTTATCAATTTACCGGATCAAATGATTCGCTATCCCGTTTGATAACAACTTTATCCTCTGAGGCTGAAGTATTCGACAGTCAATCACTTTTGTGGCAGAAAGAAAATAAAGCAATATCCCACGGACAAATATTTTCTGCTTACGAAAATTCTTTAAATAGCGTTGAGCAGACCCGTATATCCGGATATTTAGACAAATTCCGGCAGGAAGCCCAGCTGTCGGATTTTGATTTAAGTCAAAGAGTAGAATTTTCAAAAGAGTATTACCAAAAGGAGCTGATAAAAGTATACCGGGACGATATTGAATCGGCGGTCAGATCATTAGCTTCAGGTTTTCTATCATTGGCAGAAACAACCAGTCAGACACAAGCCAAATATTTCAGTGTTGATTATTCAGATCATTACCATCCGCCGGCATATACATTTACTTCTGAAAATCCAGGTATTCCGGTTTTGAAAGATGAAACACCCATAGTACAAACATTGGCTGCATATAAAAAGGAGGAAGAAAAAAAGAAAATTAAAGAGGCTTGGTCAAAAACAGCAAAGGAAATAAAGGAAGAATTAGCCGAAAAAACAGCTTCAGAAAAGGAATTGCAGCCAAAAACAGAAATTCCGGTTGTCGTAGCCTGGATTGAAACTATCGAAGAATCAGCTGTGCAGAATGAGTCCGAAGAGAGCTTAACCGGTCTGCCGTCATATCCTGAGCAAGATGCTGAAATTGTAAATCCGGAGATCCAACCAGCGCCGGATATTGTTACGATTCTTATTCCTTCCCTGGTTGGTTTATTGGAATCTCCTCAGGATGAAATTGATGAACATATAGAACTTATTGATTTTGGTGGTGAAACTGATGATTTAACCGTTCAGACTGTGACGATAAAAGCAGAAACGGAAACCGTCCTCCCCCAACTTCCGGAAGAACCAGCCGGCCTGCCGGATGAACCCATAATTGCTGTTTTAATGCTTAAGAAGATTATGGCTGAGGATAGTTCAGGTTCTGTGATTTCCGATGAAACTAGGCTT